>Ga0209088_10002189_pt1 | contig 12163 bp, 14 predicted proteins | sample S_140625_EF_Meta_FD_187324 | JGI IMG/M metagenome (GOLD analysis project Ga0209088, IMG submission 187324) | Freshwater microbial communities from Lake Simoncouche, Canada to study carbon cycling - S_140625_EF_MetaG (SPAdes) (version 2) | ecosystem: Environmental > Aquatic > Freshwater > Lake ...
AGTCCCAACGGTTATCCCTACGCACTTGCAAACTCCAATTTCCCTCAGAGAAATCCTCTGACGCAATCTTCTCATCCATAAGTTTCTGATTCTTACCAAAAGTGCGCCCATTAGCATCTTGAAATCCTGAGTTTAAAGTAGAACTGTTATCGTGATGCACTTTAGCGTCAATCCAGTTAATCTCAAAACCGTGATGCTTGATACGGCGTTCCATATCGTTATCATCAAAATAGAGCGGATAGAAACGCTCATCATACAAGCCAACCTTACCAACTACACCCTCACCAAAAATGGCACAAGACCAGTGAGGAATGATAGACGGAAAGTTCATTGTTGACGGGTCAGCCTCGTGACAAATCTTTTTCAAAGCGCCAGGCTCAAACCACGCATCATCATTCACACACACCCAATACGAAGCATACGGAGTGGCTTTGATAATAAGATTCCAAGCCCCAGTAAGACCCAAACCAAATGGCATAGGTATAACCCAAACATGTTGCACAAAATCATTCTCAGGTGGCAAGTAAGTTCCAGTGCCAGAGTTATCAATAATGACAAGATGCTCTACAGGATGGTCAATAGATTTTACTAAACGGTCAGCAAGGTCAAAGCGTTTAAGTGTTGCAAAACCTAATACGGGAATCATGCAAACAACTTATCCAATGCGGGAATCCAATACTTTTTCCAAACAACATCAACATCAAAGTCAGCAGCAAAATCAATGCTTTGCTGAGATACGCCACGAGGTTTTTGATACGCAACTTCAAGTCCACCAACAATAGATGGAACAACAGGAATCATCCACCAAGCATTTTGACCTGAATCCCACGTTAACTGACCAGCAACCATAATCGAATCATCAGACAATAATTCGGGTGTAGCAGCCCAACTAGAACCAATAACACGAGTTCCACAAGCCTGTGCTTCCATTTGTGGCACACCAAAACCCTCACCATAAGATGGTGCAAGCAGCACATCCATAGTAGTCATAAATGCAGCCAACACTTCAGGTTTAATGCCGTATTTGTAGTCAACAAGATTAGGGAATCGCACTGCCGATTCAGGGATACCTAAAGCATCACAAAGGTTTAGCAAATTCCATCCACCAGCAGAACCAAGTGGGTCAGTATGTAGATACAACTTAGCATCAGGATGTGATTTCAAGAAAATACTAAACGCTACAAGATTCTCTGAAAAGGCTTTACGATGAACCATGCCAGAGGCTTTGTTTGCAGCAACCATACCAACAACAAAATCATCATCACCAAAACCAAGATACTTGCGAGTAGAAACACCATTAATGTCATAAGTTGGTTTCATAACTTTAGTATCAATAGCATGAGGCACATACAAACAATCAATGCCTTTATCATTCATTTGTTTCTGACCAAAAGGTGACATGGCAATAGGAGTCACATTAGGTTTACGCAACCATGCCTCAATAGCAGGTGGCATAGTTACATGGTCTAGCGGAGTCCAAGACGCTATGTTATTCATCTTGTCCCACGCTGCACCCTTAAGCACCCACACATCATAAAGGCTAATAAACAGGTCTTTAGCCCCAGGATGTTGTTGCATCCAATGAGAATGGTGCATCGGTGCTACATCGTTAGAGTAGGCTTCCATGCCACGAGCATAATGAGGAATCTCACCATACGGAGTTTGCAACGTAGAGTTGTTACCCTCAAGACCATAGTTAGAAAGCGCAGCAACCTCGTAACCGTCACGCTTCAAATAGTCAACAAGATGACCAGCCTGAACGCCATAACCTGTCGGCTGATACGGACTATTAGACCAAACAGATACAACCTTTTTCTTACCCATTTATTACCTTTCGTAGTAAAACCATTATAGCAAAAGAACACCCCCCGAAGCCTACGCACTTCAGGGGGTGTCCAGTCTAGAGCAAGTGATTAACTTGCGCCACCCTTGAACCAAACAGCGTGTGAGGTGTGGGTTAGGTTTCCGTCAACACGCATGGTGACACGGAAAGTGGTTAGGTCCTTGTCGAACGCATAGTCAGTAGACTGTGCAACCTTGATACCACCAGCGGTGCGCACCTTGTAAGATGGCAGGTGACCGAACAAGACCGACTTAGCGGAAGTTGCGGTTGCGGGCATAGCAGGGTTTTCGATTAGACGGTAGCCAAGAATCTGGTCTGGCTGACCAGCAGTGGCAGGGGTGAAGATGTAGTTACCTGCACCATCCTTAATCTTGCGGATAGCAGCGATAGCCGACTTACCAGCAAGGAAGCCCACGCCTGGAAGTAGACGAGCCTGACCGTCAAGAGAATATACCAAGTCAACGAGGTTCTCGTAAGTTGGCACACCTGCAACACCAGTTCCACCAGTGACGGCAGAGGATGCAGCAGTGAGGATACCGTTAGGTTCTACAGTTCCAGTTCCAGAGGTTAGGCCAGTGTTGACGGCGAAACCGATAGCGTTACCAGCCTGTTCTGCGATAAGCGATGAAAGGTCGAAACCTGCATCGTTTAGCAGTTCGTTGGCTACAGGAACGAGGAACGAATACTTGAACGCACCAAGAGTGATAGACGAGAACGTTGGCTCGGATTCCGAGATTGCAGTTCCCTGTCCCTTGATGGTTGCAGTCGAACGTGCAGTCAGGGTTGGGATGGTTAGGTTCTCACCAGTGGTGGTGTTGATAACATCGGCAACATCCAGCATTGGACCAGCAAGGCGGGCAATCTGGAATACCTGGTTGTAGAACGACTTTGGAACGGTGTTGTCGCTTGATACGATGGTGCGCTTCTCCGAGATGAACTCGTGTCCACGCTGCTCGCCCATAGCGATAGCACGCAGAATGTCGCTGTCATCAACCGAACGGGTTACCGATGGGATGAATGAAGCAGCAGCCTCAGCAGCACGCTCTTCGCGGGCAGCGAGGTTGTTTGCCGACTCAATAAGCGCAGCACGCTCGTCAAGTTCAGCCGAAATACGAGCATACGACTCGTTTTCTTCAGCAGTGAGGTCACGCTTCTCGGTTGCTGCGCGGTCTAGAATGACCTTTGCTGCTTCCCAAGCCTTTGCGCGGGCCTCAGACTGAAATTTTGCAAATTCAGACATGAATCTCCTAAATAGAAATGAATAATGACTCTGCGGTGCTGACACTCAACAGACGAGGTAGTGGTGCTAACACTCAACTACAACAATAAGTTTACATAATGTTTTATACACGCCAACAGAAATGAAGAACCCCCACAGGAAAAGGGGCAAAACCTGTGGGGGTGAACTCGCTAGGAAAGGGGGGTTAGCGAGTTTCTTCTGCCTTGACTACACGCTTCTCAGTAATGGGCGCGTCAAGGGAAATGATGGCATCAGCAAAAGCCTCAACCCACTCTTGGATAGGGCCAGCAGTAGGGTTACCTGCCGTTGTCAAAATAGCGTCAATGATTTCTTGTTTGGTAGCCATTAGATTCTTTTCATTAGGAGTTCAAGTTGTTTCTGTTTCAAGTCTAGAATGTTGCCTGATACTTCCTCAACTTCTGGAGATTTCTGAAGTTTAGATACAACATCTTTGATTAGGTTTGCGTGGGCTTCTTCAAGTTCCTCGCCTGATTCTAACTTGAGTAGTGCATCAGCAAGTGCCTCAGCGTCAATGCCACCGTCAGCAGAACGAACTGATACAGTGCCAGAGGTGGCCGTATATGCGGGGTAACTAACTACTGAAATTTCGTGAATTCTGACAGCCTCAAGTGTGCGGTTGCCACGCTCATCCCAAGTGTCTTTGATAACGTTGAAACCGAAAGACATGGCATCAATAACTTTGCTGCGGATAAGTTCTGCAACGTCACGACCACGAGTGGTGTTAGCAAGAGTGGCTTCATAAGCAAGTCCTTTAGCATCTTCCCAAAGTTTTAGGCTTCCACCACGAACAGAGGCCATAGGTTCACCGCTGTCGTGATTCCAAAGCAACTTGATTTCATTACGAGCCTTAAGTGAACGAGTAAAAGCGCCAGGTGCGATACGTTCAATAAAAGGTAGCGGTTCACTATCGCTGTTGAAAACGGCAGCATATCCACTAATGGTCATGCCATCGGTGCTGTCACGAATCTCAAAGTCTGATAGGTTAGTGCGAATCTCGTGACCGTTAACCGAACGAATGTCGCTAGGTAGACCCTCTACACGAGCCTTAATAGCCCATGCTGCACGAATCCATTTAGAACGATTGCTCATAGACATTTCATCTTCAATCATGTTCGTGTTCGTGAGTGGTTGAATTTTGTCAAGGTCAGCAATCAATACAAGTGAGGTTTCGTCAGATTCAAACCATGTATTTGCTTCTTCATCGAAACATTTGACTAAGGCTTGCACACCTAACACTTCGACAACTTGACCATACTCTGGTTCATCCTCAAGCAGTGGAGTCCAAGATACCCAATCACCAATAGCGATGCTGTCTAGGCTTGCGCGTTGTTCTTCAATCATTACTTCTCTTTCACCTGATGCTTTCAGTCTATCAACAACTGAATCAGCAAATTGTTTTGCTCTCAATGCCTGAGTTTTAGTTGGCCCTGAACCCCATAGTAGATGTGCGACTAGACCAGCGCCAGGATAGTTAGGGTCAGTAGCGTTTTTATTTTTAGAAGCATCAAGGTCTGGTAGGTGACGGGCAATCCATGCAGAAAGGCGAACCCATTTATCTGCCGATACACGGCCAGCAGCCATTTCACGGGCTTCACGAATAGTTGCAGGAACTAGACCTGCGCCACCCTTACCATCTTCGTAATACTTAAGTCCACGTCTAGCAGCAGCCCGCATGTAACTAGGTGGTGCAATAGTGTCTACACGCAGTTCACGTTTAGTGTCAGCCTTGATAGTTGATGGATTCACTCCATCAATACCGAGGTCACGATAGTAACCTAAAGCAGTTGGATTATTTTCAATAGCAGCAACCACATTGTAAGTTTTCAGTAATCGTTCCGCTGTTGCTTTCTTATACTCTGGGCTAATAGCAGTTGAACTATTATTCATAATAAGTCGTGAATAACGCACACCAAGACTGTGTAGTTGATTAGCAGTTTCAGAGCGTTGTGATGCTGGTCTACCAGTCACGATGAATAGGTTGCCCTCAAGAGTTTTAATGTAGTCGTAAGTTTTTTGAATTAAACGACCACCAGCAATAAGAGTGCCATCAATGTCACTAATAATGATTTTCTGACCTGAAGCATTACGCTTACCTATTTGCCCACCAGGTTTCATATTCTCTGCAAGTGAGATAGCAACCATGTGGCCGATAGCAGCCTTTTTAGAGGTGTGGCATCCAAGAACTTCGCCACCCTCTTTGACGGTAGCCCATCCACTACAGCCTTTGGCTTTGTTACTAATGAAGTATGGCATTACGAAATTTTCATCCAACTAACATCATGCGAACCTGATGAGGCTATGGCATAAAGTTGGTCACCAGCAGCCAGATTTAAAGTAATTGTTGTATTTGCGTGTAATCCAAAACCATTTCCAGCAGTAACCGCACTATTGCCTAAAGTAATAGTGTTAGTTCCAGATTCATTATGTAAAACAAGTTGAAATGGATTAGGACTAGAAGTATCAATCGCTACAGCAGTAGTAGATACTGTTACATTTCCTGAAGTGATTGCCATTATGCGCCTGCTTGTCCATTGTTCTCAATAGGTGGTAGTGAGAGTGCAGCCAGAACACCAGCAGGGTCAAAACCATCTTTAACAAGTTTGTCTGCCATGTCTACACGCAACTGTGTTTCTTGCAAGTTAGCAGCCGATAGGCTCACGTTTGCTAGTGGAACACGAGGCACATCACCACCATCAACAGGTGAAAGGTCCTCAAGTCTACGAACTTCGTTAATAGTGCTTGCACCTTGCTGTAGCAAAATACTGTATGCGGTTGCACGGGATTGTAGGTCACCACGCAGTAGAGCGTTGAAGTTGAACTTAATGAAAGCGTTACCTGCAAGTAGTTGCGAGTATGACCATTCAATCTTTTCCAAGATAGGTCGCAACGAGTGGCTTATCCACTGTAGATTGTTTTGTTCTACAGATGCGTAAGTGTTTGTGCCAGGGATGCCAAGCATGTGTAATGGAATGTTGAACGCGCGAGCAATTTCTTCTACAGCAAATCGGCGTGATTCAAGGAACTGTGCTTGGTCATTTGGAACGCTAGTGTCCTTATAGGTTGCGCCACCAAATAAAACACCTGTCTTGTGAGATTTGCGCCATCCACGATGACGTGAATCAAATCCCTCTTGAATTGCTTTCAACTGTTCAGGGATGAGGTTGCCTGGAAACTCTATAATTCCTTGAGTGGTTGAACCTTGCATGAAGAAGCGGGCAGCAAAGTTTTGTAGAGCAGTAGCAACACCTAGAGCATCCTTGAGTTTGTCAATACGGCTAATGCCATAAAGTGACCCTGGCACTGCCAAGTCAATGATATGGATGACTTCTTTACTTGTTAGTGGCTTTGGTTCGCCATCAACGATGAAAACTTTACGACCAAGTGCTGACCGTTCAACTTTTACTTTTAGAGGGTCAAGGACTACAAGGTTTACAACATCACCGTTACGGTCACGGAATACACGAGTGTATGAGTTGCCGTTTACAAGTAGCGAAGTAACAACTTGACCATAATGTGCTTGTCGGCTTAGGTCAACGTCTGGTTGGTCAATCCATGTCGGGCGTGGGCGATAAGGTTTACGGTCACCATCTACACGAATGAAAGAGTCAACAGGAAGCGTTGAAATTGTGTCTGAGTAGAGTGACACGGCTGAAAAGAAAGCAACAATTTTGAACGCACTATCAGCATTGATTGTTACGCCAGCCTCAGTTTGCGTAGTAAAGTCCTCGCCGTTAGCAAAAACTTGCTGATACGATAATGCCCTTTCTTCACCAAAAAGATTACCAAGCATTACTTACTCCGCTCAAAAGCCAAACCAAACAAAATCATGCCAATACCAGCGACTACAACGCCAGCAGGGGGATACGTTAGACCTACACCCAATGCAACTACAGCAATACCTATTGCTTGAATAATTGTTGCTAACAACTGACCACCTAAATATAGAATCCTGGTATTATTGCTTCTTCTATTCTAGACCCTGAACGGTCATACGCTATAACTGCTGCAACGGCTGCGTCAATACGGCGTAAACTAGAACGGTTTTCTTTCACAATGCGCGGACCTAGATTGTCTATCTTAATAACAGCGTTATCTAAGTGACGAGCAAGTAACGGGTCACCATCATGCGTTACACGCTGTTCCATGACAGCATCATAAAACTTGGCACAAGCAACAACCATACGTTTAGCAGATGTTGACGGCCACTCCACAATAGGCACACCAGCATCTTGCAATACTTCCATAGACCGTTGCCAACGAAACGGGTCGCAAGCAACTTCACGAACTTTGTAATGTTGACAAAAATCAAGAATGGCTTGTTCAGCGTCTTGAATGTCTACACGCCACGAATCGTCAGAGTCAATCGGTTTTTCCCAAGCCTTGACAAGAAAGAGGTGAGGTTTTTCTTCTTCATCACGAGGCATCCTGCAACCAATGATTACAGTGGTGTCACCGTTGAATGAGCCGTCAAAACCTAGAACATACTCAGCGTCAGGGTCTAGTTCTTCAACTTTTTCTAAAACATCCCAAACACCTGTAGGTAACCATGTTTGTTGTGAGGAAACCCATTGATTGCAACGTTTAGTGCGAAACTCTGATTCTGGGGTTCGGCGCACAGATGATTCAAAGTCTGACAGCGCACAAATGTCACCAAGTCCAGGGTTAGCGATTTCCCACGTTTCTTGGATTCTGTGGTCTGCTTCTTGTGGTGCTTCCCACCATGACATAAAAAAGGTTGGGTCATCAACCTCACCGCGGGCTACACGCTTACCATACTGATACAGGGAATAGCAGATAGAGTCTTGTCCCGTATTGTCTGTCTTTACGCCAGCAGTGGTGATAGCGATGAGGGTAGCCATTGAGCCTCTAGCACCTTGAGCAAGTGACATAACGTCAAAAAGTTCACGATTGGGCTGTGCATGCAACTCATCAAAAATCACGGCTGTCGGTGATAGACCCTCTTTTGTGAAAGCCTCGCTAGACAGCACACGATAGACAGAGTTTGTTTCAGGAATCTCGATAGCATCCCTATACAGTTTCGCCATTCCCATCAAGTCGGGTGAAGCCTCAACCATGCGTTTAGCGTCAGCAAACACGATACGAGCCTGGTCACGGTCAGCAGCACACGAATAAACCTCTGCACCCTTAATGCCCGCAGCAAAAAGGCTGTAAACGCCGAGCGTAGACGCAAGGGCTGACTTTCCCTGCTTACGAGGCATCCCGATTAGGTTGATGCGATGACGCAACCCACCATCATCATCCTTAGCAAAAACATGACGCAACAGTTCTTTTTGCCACTCACGCAAAATAAGTGGTGAGCCTGCACTGCCCGCAATCGAATCTTTAGTGATAATGCCAAAAATCTCAGCAAAATCTATAACCGACTCGCCCTTGCCCGACTTTAATGCTGCATCAGGAACAGGAGTCAACCATGCAGGAGGCCAAGCATTAGGCACTACCATGCTTCTCCATAAACTCAGCCAACTTTGACTTAGCCTTAACCTCAGCCAACCCATAACGGCTACGGTCAACAGGAGTCCAAGCAAGAAGCGACAAATTAGAGATAATAGAACGCTCTAAATCACGCAACTGCCTACGGTCACGCCAAGAATCCTCACCATCATTCATAAACACAGACTCACGTAACACCTCACGCTCATCCAACATTTCAGCCGTCAACTGCACCAACCACTTATCAGTGCGACCCAACCACAACTGACCCTTACCCCAAGCCTCATCCCAAAACGCAGAGCCTATCTCACCCAACGGGCGCAACGGTTGTGGGTTCTCAACCTGCGGAATCAGCACAATGTTCTGCTCTTTAGGCAAAGCCCGCTTCCCAGGGTTACCTGTCAAACGCTTCTGCTCAAGTGGCTTAGGTGGATTAGGCATGCACACTCCTTTCTTCAAGCATAACCTAAAATAGTCTGAACTGCGGAAATATGCGAACTGTGGGCATAGGGGTGTCGTTTGCTCTAAAACTGGCGATTTTTACCCCACCCTACCCCTATTTGTTCGAAAGTTTGTTCGAATGGTCAATTCGGGGCTGTGGGCGGGCTAGGCGGGTTTTAGGTGTCTGGCAGGGTGATTCCCTTGCCGTAGGTGTGAAAGGGCTTCTACGGGGCTTGTGTGGCTTGCCTTTAGATAGGCGGGCGCTAGGCGATTGGGTTAGGCGGGCGGTCAGGCGTGGTCAGGCGTGGCGTTATTGGTAATGATAATCATTCTCAATAAGGCAGGGTAAAGCGAAACCCCCTAACCGATTGGCTAGGGGGCTTGGCTTGGGTGTCTTAGTCGTTGGCTATGGCATCTTGCACGAGGTAGTAAGCATCTTGTAGTTGTTCGGCTCGCTTGCTGTCCATTGGCATCTCTGCCCGTAGGTCATCGAGTAGGGCAGACAGTTCCCTTAGGGCTTCGACAATTTCGTTTTCGGTCATTAGATACCCCAAGCCTGTCGAACGATATTCAGGTGCTTGCTAGTGGTCTTGCTTGGCGTGGTCTCGACTAGGTGCAGGTCTTCACGCTTAGGCGCATAGGCGGGGCAAGAGGCGATGTTCATCGAGTAACTGAACACCTCGTAACTGCCCCCGCTGTTGATTGCCCAGAGGTTACCCGCATCGAACGGCTCTAGGCGGGCTAGGTGGTCTTTGGCTTCTCGTAGTGTGGTCATTTGTCTGTGCCTTTCGTTTCGTTGGGTTGGGTTAGTTGGCTAGGGCTTGAGTAGTTGCAAGGAACTGTGCTTCGAATAGCGCCCTGTCTACTGCTACCGCTACTGCGCGAGCGATGTCTAGCGCCCGCCACGCCTCGACCTGTTCGGCTTTGTTGCCGTATTTCAGGGCAAACACCCAATCTTTATGCGCTTGGTCATATGCCTTCTCGTAAGGTGCTTTTACTGCGTCTGCGATTTGGTAAGGTTTCATTTTCGTTTTTGCCTTTCGTTGTTCGGCGGTGTTGCCGTAGGCACTAGCCTAGTCATTCCCATAAGGTCAAGTCAAGCATTTAGCCCCCGATTTGTATAACGATATCGTTATAAACTTTTTTACTAATTCGCTTGCGTTCTGCTCGCCGATATGCTACGGCTTGAAACGATACCCTTGCCAGATATGTGTTGTTCGAAAATCTGTTCGAATGACGGGCTGTTCGAAAATCTGTTCGAACGGCGAGCGGGGGCTAGGCGGGGGTCGGCTACCAAATTTTGACCAAATTTCTAATCAGATTTTGACCAAATTTTAGTGAGCAGTTTCACGCATACTCAGGCGCATTAGCGAAAGGCAATTACGCTAAATCTTTTATGCTTCCAAACTCTTCACCCTTGCCAGCAGTTTCACATAGCCAACAGATAGGCGCTTTAGTTACCCGTTGCGCTACTGCTAACCAACTGTAAATTGCGTGTTGGTTTGCCGTCACACCGCATAAAGCAACCTTGCCCGATTGGTCTGCTAGGTGTCTCTCTATGGTGTCTAACTTTTGCCCTGCTACGCCGTTGCCAAAGGTGCTTCGGGCTTCGTGCCAGCCGTAACGATAGTCTCTATTCATTTCTTAGCCTCTCTAAATATGTAAAGGTAAATGGCGCTTATGCCCGCCACTATTAGGGCGGTGTCTGTTATGCGTGTATTGCCCCAATTCGTGCCGATTACGATAGCGCAAGCGGTCAGAACGGCTAGGGCGATTAGGCGTTTCACTTGCTCACCTCTTTCTTTAGCGCTCGCTTGGCTTGTGCCAGCGTTTCAAAACCCTCAAAACCGCCGACATCGGTGAAGTTTTCGCCATTCCATAAGCGTAGGGTGTAACGGCGTGAGCCGTAAGGCGATTGCTCTGAAGTGATGAACAGATAGTAACCATTCATCGGGGTTAGGCTTCCCCAACTTATACGGCTATTGAAAAATCTCATCGCCGATTTGTCGAAAAAGTGACCGCTATTGTTTATGACCTCGTGCCATTCGGTGTAGCGATAGGCGCTTGGAATTGTGACTTTGCTCATTTTGTCTAATCTCCCTTTACTTAGTCTCTACGGATTTAGCGAGCAAGTCGAGGATGTCGTTTACCCTGTAAGTGTTTTCTAGGGCTTTCGCCATAACTGACGCTTCGCTAAAAATCGGTTGGTCATCGGTAGCGGACATATAGCGGGCTTCTTGCAACAAGTAGGTAATCAGGTTGCTTCGGTCATTCCATTCGTTATATGTGACTAGGGCAGGGTCATCGGCGGGCGCGTTCCAGTTGTGCTTAGAACGGCTCATTCTATATTTTAGGCTTCGTTGTTCTTTCTCTAGCGCTTGCACGAAATTGTTTTTGGCTCGCTCAAATTCTCGTTGCGGTCTCTCGTGTTCGGTCTCTAGCGCTTTCTCGTATTCGTGTTGCGCTTGTGACCACGCTTTGGTTGCCAGTTTGGTTGTCTCGCTAAAGGCTTCTACCGCTTCGCCTAGTGCAAAAATGTTTATTAGGTCTTCTCGCATTTTGAATATGGCTATGGCGTTCGCCTTGATTTGCTCGCCGTTCTTCTGCCAAGTGCTTAGGCGTTGGGTTTGGTAGTTGTTTACCGCTTGGGCGTAGGTATCCCAAGCCGTTAGAAAATCGGCTACTTCTTGCGGTTGCTGTGGCTCTGTGATACCCAAGCGGTCTGCAATTTCTTGTGTCTGTTCTTCGTTTAGTCGCATTTCGTTTTGCCTTTCGTTTGTTATCTGGCGGTTTGCCATTGGTTCGATATTAGGGGGGTGTTGTTTTGTGTTGCAACTCATTTTGGTAACAGTTTGATAACGCTTTTTAGCCTTTATTTTGCCCCCTGCATATAGTGCCTCACCCTGTAAAAGTCAATAGGGTTTGATAACGATTTGATAACGAAAAGTGACCTCGTAGAACGGCGCTAGAGACACTTTCGAAGGTAGGCGTGTGTGATAGGTCATTCTAGGGGGTCGTGGCGCGTAACGGGCTTACAGGGCGTTTTTAGAGGTGTAACCATTTTTGACCCTTGCGCTAATCGTTACCTAATCGTTACCGCTCGGTTATTGACATACCGCTAAAAGTGTGCCTAGTTTCGTTCGTATCCAAACGATTTTTAGCCCCGT
>Ga0209088_10002190_pt1 | contig 12161 bp, 12 predicted proteins | sample S_140625_EF_Meta_FD_187324 | JGI IMG/M metagenome (GOLD analysis project Ga0209088, IMG submission 187324) | Freshwater microbial communities from Lake Simoncouche, Canada to study carbon cycling - S_140625_EF_MetaG (SPAdes) (version 2) | ecosystem: Environmental > Aquatic > Freshwater > Lake ...
GGGGTTGTGGCGTTTGCGTTTCATGGGGCTTCTCCTGGCCAAGTCTGGCCGATAGGGAAGCTCTCATAAGGGCTGGATCAGTTTTTGGGGTCCACGTCAAATTGACCGCCTTGGGGAGCGACTAAGGCATGGTCCCCTCAATGAGAGTGACCTTCGATTGCTTGACGATTACCGACGATCGTTTGCAGATGCGTATGAGGCAGTAGTGAGAACAATTCGTCAGCTGGGCGAGTTTCCGACGGGAAGACTGGCCAAGTCCACTGATTCTATAGTGGGGAAGCTGCGTCGCGAGAGCCTTCGGCTGAGCCAAATGCAGGACATCGCCGGGTGCAGGTTAGTCGTAGCTGATGTTGTGGAACAAGAACAACTTATTGCGTCTTTAAGTACTGCTTTTCCTGGCAGGGCCATAATAGATCGACGCGATTACCCTAGTTACGGTTACCGCGCAGTTCACATCATCGTCGAGATATCCGGAAAGCCGGTCGAGATTCAGCTTCGAACCCAGTTGCAGCACATGTGGGCGGAGGTTTCGGAGAAATCATCTGACGTGCTGGATTCAACCATAAAATATGGTGGTGGTCCTGCCAAGTGGCGTGATTTTCTCGCACAAAGCTCAAACTCAGTGATGGTTCACGAAAACTTCGAGAAATTACACTTCGATGAGGTGACGGCTACGCAACTACTGATCGAGTCTCGCGAGAAAGCTGAGAAAACTGCTGCGGAGATGATTGAGCACAATCCACCTGAGCACGAGCTACAAGAAATGCAGCAGCAACTGGAAGACTTGAGCCGTCAAATTGAGCTTCGTAGACGGCTTACGGAAGAATTGCAAGGGGATCTGGTACGCTCGAGGGGGAGGAATGCTGACCTTTTGAACTGGGCGATCTCTACTCTAAACTAGTCATTACCAACCAGAGACAATGATTTTCCTGATTGAGTACAACCAAAGTGAAGGTCGTATCGTCACTATTCGCAACTTCGACGATTCGCAACTGAGGGAGGCCGAGGATTCGCGGTTGGAGATCGAATTGGCTCTCAACCGCAACGGGATAGATCACGAAGTTGTCCTAATGGATGCTGCGAGCGAAGTCGACTTACGACGGACTCACCGCCGCTACTTTGAGGACCTTCGCCAGATTCTGGAGCCCAAACCGCTGCGGGAGTTCCCGGATAAAAATCATCGCTTTGCGAGCGGCTGAAGCTGACCGAGGCGGTCATCCATGCTTCCAGCGTTTCGACCGGGGCATATTAGAAATCTTTTTTGCCAGCCTCGACAGCCGCCGACATCTACCTGCTCTCAGCGATAGGCACGCGCTTCCGCCACCCTTCAACCAAAGCGGTAGTGCTTGCGAACCGGGGCATGCACCTCCCAGGTGCAACTCAGCCCGGCAGCAAACACCACCAGATCGCCGGCCCCGAACCGCACCGGCTCACCGCCCTCGGGCGTGACGCTGACATCACCCTCCAACAGCAGGCAGGTCTCTTGCTCGTCGTAGGTCCAGGGGAAGGTGCTGACCCCACAGCCCCAGGTGGGCCAGCTCGTCACACCCAGGCTTTGCAATTGGGCCGGATCCGGGTTGGACGTGACGGTGATGCCGTTGGCCATGGCGGTGCACAGAAGAACTGGGGCCAAGTCTCGCCGGCTGCGGTGCCAATTGAACTGGACGCACCCTTGCGGCGCCTGGAGGAGATCCGGGCGCAACGGGAGCGGTTTGCGAGCCTGGGGGCCGCAGTTCTGGCAGCAAGTGAGCAGTGTGCGCCTCCTGGAGATTGGAGACACCCATGGTTGAAACCGCCACCCCCACCACCAACGCCGGCTTCAACGCCGACTGGGCCTCTCCCCCCGGAGAACTGATCGTGGAGGTGCTGGAGGAATTCGGCTGGACCCGCGCCGAGCTGGCCCAGCGACTGGATTTCAGCGCCAAGCATGTAAATGAACTGCTCAAGGGCCGGGCGCCGATCACGGCCGACAGCGCCGAACGGCTGGAGCGGGTGCTGGGCCATGACGCCGGCTTCTGGTTGCGGCTGGAGGCCAACTACCAGCAGGATCTGGTGCGCCTGCAGCAGCTCGATCAGTTGGCCAGCCAAAAGGACTGGCTGAAGGAGCTGCCCCTGCGCTGGATGCAAAGCAAAGGCTGGGTGGACACCTGCAGCCATGCCGGCCAGCAAGTGTCGGCGTGCCTGAAGTTCTTCGCGGTGGCGTCGATCGACGCCTGGCGGCAGCACTACGGCCAACCCCTGGCCGTCTATCGCACCTCCAAGAGCTATGCCACCCAGCAGGGCGCCCTGGCCTGCTGGCTGCGCCGGGCCGAAACGCAAGTGGCCTCGATTACCTGCAGACCCTATGAAGCCAAGGCCTTCCGAGCGGCGCTGCAAGCGATTCGTCCCCTCAGCTGAGAAGCGGATCCCACGGTGTTTGTGCCGCAGCTGCAGGCTCTGGCTGGAGCAGCCGGTGTGGCGGTGGTGTTCGTGCCGGCCCCACCGGGCTGCCGGGTGAGTGGGGCCACCCAGTGGCTCAGCCCGGATCGGGCCCTGATCGCCCTGAGCCTGCGCCACAAAACCAACGATCACCTTTGGTTCACGTTGTTCCATGAGGCTGGCCACATCCTCAAGCACGGCAAGAAGGCCACCTTTGTGGATGGTCTCGATGGTGCGGATGAAGAGCATGAGACCGAAGCCGATCGCTTCGCTGCGGATCAGTTGATTCCGCCTGCTGCTGCCCAGAAGCTCCATGGGCTGCGCTCCGAACAGGAGCTGAAGGACTCCGCCACGGCCCTGGGCATTGCACCGGGCATTGTGGTGGGGTGGATGCAGCATGAGGGGTGGTTGCCACGAACCCATCTCAATGGATTGAAGGTGAGCTATCAATGGCTGGAGGATGTCAGAAAGTTGTATCAGCGGTAGACATGTCTTCTATGTCCGATTTTGATAATATCAACCAATCTGCTCTGATCGTCTACCGAGTAAATCACTCGATAATCACCTTGGCGGAATCGATATAGGTTTAATCTGCCTGCAAGTTTTTCAGAACCCTGAGGCCGCGAATTATTCGCTAGTTCTTTAATCTTTTTAATCAGTCTATCCAGTGTGTCCTTGCCCGAAACAGCCTGGAGCTCTTTTGAAGCTGATTTTTTAAGGGTGAGCCTATAGACGTCCACTTTCTCTTAGAATAGCCACGAATTCCTCAAAATCTGCGCTGGGCTCAGCTTGTCTGAATTCAACATCACGCAAATCATCGGCGTCCTCGGCCAAGGCGATCCGCACAGCTTCGTTAACCATTTCCGAGATCGATCGGTTGGATGCAGCTGCTCTCAACCGCAGAGCTTTATGCACATGGACATCAAAGTAAATGGTGGCACGTTTAGTTTCTTCCATTCACCCACTTTAACGCTATGACGTCATGACGTCAAGGCAGGGGTCCTTTTGGCGATTGTCTGATGCTTCGAACGCTGGCCTTGAGTGGCAGGCAGGGAACTTGGGGTGGTGCAGCAGAGAGGTAGTGGTGGCCTGTCCACTCGAAGGGCTTGTTCGGAGTGTCACATAACAATAGGCAGACACGCCAGACTCTTGCGCAGAGCAATGTTTATGTAACATCAATATGTACGCCAGTGCATAACTTAAGCTCCAAGGCAGAAATGATCGGCTCGTTGCGTTGTGGCCGTGGCGGCAGCACAATCCGCGTGAAACAGGTCTCTATCTAGCGGCGTTGCATGCCACGACTGGGGATGCACGGCTCCAGTTCGCGCAGCGGGATCGGCATCCAGGCCATGAACCGCTGGCTGGCGTTGGTCACGCTGTGCTGGATCCACAGCAGCCCGAGGCGCACAAAGCTCATGCCCCGCTGCCCGTGGGGATCCAACTGACGGCGCAGGCCGCTGAGGCTCACGGCGAATCCCTGCAGGCTGCTCACCAGCACGTCGATCGCCACCACCAGGAGCAGCCGATCGATACGCTGCGGGTCGCGCAGGCCACTGCTCTCCAGCTGGAAGATCCCCGATTTCTGGTCGCGGAACAGCTGCTCTCAGCAGAACCGCCTGGCGTAACTCCAGACCAGATCCAGTGTGGGATCGGCGTTGCTGACCAATGGGATGAGACTCGTTCTTTTGCACCGCTTCTCAGAGTTGTGTCCGTCATACAGGCCTGGATACCTGATGCTGGCTCAGCATCAGGTAACTGACACTGCCGGTCAGAGCAAACCAGTGCGCTTCTGGAATGCCGTCAGCGGGGTGGTAATCCCAAGCAATCTCTACATGAGATGCGAACGGGAATCACTCCGATATCAGGGGTCTGCGGGGTTGAAGTTACAATCGTCCCATAATACCATCTGCACTGATACCATCAAGTAAAGCATAGATTCTCAATGTACCCTGTAGTAGTACATGCATGCCATCTGGAGAAATCCAGCGGAAGACTAAGTAACACTCCTCGCAATCTTCTGAAGATCATTAAGCGGATCTCTCTAATTCTCATCATACTGCACATGGAAGCACCTCGCCAAGCACTTGCCAAGCAGGCAATGGCAGGCCGATTGTATACGCCTGAGCTGATTCAAGAAGCTAATATCCTCAAACTTGCAGGCGCTGGAAATGATCTCTCCGAAAACAAGCATTTGCCTGTGATTCCAGCCGACATTAAAGACGTTATCTACCCTATGGGAGTTTCAGGGCTGAAGCCAAAAATGTCGGAGCCTTTTGTAAGCTTACAGCCAGCTTCTTGGTTTTTTAGTCAAGACGGGATCTCTGTCGTTCAATTGCGGCTGAGGCCTAAGGCACCCGAAATCTTTACCTTAACAGGAAGACTAACCAAGATCAACAGGGCAACTCGTCTGCATGTAGAGACGACAGGTTTATACGGGTTAAAGATCGCCCTAGATGGCATTCTTCAGCCTGGCAAAACAGGCTACTATATGACAGGCTTTCTGACTGCTTCTGTTCGCGGCATTACGCAGATTGAGTCTATTAAGCTATCGCTGGCGGAGGAAGCCAATCCGGCTCTCACAGAGAACCTTACAACGGCAGTTCAGAGGTTCCAAGAAAGTGATCGATTTAAGCAGAGTCTGCTCCATCAACACAGAGCAGTGAGTGAACCATCGGAAACGATTGGGGGAGTCTCCCTGCCCATGGATTTTGACATAAGGATAATACCTACAGTCGACGGAACAAAGCTGGAGCCAATGAATGGTCAACTATTATTGCGGCGCTCTGGGTCATCGCCTGAGCCTGGTATTCAGGTTCTGCTTTCTACATCGGGTTCAGTCTCGCCTGGCTGGAGTATGTGGATGACAGAAACGGGCAAGACATCGGAGAGCAAAGAACAAGGCGTCAGAGTAGCTGCAGAAAACTCGAATATTCGTGTGTCTATAATTCCGGTTGGTTATCCAAGGCAAATTGGCTGGCAAACCAAGCAAGCGGCAACGAATTCGACGAATACCGGCATGATTTACGCGGAGAAAGGCGTCATGGATCTCAAGATAGACGACGAAAGGCTTTCGGGATCTATATCTGCCCAGGGCACTGAGATGGGAGCTGGCAATACAGCCAGTACCTTCTCGGCTCAACTTTCCGGTGAAAGGCAAGCGGGAGCTTTTATAAAGCAGATTAAGAGCTATATTGGAGTTCGTCCATTCAGTGGTCGTTGGCTCGATGCAAGGTTAGGCGTTATTTCATTGGATGAGCAGCAGGGAAAGATAACGGGAAGCTTTGGCGACACTGGTAGCCTCCAAGGAGAGATCCATGGCGATGGCGTGGATCTGCTCTGGCAGAAGCCGGGTGCCGGTGCTGGTGGAGGATTTCTGTCCACGGCCAGCAATGGCCTTTTGATCGGAATGCTTTGGCAAGGCAATGATCTTTCGTCTGCCAATCTAGTGACTGCTGCTCAGGCAATCCCCCAGGAGAAGCAAGCTACAATCCCTGAAATTCCCTCCCCTAGAACCGATACCGAAGCGAGAGAACTCAAATATCTTGGCTATGACCTTTACTCAGCCGGCAAGTATCAGGAAGCCACGAATACACTAAAAAAAGTTATTTATTATTTTAGTCAGCAAGAGAAGTCAATCGTTGATCCCGCATTACAAAGTAAATATTTACTGGATCAAGGCCTGGCTATATTCACGCTGATCAATAGCGCCTATGAAGCTGGAGACTACCCCAACTTAGTAGCTGCGTTGGCAAACGCCGTAGATATCCAACGAAAGACAGGCAAAAGCATGGGTATATTGAAGGATTCAGCTGACTTCAGAAGTTTCCAGGATCAAGTCAAACGCAATATCGAAGATCTCGGAAAGCAGATCGAAAAGAAGACTTTGTTTGCCGATGCTTTTTCTCGAGCAGAAAGTATTCTTTCTTCTGGAGGTATCGGCGTCATGGGATCTGATAGCCTTAACCAAGCAGGACTACTGATTGCCAGTGTACAGCTAAATATGCCCGCAAGTCAGGCAGGTGTTATGGCTGGTGACCTAATCACAGTGGTGGATGGAATTCCCATTGCCGGCATGAATATGCCCCAAGCTACTGCGTTGCTCAAGGGGAAAGCCGGTTCCACCGTATTAATCAAAGTTGTCCGCAATGGCCAAAGCCAGGATCTACGAATGGTCCGTAAACCTATCGTTGATCTAGAAGCAAAGCGCCGACTGCAGATTGCTCAATCGCTAGACAAGCTGCAGAAGACAAACCTGCAAGCAAGAGATAGCTTACAAGCTGAACGTGATCGTCTTCAGTATCAATTCGTAAACGTTTCTGATGTGCAACGCAATTTTAAGGAACTTATTCGAGGAGTAGCATTGAGGCAGAAGGGCATCGAAAGAGCGAGGTCAGTCATCATCGCTTCTACGGAGCAAGTACTAGCAGGATCTCCCGCTGCAGTTTCCCTTTTCCAGCGGTTTGTAGCGCAGATGCAGGAAGTACAGAAGAAAGGTGGAATGACTGATCCCGAAGTTATGGCACGCCTTCTACGCTTGGATCAGGATGTAGAGATGTTCAAGTCAAATGCAAAGGTCACGTCCTTTGACAAGGAAATGCTCGAACTTACCATCATTCTCGTCAGCGAACTTGATCAAGCCATCCTGGCTTCGAAGGGGAGATTGAAGATGGCGGAAACGGCAGAACAGTTCGCGGAAGAAAGTCTGTCTGCCCCAAGTCAGACTTCTCTCAGACTGGCATCGCTGGGCCAATGGCTTGATAATTGGCGCACCAGAATGGCTACCGACGCGGCCAAAATAGGCTCCTTGAGCAATGGCGAGGCTTTTTATGCCAATCATGTAAATACATTAATCAAGCTGAAGCTTCCCGCAGAAGCATTACAAGCATCTGAATCCGCTAGAGCACGTGCATTTACCGATCTCCTAGTTGCACGTCAGCAAACAAATCCATCGTTTGACCGTACTACGAAAGAACAGGGGATCTTCTCTTATGCCAGTACACCTCCACTTTCTTTGCAGGAGATCAAGGCTATTGCTGCAGAGCAAAAGGGAGTGGTGATCGAGTACTATTTTCTTCCTAATCTTTCATGTGCAACTAAGGGTGAAAAAGCTAAAGACTGCCTTGCGATTTGGAGTATGCGACCCGGCACAGGATCCTCCGATACGAAGATTAGCCTAATTCAAGTTCCGGTCAGCATAGATCAATTGAAATCTGATATCAACCGACTCATGGCACTGATGGATCAAGGTCTTGGGGAAGAACCACACCAGCAAGAAGTCTCGCGTCTGTTGCGTTCGCTCCATGCCATCCTAATTGAGCCTTTGGAAAGAAAGAATTTGCTCCCAGACGGCAGCATAGAGAAGCCGCTGGTTACTATCGTACCGCATGGGGTTCTATTTAGCGTTCCCTTCGCTGCTCTTTTGGATGGCAATAAAAGCTATCTGGTTGAAAAATATGCTTTAAAATATGCAACCGCACTCTCCGTGCTTAAGTACACCAAACCGGTGGCCAGTCGTGGACAAGGCAAGCGTCGGAACTTGCTGGCACTTGTTAGCCCCAATCCTCTACCTGCCTCTGAAGAATATAATGGTCAGTCATTCATTCCCCTCGTGGAAACGTTAAAGCTTTTCCCGAACATTGCGAGTTTTTATTCTCCGGTTGAGTATCAGCAAATCTTTACAGGGTCGCAAGCATCCGAGCAAAGTCTTCGCGACTATTCGCCTCGTGCGGATGTCCTCTATTTTGGTACCCATGCGGAAGTAAAATCAAAAGATCCTTTCAATTCATTTATAGCATTAGCACAGACAGACGGGCATAATGGCTATTTGCGAGCACTTCAGATTGCTGATCTCAATCTAAGAGCGGAGCTTGTGATTCTAGCTGCCTGTGAGACAGCACGTGGCGAGCTTAGCAGCGATGGCATTAACGGACTTAGCCGTGCCTTCACGCAAGCGGGTGCCTCTGCCTTATTGGTTTCCCTCTGGAAAATTCCCGAAATACGCACGGTACTATTAATGCATGGATTTCATGACTTCTGGATTCACGCTAAACAAGGAAAAGCCGAATCCCTGCAAAGTTCTCAACTCAAGCTGTTAAAATCATCTGCCCTCTATCGTAATCAGCCCAATCTCTGGTCTGCTTTTGTTCTTTATGGACGATCAGACTAATCCTAAGACACCTATCATGAAACACAACTGTTTACCTTTCCTTGCAAGCCTCGTTTTCGTAATAGGTTCCACAGTCATGGCTCAGACTCCAGATTTGGTTCTGCAATCCTCCTTGGAGCCGGATAGTGGCTTAACATCATTAGACCTCTACAGTGAAGAAGCAACGCTAGGTGGTACTCGCCTCCAGCGTATCGTAGAAGGTAAGATCACAATCGGACAGCCCAGAGTCCGGTTTCTTTCCTCTAGCCAACCTGTCCTGGGAAAGATCGATTGGGATTACTACAGTGTTTATATTCCCTATACACTGCATCGCTTAGATGGAGATCGCCGCTATGAGGTCGTGGTCTTCCAGGTGACGCTAAAGGGTCCACGCTCAATTGCTTACGATATTTTCCCTTCCGATTCCATCAAGGCAGAAACCAAGGTCCGAAAAAATCTTTCCTATTCGGCCGACATGAAATTCAATATTAAAGCGTTTGAAGTTGGTGCTGGCACAACAACACAAGATACAAACGAATATGTTCTATTCACCCCCCTCTTTACGTCATTCGGGAAGGGTGAAAGCCAATTTTATTGGGAGCACAAAGGCTTCAAGGGTCAGGCCGTCGCTACAGGGATTAAGCATGCCGCTATTGTCCTACGTGTTCCCCATGGCGTCCGGCAAATAAAGGCTGATTTGGACTACAGGGCGGATGTTTTTGATCCTCTTTTCAGCTTTATTCCACTTCGGAAGACAAAAACAGATCATTTCCCCCTCACATTAGGATTAAAGAAACAAGACTGAGCTGCTCCTTGCTCTCTCGGTCCAAGGCCATGCCCACACGTTCGGCAAAGGGGGGCACTCGCCATAACCCTCCCCAGACCGGTAGTCCGCCCGAGCATGGTGGCCAGGCCACAAGCCACGCTGGAAGCCACTTCCCAGCGCCCTTTCAGGACGCCATCCTTGGCAAAACGCTGAGGCGAAGGCCTTGGATCTGGGAGTGGAAGAGCCGGAGGATTTGATTCCATGAGTGGATCAAGTCAGCATCCTCAGCGAGATCCTTCGAACGCTTGCCATCACCAGGCCGCCGAGTGATCGGTGCGTTGCACGAGAAATCTTGGTGGCGGCTCTGGTGGATGGCATTGTTAGATTTCAAAAGAAACCAATGCCTCCTATGGTTCTCGCATAGTCAGCCGCAACAGCCTCAAACCGAGCAATGCTGCCACCAAACATACCTGCTCTTATTGGCTCCCAATTCTCTTTTTTCGCATTCGCCTCGGATATCACACGATCAAGAGGGCTGGTACGGTGTGAGGATGAGCGCTTGTGCTTCCAGAAGAATCGGCCAGGCAGTGGTGAGTAATACCCATGTCTTTCATTACAGTAATCGCTCGAAGCAAGCGCAAGGATAATCTCGAATGTATCAAACGACTTCTCGTATCCGATCCCAAGAAAAAAGATTTCATCAAGCTGTGGCTGCAAAGTCTTGAACAGGTACTCGCTTAATGGAGTAAAGAACTTCTCATGGCCTGGAATCTGTTTAAATGCAGTGCTTCTTAACAGCTCGCTGATAGCACTACTTACACTTTCGATAAGCAGTGTCTCGTCATAGCGGCCATCAAACGATGGCGCCTCAGATTGGAAAAGAGTGGCCAGTGACTCATAGTTATTGGCATCAACGGCTGCGATTCCAGCTTTGTATAATAGAAGAATCGCGGGATACCAACGGAGGGCCAACCAGATTGTCGTCCCACTTCTTTGCTCCAGTGAATCAACTGACCTGGAAACTATCTTATGTAGAATGGGTAGATGCTTTGACGTGGACCAATAACTCAGGACCGAGGCGCACATTGACAAGTGGTCTGCCACCTCTTCGTATCTTCTTAGGCGATCAAGAAGCTCTTCCTGAGAATAGGGGGCAGAGACCGCAAAGAACTCCTCTCTTGAAGTCGCAATAAATGCTTTCACCTCTTGAACAAGGGTATCGTGAAGTTCAATTAGGGAAGATTCACTTGTTATCAACTGCTTAATCCTGTCAACTTTAATATCCCCACGTAATGGCTCGTCGACCTCGGTAGGAAAAGGGAGAATCAGCAGCCGATCTCTGCCCGTTTCAGCGTGGTCGTCTTCATCTCCCTTGGGAATAGAATACTTCAAGATGAAGTCACCGTCACCATCAAGATGGCCGTGATGGGGTGTTTGATTTGAATCGGGATCTCTCGCAACTTTATTGTAGACATAGCTCATCAGGCCACTGGCCGTAATAATCCCCTCATCAGACTGTGCTTTACCTTGTAGACCTTCTAACAAATGACCCGTGAAAACGGAGTGATCCGGGAGTGGGCCACCTGCGTCTGCAACAACTTCATCAGCTTTCCCTGCAGTTAGCACTTGGCGGGAGTATCGTAATAACATATCCCGCAGAAATCGTGCACTGCCAGAATGGGAGCTTCGCGTTAGAGCCAGCCCGCCATAACAAGCATCCATGATAAACAGCAAGTGTTTTGCCCGAATCAGATCTGCATTCCGTGTTAGTTCATCCCAGCGGATCAGCGTAGATGTGTCATCTGGGTCGGCATCGTATGGCACCAAGTAGCCAACCTCTCCTCGAATCCCGGTGAGTGTATGACCATGGCCAGCGTAGAAGACAATGACTCGATCATCTAGTCCTACATTATCTCTAGTAAATTGGTGGTATGACGAAAGTATATTCTGCTTTGTTGCATTCTCATCATAAATCGAGATGACATTCGACTCGGGAAAGCCAAGCTCAATCACAAGAGCATCTTTTACCGCTTCAGCATCACTTACAGCATATGAAAGATGTGAAGTATTGGCGTAGCGGTTGATGCCTATAACTAGAGCCCTGCTTTCTGCATAGGCTTCCTTGTACAAAAATCTTAGGTCGGGCATGACGGTTTTTCAGTAAATCTAACGCTGCCCCTGAGTGGCAGGCAGGGAGCATGGGGTGGCGAAGCAGAGAGTTGAAGGCAGCCTGTCCACTCGAGGGGCTTGTTATGCTCGCGTATATACTAAAATATCAGAAATACTCGCAGTAGCGCAGGAAAACCCTCTTTCTTTCATGGTCGTTACTAGACTGATCAACAGTAAAAAGCTAGGCCTGGCAACATTCAGGTTTCAAGAAGTACGCTATATTGAGCATCTGCAAAAATAATGAGGGTCTCGCCCCATTAGCTTGCAATAATAGTAATCTCTATCGCACCCTCCGATACAACTAAAGTCGCCGATCTGCTCACAATCATCCAGCAGAACAGAGTCTGGTTTTATTCCCATCATTTGGCCTACTGATGATCTGTAGTCAGCTTCGGTGGCCGCAAGCCAGCAAAATGTTCCATCACGTTCTTGCAAGATCCAGCCAAACTTGGAAATAACGTATTTGGGAATGGATGGCACCCCATCGGCGAGGACGGGCTTTTCTCCTTCCTCATACACAGTTACTCCGTTAATGGGGCAGTGTCCCTTTGCGTGGTGTAAAACCTTTGGCCCGAATGCCCTGATCAGAGGGTGAACAGGGTGGAATGACGAGCTGTCATTCCAGAGGTGCTGATGCACCTCACTTCTCCACTATGAAACTAG
>Ga0209088_10002193_pt1 | contig 12148 bp, 20 predicted proteins | sample S_140625_EF_Meta_FD_187324 | JGI IMG/M metagenome (GOLD analysis project Ga0209088, IMG submission 187324) | Freshwater microbial communities from Lake Simoncouche, Canada to study carbon cycling - S_140625_EF_MetaG (SPAdes) (version 2) | ecosystem: Environmental > Aquatic > Freshwater > Lake ...
ATCATCCAAAACAAAAGCTTGAATGTCAGAGGCAACTGTGCCAGAAGGGTAATATTGTTGTTGCAACAACTGTTTGGTAGTTGGGTTTGTGAACTGACAACCCAAGAAAATACCAACGGCGTCGGTTGCGGTAGCTGTGGTTGAAACTTTGCTTAGCGTACCACCGGTATTTAGACGTACGACATCACCGTAAAAAATCGATGTGCCAGAGCCTGAAGCGATGGGAATTAAGCGAGTAGAACCAGCAAATACCTGACCACCGATCAAATTGATCGGCTTGAACCCGTAAGGGCCTGAAACGGTAGGATAAGCCATTTAAAACTCCTAAATTAAATTAAAAAATTACTTGCCTTTGCCAAAGGTCGTCGAGGATTTGCTTTCTTTATAAAGCGGCATCCGAGAGTCACTTTCGCGCATTAAACTATTATCTACAGCATTTGTCTGAGACTCGGTTAACTGTTGGTAATGTGCATTACGTTGGTCAACAAACTCTGCAGGGGTCTTGCATAGTAATAATCCACCGATCTCAATGTTGTCTTTAAAACGACTATTTGGATCAGCTAGCAGTTGAAACTTTGGTTGCTCTTCAATTCTCACTGGCTCCCAGCCTTCGCGCATCTTGGATGACAAGTTACGTGGGTCAGGATTGTTCAAAGTCGAAACGCGAATCCACCGGTATTTAAACCCAGCCTGTTGATCTGGCTCTGGGAGAAGTTCAGCGGGCATCCACTGCTTTGGACGTTCTGTTACTTCACGAGTTTCTAATGCACGGTCAATTCTAGATTTGTTTTCAGCCATTTTAGGCCTCCATTTTAATAAGTTCACGGGCGTACTGCTCATTGGTCAATCCTAACTTTTTAGCAATCGCTTGCTGAGAAGTGTTTAGCTTTATCTTTTTTGAAGATGTGCTACGGGTTGCCGGGGCTACTACCGTACTTGGTTTTGTGCGCTGGGTGGGCTTATCGTCCTCATGCGTTTTTTCTTCCTCGAAATTTTCGGGGAACCTTTTTCGCATCGTCTGATCAATACGCTTGTAATATTCATCAGTCGTTGCATACGCCATTCCGTTTTCTTTAACTAACTTTTCATGTAGCCCTAAAGCTAAGCTAGTCATTTCATCGTCTTGACCGAACCATTGGTTCTTTTCCTGCCATGATACTGCTTTTGAGTCTCGAACAGGGGTTTGTGCCTGTATAGGTTGTATTTGTACATCATCTTCCGAAGATTGTAAAGCAGATTCTTTTCTAAAGCGCTCAGCATCTTGGACTCGTTCTGCCTTAATTTTGGCATTAGTCATTTTTTCCTGAGCTTCTATAAGCCTGTCGGCATCGCCAGCCTCATATGCTTCACGGTATTCCCGCTTGGCATTTTCTAGCTCAGTTACTGCAGCGCCTTTAAAAGATTCAATAAGTGAGTCCTCACCTTTAGAAAGCTTAGCTTTAAGGGCTTTGTTCTCATTTAAGAGTCTTTGGGCAGCATTTAGGGCTTCTTGAGCTTCCCTAGATGCGGCTTCTTTCTCGCGACGCTCGTCATGCCAGACTTTTTTCATCTGTTTGAGGCGGGTTTTTACCTTGTCAGAATAGTCATCAAGCGTATCAGACTCTAGCTCTTCAACAATTTCTCTAGGCAGCGGGGCACGGTTGCGGTCTTGAACCGGGGTATCATCTTCAACTTCAATTTCAAAGTCGTCGGTGTCTTTTTCGGCTTCCTGATCAGCTGCTTGTTGCTTAGCTTCTATTTCATCAGGAAACTCAAACTCTACTTTTTCAAGTTCTGGTAACGGCATATGTCGGCTCCTTAAGCTCGTTTAATTCCTCGCGGGTCTTGGACTACAGATTCCACAGAGTCATCGTTTATAAGTCTAAATTCACGACCATGAATTAATAATCGTGTTCCAGCATGTGGGCGAACAATCACAAAATCACCCTTTTTGCACCAAGGTCCACTAGGAAAACGTGTCTTATCGGCGTAACAGTCAGGTCCCAAAGAAACAACGAAAAGTACTGTAGCTAGCTTTTCTTCATATCCAATAGTTGCGTCTGCTTTTACTAACCCGCTTTCGTACTCTTTTTCCACTTCGGGAATCGCACATAAAATGCGGTAACCTGTAGGGTCTGGAAGTTGTCTTGCTTTGTCTTCGTCTGACTTTTGCATCAATGCAGCTAAATCTACTGCTTGAGTTAAGTCGAGTTTGTTACTCATCCGATTTCTCCAATCTGTCTTTAAGGTCTAATGTATATCCCCGTGCAGTCAGTAGACCCCGAACCTCACCACACAGTTTTTTGTAGTCTTCAAACTTATCAATGTTTCCATTTACTATGGACTCTTGTAGTTGTTGGACTTTTTCGTCAATCTGTTTTAGAAGAACTTCTAATCCAGTCATTGTTCATCTTTCTTAGTTTTTGGTTTTTCTTTAGGTTGTGAATCTTTTTCTAAAGAAGCCCCGGTTTTAACCATATCCATACTTAAGCGAGCCTTATCTAAACCTGTTTGACGGTCTAGTTTGTCTTTATCGTAGGCTAACTTAGCACCTAACTTAGTACCCTCAAACTGCTGTTTAAAGTTTGCGCCTTCTTTATCTTGAGCAATCTTGGCGCCTAACTTAGTACCATCGAACTCAGACTTAATATCAAGTTCTTTTTCGGCAAGAGAAATACGGCGATTCTCAAGTTCATTATCAGCTTGATCTTTAAGAACTTTACGTTGCAAGTCTTTAGACTTAATATCCAGCTCTTGTTTTTGCATTTGGATGATTGGGTCTTCAGCTTGTTGTTGAGCTTGAGCTTGCGCTGCCTCTTGTTGATGTTTTTGCAGCAACTGAGTACTAGCTTGTGCAACCAGACGTGAGAGTTGTACTTCATACTCTTCAGGCAAGTCGTCATCTTCTTGGTCGTCTTTAATATATGGAAGTGGTGCTCCCAATTCTTGCTCGATTTGTTGGCGATATTTAAATCCAAAGTGCTCTGCCATGTGAGCTTGTGCTGCGCCTAGAATAGCTTGTGCTTGTGGGTTTTGGCCCAACATTGCTGCTGTCATAGGGTCTTGCAAAAAGTTCTGATGCGCCATGAGATGTGCTTCGTGGTCTTGGTAGATAAACGCTTTTACTGGACGGCCTTTAAAGATGTCCATGTTCTCAGTAATTGGATCACGTGGCTTAGCATCGTCTTCAAGTTGTACTAGTTTAGAGGCGTTCTTGATACCCAAGACTTCGAGCATCTGTCTATGTAGTTGCGGCATGTTATAAATCTGAGGTGCCTGTTGAGCCAACTGGAGTACTGCTTGGTATTGAACAATCTTTTGCGCCATCGTCGCCGCATTTGGGTCTGAGACTGGAATGACCTCACAGCAGTCATAATCCGATTTCTTGGCACGTGGGTTACCTTCAACTGGTTCATAGTCATAATCTTCTGGTGTGTAATCGGCAATGATTCCTTTAAGAAGTTTTAATTCCTGCTTCATTGAATAATGAATACGTGCTTGAACAGCAGACATTACTTTAAGAGTACGTTCTAGGATTGCTAGAGTAGTTCCTACAGGAGCCTGACCACTCATGTCCGCTACCTTCATATCAGCAGCAGATGCAAAGCGACGGCCTTCTTCTACGATTGTTCCAAGCAAGCTATATAGAACTTGTGAAGGCTCTTTGTATGGTAATGGCAAAATATTGTCACGCATTACTCCTGAAGGTACATCTACGTCACGCCATTCACCTGGAGCTATCGGGGTATCGTCGCCTTTGACTCGCAAGCCACGGGTCTTAAAGCCACCTGGCAAGTTGCTAAGGGTTCCTGCATCCACGAGCTGCCGAATAAGAGCAGTACCAGACTTAGCAAAAGCGCCGACAAGATGGATAAGACCAAAACAATAAAAGCCGAAGCCAGGAACGTAGCCGTAATGGACAAAATGGTTTCTCTTGTGTTTTGATTTATCTTCTGGATTCCAGTTACGGCGAATTGCCAGAACTTCCATACTACCTTTTTCCAACGTAACCACATACGGTAAGGCAATACCAGTAGGTTCTCCATCATCATCTACATCCTCATATCCGGGCAAATCTAAGTCAATGTGCATCTCTAATAACTTATAGCGGTCATCAGTAGTGGCACGGAAACCCATCTTTTCAGCAATCTTTTTCTCTACTTCATCTAGAGTATTACTTGGCTCACCAAGCTCAATGTCCCGATAAAAACCCGCTACTTGTAAACGGCGAACTTCATTCTCGGTCTTGCGCATTACGTGAGTTACACGTGGGGACGTTTCTAAATTACTAGCGCCGTAAGGAACAACAATGTCCTCAGCAGGAATAAACATAGATACTTGGCGCTCTAATGCTGGGTCATAGTAAACCTTCTTAAATGCGTTACCAGATAAACCCAAGCCCCAAATCATACGCTCATGCTCAGGGCGATACTCAGTCATTACATCTGTTAGTTGGTAGTTCATGTCATCTTGGACACGAGTTGCTGCATCTTTTTTCTCTGGAGTCTCTTTACCGATGATCTGTGTGCGTACAGGACCAGCTGCTGGGAATGTTTCCATAATTGTCTCAGCTTGGAATTTAACCAATGCTTCTGAGAGGAGTGGGTGATACACACCACAAGCGCCGGGCCAAGGCTCCATGCGCTCTTCAATCTTCATACCTAGGAGTTCTAAGCCATCTACGTAAGTCTGCATCCAGTCTTTGCGGGCAGCAACATCATCCTCAAAGTCAGCAATTAAATCACCAACAACTTGCGCCAAGTCCTTTTCATCAATGTACTCGGCTAAGTTAGCGTCAAAATCTTCGTCACTGGGTTCTTTAGGCTCGATGTCAATCTCTATATCGCCCGTAATGATCTTAACCGCTTCTGGGTCCTCGATCTCAATCTCCATTGCTGGCTCAGCGCTATCAAGTGCGTCTAACCCAACTGGGGCTTCGTATAAACTTTTTTCAATCGACATAATAATCCTTAGACATTGTAATAACCGCGGTTGCGATTAGACTTAAACTCTTTTACTTCATCTTGCTCATCGCTATCTAGCTGTATAAAACCGCCTCGGCGAAAGCGTAATAGTGCCTGGGTCATTGAGTCAACTAAGTCATCATGCTCGCCCGATGGAAAGCTTGCTGTCTCTTCTACTAACTCTTCTGCCCAGCTTGTTGCAGGAACCCACACCCTACCAGACGCAAATATGTCCGCTACGGCATTTAATCTCGCAATTTTATCATTACCTTTACTAGGTACAAACTCTTGGACGGGGATACCCATCGCCCGTAATTCAAATATTAGCGGTTGCCCAGAAGCTTTTGCTTCAACAATCATCGAATCAGGTTCCCACTCTTTATAGTGCTCAAAGGCGGTTTGCTTTAACTCTGGGAACTCCATACGACGCTTAAAAGAGTTAAGTAAGATGATATTAGGGACAGAAACGCCCCTTTCATTGTCTTTATAGAACACGCCCCACGTCGTACAAGCGCAAAAGTCGCTTCGTTGGGTCTTTAAAAAGGCTGTATCCCAGCTTTGTATTGTAAATTCGCAGTATGGAGGGTCTTCATGCTCCCAAATCTGCCACCATTCTCGCTTAACAATAGCCGAAACGTCTGAAGTCGGCTGCTGCATGTACTGCGCCATCCATTTTCCGTTAGGAAGTTCGTTTCTAAGCGCTTGTAGCTCTTCTAAACTCCAAAATTCGGGCCAAAGGGGTTTGTCGTTAGGCAAAATAGCAGGAAATTCAATAACTTCCCAGTCCTCACCCGACCTTTGCATCGCAGATTTAAGTACTTGACCCGTTAAATCCTTCTTAGACCACCGTGTCATAACAACTACGATAGACCCACCTGGTTGTAGACGTTGCCTTGGACCAGATGTATACCACTCATAGACTTTATCGTAGACCTCGGGGTTGTTTTCCGCTAAGGTTGCTTCTTGTTCTGAGTGAGGGTCGTCAATAATAAGGATGTCCGCGCCCTTACCCGTGACAGCGCCCCCAATACCAATAGCAAAGTAGTCTCCACCTTGGTTAGTCGCCCACCTACCAGCTGCCTTTGAATCAGACTGCAATCCAACACCTGGGAATATAGACTTATACACGTCTGAATCGACAAGGTTCCTGACCTTTCGTCCAAATCCAACAGCAAGCTCCGCAGTATGGGCTGTTTCGATAATCTTTTTCTTTGGAAATTTACCCAAAAACCAAGCAGGTAGAAGGTAAGACGCAAATTCAGATTTTGTATGGCGCGGAGGCATATTGATAATAAGACGTTTACATTCGCCACGAGCTACCCTTTCAAATGCTGCCGCCATCTTCTTGTGATGTGCCCCGTCAATAAAGTGAGGCCACACCCTGTGGACAAAATCCATGAAGTTCTCTTGGCAATTTTCCTTGTTTTTTGCTTCTACTGTTGTATCTAATTCCGTTAAGAGTGCTCGTAGCTGCGCTTCTGTCAACTGACCTAGGTTTTTCTCCAAATGTTGGAGTTCGCTAAGACTAAGATTACTCATCTATATCTATTGTCTCAACGTCTAAGCTGTTTGTAAGTTTCTCAGACTTAGGCGTTACATCTATAGTGTTCATCTGCATCAGTAACTTAATCCTGTCACGTATAGCATCTTGCAGCTCAGCACTGTTCTTATGGGTAATGGTAATTTCTTGGTGTTCTGTAAATAAGTCAGATGCCTTGCCAATAAGCTCAACTGCCTTAATAGCAATCTTAATGTCGTCATCTTTGCTCATCTCTAGCAGGCGGTTAATAGCTATATTTCTTAGGGTGACCTTGTCGTGGACTACTTGCTGGTCGTAATGTGCAATATATCCGCCAAGCGCTAGGGCTATACCTGGGGTTTGTGCAATCGCTTTTGCTTGTTTCTTGGTCGGCTTAGATGGATCTGTTCCATCTACCTTTTTAAATAGTTCTTTGGCAGCGGCGTCATCTTCGGGAGTGACTTCTATATTGGCATCAAGTTCTTTTAAGAGGACAGCAGTATTAGCTTTTACGCGAATCTGATCGGAAATAGTCTCCATGCTATGCGCATGTTCGTGCATAGGCAGTGGGTGTTCCATAGTAGGTTGTACTTCTATAGTCATTTGTTCTTGCGGTTTGTGGCAAAGATTACGGCGATTGTATCAGACTTTTTTCGTGGTGGTAAATTCTATGGCAGTTAGCGCACAACACTATGCACTTTTTAATTTCGTCCCTAACTTTTTTAAATTGCCCATTTGATACATATCGGTGGACATTCCCATCTTTAGTGCTTGGGTCTTCGTGGTGAAAATCTAATGCCGCTGGATGATTAAACCCGCACTTGGTACAACTAAGAGATGCTTTGAACTCTTGCCACTCTTTACGAAACTCTTTCTTTTTACTTGCTGTCTTGGCTATTACTTCTGCTTTGTTGGCTAAGTAATGTTTACGGCTCTGTTGTTTGTGATACGCTTTTTTTACGCTCTCGTCTTTGTACGGCATCAGGGTCTATCTTCCTTTTCCAATACAGCGCTCTGGGAAACCCCCAGGGATTAGCAGGAGTATATAACTTAAAGCCAGCGTTGATTAAACTATTAGATGAAGCGGGGTTATCTGTTGTATCTGTAATACACCATGCCCAACCTAATTCTTTTGCTTTTCGAAGGCGTGCTTGAATTAAGCGTAGTTGCAAACCATGACCTGTAAAGCCATCCATTACACCTGCTCTACATAAATAACCTGTATCGCTCCATCTCGTCGAACGTGCCATACCCGCAAAAGCGACAGGCTTTCCACATTCCGCATAAGCAATCCACCAATGGCCCCGGTCTGTCGGGTACGGAGTATCCTCCGGCAGTATCTTCTTTTGCAGAAAATTTAGTGTGGTTCGAACTGATGGGACTCTTGTGTCGACTTTCTTTACCGTGAATTTCATACATCAAGCCTCCCATGAATGTGGTGGGGGTGTTTCGAAACCAAAAGTCTGGACTATTTTCCCAAACCTTACCCCCGAAGAAGTATTTTACTATGAAAAAAGGGGCACTAGGCCCCCGGGTATTACTTGGTTTTTGAGAGTTTGAAGAACTCTTTGACCGTTGAGAGGGTTGCTTGCACCCAGAACTCATTCATTTCTTTAAGGCGGTCTGCTAGCTCTTCGTACTGCTTAAACTGCTTTTCAAATTCAAACATGGTTTTCTCCATAAGGGGTTAATAATGTGTAGTATACGATACATTTTGTTGCGTTGCAACATTTAATATGTACATTTTTTGGGGTTTTTTATACATATAGGTATCAATATGTATACGCAATCAGTACTTATAGGTATCAGTTTTATTGAAAATTCATGCACTTTTTACCCGTAAGTCTTTGATTTTTATAAATATATTATGGGGTGTGGGAGGTAAAATTTTAGTGACGGGGGGTGTTTGGTATATAGCATAGGTATATTGGGGTAAACCCTTATTTCTTAGGAAAAGTTGGGGGAGTGATATTGATTGTGCACATCATAGTGTATATGTGAGTTGCTTGATGTACTGCGTTATATATGGTGGTCGGGTAGTAGTGGGTCGTTGGTTTTGGCGTTTGCGGACTACTGGATTTCCGCCGTTGACTTTGGGTTTTGACTTTACACAATGCTAGCCTACTACAATGTAAGCCGAGCGAAGCGAGCGAAGTCGATTTTTTTTAGGCTTTGCTTATCGTCGTCGGTGTTGCTCTAACCCGTTGATTCTATTACACTTTAGCCTGTCCAAGAATCCCCTATTTATATTGGTTGGGGTATTATTAAGTCATAGGGAAGGCGTTCTAGCGGTTGGCTTTCTCTTGCTACATTCAGTCATGTTGTCTGAATGTGCTACTCAATAACTGCGTGAATGGAGTTTTATTATGGCTAATACGCCTATCGTTGTAAATGCTTTATCTTCCGTCGCTTCATCTTTAGTTCGTTCTAATGGTGCGGTTATCGTTCCCGCTTTCAAGTTGGACTCTGCTATCTCCGAGGCTTTGACTGGCGAAGATCGTGGAATCATTAGCGAGTCGGTTTCGACTTTCCGAAGTGGCGAAGCTCAAGCTATTGCGGGTTCTAATGCGGTTCAATCTGCTTCGGCTGACATTGCTTCTTTGCTCAAGTCTAAGGGCGATAAGGTAATCCCGTTTGCTTGGTTTGAAGCGGTTCGCAATAATTGGGAAGGTGTTTATGCTTTAGCCCAAAAATGCGATGTTGCCGTTGCGAATCGTGCGTGGAATCGTCTGCTCGAAAAGACCGATGTTGTGAAGCCCAAGGCTGATAACCCTAAGGCTATCGCCATGCAAAAGAAGCGTGAGGAAGAAAAGAAAAAAATGGAAGCGATTCCAGACCTGAAAAAAGCTATGGCTGAAGCTATGGCATCGGGTAATCTTGAAGTTATTCCAGCATTGGCTAAAGAAGCGGGTCGCAGAAAAGCCCAAGAAAATCAGGGTGCTATCGAAGCCTTGAAGCCTTTGAAAGATGAAATCCGTAAGCAGTTGTCGGCTTGCAATAATAAAGCATTGCTTGATAAAGTTGCTAAGTTGTTGCCGAAGGTTTAATTAACAGGGGGGAGAAATCCCCCCATTCTATTTTGGAGAATGACATGGCTAAAAATATACTTGAAGATACTGCATTAAATTTAATTGATTGTTTGCAAGAAATCCTAAATACAGGATATATAGATAAAAACGACCATAACCGCCAATGGGTCGAGAATGAAATACGCCAAGCTAAAGAAACACTTAGCTACATCAGGCTATGCGAAAAACAAACAGAGCAATTCTAACCAAACCCCGCAAGGGGTTTTTTTTCGCCCAAAAATTCTTAAAACCAAAAGTCAAAATCAAAAACCCAAAGTCAACACCGCAAGTCAAAGAACTGGTCAGGCATATCGCAACGCAGAAGCTTAAACCAACGCAGTTGCCTCAGTTTGTAATGTTCCGAATGTTCCAAGCAATGTTCCAACACAAACCTATATAGAATAAGCTTTGTACGGAATGTTCCTAATGTTCCGACTTTTTAGGTACTTGGGGAAAACGAAAAGCAAAGACCCCCTTCGCATAGTGCAATATTGCACATAGTGAAATATTGCTTAAAAAATTATCCCTCGATATATAAAAGATAGAACAATATAACATTAGAACATTATATATAAAACGAACATCAAACCCCCGAACTTATAGGCTTTTGCAATGTTCCAACCAAAATAACAAAATAGAACTTACCCCTCTTTTTGGAACATTACATACCTCAGCTCCCAAGAACACACACCAAAACTTAATACCACAAAAACTTGACATTGTATAGTAATAGGAGTATAATAGATGTATAGAATGAAAAATGTTTTAGAGATACCCCAACCCAACCACATTCAGACATGATGACCGAATGTTCCAAACGAAAGGAAATACCATGCAAGTCTTACCAAAAGCAGTTCACTATGCTAACCCAACCCAATACAGGCTATCAGCAGATGTATTGCACCCTGACACCCAAGAAGTTCTGTTCGAACAGGGAAGGCTTATCAACACCCATGACATTGAGCACATGCTTGAACTTGGTATTGAGTCTTGCCCCCTTTATCTCGTAACCCTCTTTTAACCCCCACATTCAGTCATACCCGTCTGAATGTTCCAACGAAAGGAAGCAACCATGAAGTGCGTTAACTGTAATAAACCTATCGTACCCAAGCAACGCTACACCAAGCTGGGCTACAAAACCTGTCTTAACTGCGGACACCAAGATGCCGTGGCTAAATTCAAGCAATACACAATAGCACCCATGAACAAGTCTAACTATATGCTCATCACCGACCTGAGCCAACTAAAGCAACTAAACCCTAAGAGGACAACATGACACGCAACTACTCATTCAAACCCCGCAACAGGGACAACCTGATAGAGCAACGCAATCAGAACAGTCTGACCCACCTATTGAAAAACAAGGACTTGAGCATTGAGGACAAAGCTAACCTAGTCGCTGAGAGAAACCCATACCTCCATGCCTTTGGCTCGCCCCTTACCAACCCGCACTACGGGGAAACCTACACCGACTGGGTACAACGAAGCAACCCGACAACCCCCGAGCACATTACATCAGTCGAGGAAGCAAGGGAGTATTTGCAACGGCTACGCACAACGGAGGTGGAGCAATGACCGAGGAACAGTACGAGTTTGAGAACGACACCGACGATGAAGTACAGGCGAACATTATGGGTTTAACAATCGTCAAGGCTCACATCTTTTCACAGGAATATAACCCAAGCACAGGGCGGGCTGAAGATAAGCCCAATTACCACGCATTAAAAGAAGGCTATATCGCTGGTTTCTTGGCGGGCTTTGTTTACAAAATTACAGGAGATAAAGACCTATGAGTATAAATCTAGATGCGTGGTTAGACCACGAGTGGGCGAAAGCATGTGAAGCCGACGATGCAGAAGAAGGCATGGTTCAGTATTGGGGTGAGAAATGCCCTGACTATGACCGCCTTTGCCCGACTTGCCAAGCGTGGAAAGAGTTTGAAGCGAGTGGTGAGATTGTTAAAACCTATAAGGAGTTCAAATGACAACGCATTACAAAGGGCAACGCATCAGCGAGTTGCTAGAACTAATTAAGGTTATGGAACAACGGCTTAAGTTAATTACTGCTGACACCGACCCTATTCACAACCCCTTTTCACACGCACAGTATGAAGAAGTAGCACAGGGCTATACATCGCTTGCCCTCGCAAAAGCGAAACTAACTGCATTACAAGGAGAGAAGTAATGAGCACAACCGAGTATAAAAACATGACCGCTAGATGCCTAGACAAAGAAAGCATCGAGGAAGTCGCCTTGCATGAGGTGGAGTTTGACCGCAAGGACTCAGGGGTATGGGAACACCTAGTAATAGAAGTGATGGCAACCGACCCGATGGACGCAATCAACGCAGTAAGAATGGGGGCAATCGTATGAGCAAACTTAAACAACTGCAACTGAACATTGCACACCTGATAGATAGCACGGCTGACCAAGAGACCTTGGTTCGTATCTTTTTTGAGGTAAAAACTGGTGGGGCAAGTGCCATGCTACGCAACAAGACGGCTCAAACCATCATTGATTTAAAAAGCATCTACGGCAAAAAACTGGACGAGGCAATAACTATCCTTTTAAGCGTGGAACATTCAGACAACCTGACCGAAAGTGGAGTAACCAAATGAG
>Ga0209088_10002196_pt1 | contig 12137 bp, 1 predicted proteins | sample S_140625_EF_Meta_FD_187324 | JGI IMG/M metagenome (GOLD analysis project Ga0209088, IMG submission 187324) | Freshwater microbial communities from Lake Simoncouche, Canada to study carbon cycling - S_140625_EF_MetaG (SPAdes) (version 2) | ecosystem: Environmental > Aquatic > Freshwater > Lake ...
ATTGGAGACAAGACGCCAACTGGCCGGTTTACCGTTTTCAGCGGTTGCTTCGCTGAGAGAGACAAGCTCTAAGCGAACCGTTGGTAGGGTGTTGTGGGTGATCACCACACTCACATCGGCCGTGGTTAAATTCGTGTAGCTTGCATCGCTGCTGCTGGACTTGAGTTGCAGCTGGCTAATGGTTGTATCTTGAACAATATTATTGGCAACAGCTTGCACCTGAACCTGTTGGGGGATATTCCAATTGGTGGGAGTGAACACCAACACTTGATCGTTGTTGATGCTCGAGTTGTTCACCGTAAATTGCCCATCGGCGGGATGCAGTGTGACGTTGACATTGGCCGTTGGCTTGGTACTCAGGGATACGGTGAAGGAGCCATTGCTATTACTGCCCTCACCCGTGGCCACGCTCACCGCTGAGGTGTTAATTGCGGGCACGTCCATGTCAACCTTGTTGATAGTAAATATTTTGCCATTGGATTCAGGTTTAAGGCTATTGTAAAATAAATCATCAGATGTAGCGGTGGCGAAGATGCCGACATCGACATTGCCGGTGTCGATTTGATCCCGTTGGGGAATCACGGAGAACGCCTGCGGCGTAGACCAATTGATTGGCGTAAAGGTTAGGGGGATTCGTTTCTGGGCTTGGCTGCTGGATCCGTCCTTCAACAGGGCATGGTTCGGGGCGGCTGATTCGAGAAAAACCGTGACCGTTTTGGTCGGTTGGGTCGTGAGGGCTAGGTAGCGGGTGAGGCCAGGGCCATTGCTATCGGCTTCATTGATCGAGAAGCTATCGGTTGCGAGCACGGTTTGGAGGCCAGCCGCATCACTTGTAATCCGAAATCCTGCCCGGTCGTTATCAATGACAGTGACCTGGGCCCCTGCTGACGCAGGGAGCGATAGGGTCGCGCCGCTGGATACGGTTGCCTCAGGCGCGATTGCCGATAGGGAGGCGCTCACCGTTGTGGCTGTGGTGGAGAGGGTGACATCCGTGTTGACCCGGAGGCTAGTTCCATTGGAGAACTGCAACGCATCGCCAGCTTTAAGGCTGCGGGTGAGGGATGTATCACTTTCGTTGAGTCTCAATCCAATCGTGCCGCTGAGTTGGCTGAACGCCGAATCGGGAATCACTTGATTGGTAACGGTTGTCACGCCAGTTCCGCTATAACTCCATTGCAATTGGGCTGTGGATGTTCCCGTGGTGGAGTAATAATCCATGGTGACAGCAACGAGCTGCCCTTCGGTGTAGTTCTGAGCGGTTGATTCAATTGATCTCTGGGCTGAAGCCGTCCAATTGTCGATTAGGTTGGTGCCATCCACATAGAGGCGCACGCCATTGTCGGCTACTGTGCGGAAGCGATAGGTGCCCGTGCTCGGAATTTTGATGTAGCCAGTCCAGCGGGCGGCAAAATTATCGGTGGGCGATAGGGGCGCAAAACTGGCATCTGTCTCGTTGATGCCATTGCTATCGGTTGCCGTTGTTGTTGGCACAAGGGCATAGAGGCCTTTGCTGGGATCGGTGTAGCCTGCAAAGAGTTGGCGCGAGAGCCCCGTATTGGTGAAAGCACTAGTGGTGACCACATTCAAATTGGGTCGATAGGACTCGGGCCGATAGGCGGCCGCCATCGACGTTGTGAAGGCATTGGCATTGGAATGGGTGCCCGTAGCACTCACCTCGAAGCCATTGAATAGGGTGACATCGGCGGTGAGGGTGATGCTGTTGACAACACTGCCGACCGATTGTCCATCGTTTACACGGAAGTCAAGGACTGTGCCGCTACTGAGAAGCAGGGAATCTTGATAGGCACCATCGAGTTTGAGTTTAATTGTGGTGGTGCTGCCGGATTGTGTGTAGGATCCAGCCTTGATTTTGATGCCCGGATTGGAGAGCAGCGAAAAGGAGAGCTGGTCATTTTTTTGAGCAATCAGATTATCTACCGTGCTCACGCTGAAGGTGGAACTGGTGCTATTGGCAGGAATCAGCACCGAGTCGAGACCATTGACGCTGAAGTGATTGGCAGGGATCAGCTCATCGGTTGTGCCCACACCGGAAGGATTGGGACGTTGCCACCACAATTGGGCGATGCTTGTGTTTGCAGATGCTGTGTTGGAATCGTAGTAATCATAAGTTATCGGTACATAGGTGCCACCGGTAAGATAGAGCGAATCGGCGATATAGGTTGTCGAAGGATTGGTGGCAGAGGTTGCCACATTGTGCCAGTGATCAATCAGCACTTGGTTCTTGATCGTTAGGCGGACGCCACTGTCAGCCTTGCTCTTAAAGACGTAGTAGCCGTCGGTTGGGATGTAAACAAAACCGGTCCAGCGTAACGCATACTTTAAGGGTGTGCTTGCGCTTCCGTAGGTGCTTGCGTAGGTTTCATTGATGCCATTGCTATCCACTTGCCTGCGGCTAAAAGATGTCGCTGCCAACTGATCGCTTGAGGTTTGCTGGACGTAGTTGTCAAAGATGAATTCATTAAGGCCCTTAGATGTTGTGCGTGAGGATTCGTTGATGATGAAGTCACTATTCACCCGCTCTTTGCTGGTGCCGTCGAGCTGAAAATAGACTCGGGTATCCGTTGATCTGGCCTGCTTCAGCGACACGGTGAAGGTTTGACTGCCAGTATTGCCAGTGCTTGGGCCGAAGGTGCTACCCACGATGGTGGCCACTTCGCTGAGGTTGGTGGCGCTGGTGGCTGAATTAACCAAATCGTAGCCATACACCAAGGAGTCGTCGGCGCTGATGGCGTTGAAACGATCTGCGTTGATTTGCTCGACGCTGCGGGCTTCTGAATAAACCCGTACATCGCGAATGGTGCCATTGAAATTATCATGCCAACTCCTACTGGCTTTGCCAATCAAATTACTCGAGCGGCTTAGGGTTGCCGGCAATGCTGTTGCAGTACCAGTGCCAACAGAAACCCCATTGACATAGATCGTGGCCAACTTATTCGCATCTATGGTGGCGGCGACATGGCTCCATTGATTGAGTTGTAATGGAACGCTTGCTATCACATCTAATACGTTGTTTCCAGCTGCATCTTGTATCAAAAATCTTGGCTTGCCCGTGGCTTCATTCAGCATAAGAATGATTTGGTTGACACCAACTCCGTTGCCAAGATCAATAATGCTTGGCCAGTTGGTGTACTGTTTGACATTGACCCAAGCCTCCATTGTAAGTGGGCCGCCAAGGGTTTTGGCTGTCAGTGAGGCGTATTGTGCAGTTGAGCCATTAAAGTTGAGACCGCTGGATCCTCTACCCACCAAGCTGGCCCCGGAGAATTGGGTGGCTGCCGCATCCCCCGTACGGGAACTATTCGCGGTGCCATTGAATCCGTAGGCATAGGTGAGGCTAGTGTCTGAAGCGTTTACGGTTGAGTAGCGATCCGTATTGATTTGCTCTGCCGAGCGGGCGCCACTGTACAGCCTAAGATCTGCTATTGAGCCATTGAGATAGGCATTATCTCCCCCCCAGTTGCTGCGACCAACATAGTTATTGGTCCGTTGTAGCGTAGTCGGCAGGCTGCTCGCCACCGCTGTGCCAATAACAGCTCCATTCATGTAAAGCTTGACGTTTTTTTGGTCGTCTATTGTGGCGGCAACATGGGTCCATTCGTTAAGTGCAAATTGATTGGTGGGTTCAATATCTACAATCCGGTTGCCGTTGCCATCGTAGACATGGAAGAATAGTCTTCCAGAATTTTGTAATTGCCCTAAAATTATATTGTGATTGGCAGCTCCATTGCCAAAATCAATAATCCGCGACCAATTCGTATAGCTTTTTATGTTGACCCACGCTTCAACCGTGAGCGCCCCACCAATTGATTTTGTCGGTAACGTGGCATAGCCCGTGGTGCTGCCATCTAGCACTAGGGCGCCTACTTCGCCAATCGAGCCCCCTGCCGTCGTGCTGAGGAAGGCAACGGTGCCGGTGCTGTCTGGTTGGGCAGCCAGGCCGCTGCTGATGGTTAAGGTATCAGCATTGCTCGTGAGCACATCAATGCCGCTAGTTACCGATTGATAGGTGGTGTCACTGCTATTACTAAGGCTAAAGTCGAGATAGGTATTGCGATCACCAGCCGTTTGGCCATCATTTTGCCCGACAACATCAATCATCTTGTAAGTAGACCAATCCCCTGGGGTGAAGGTCAGTCCTGAGAAGGGCGTTGTGGTGCCGACGTTGTAGACAGCAATCGCCGTGCTGGTGCTTGCGGGGGTCTGTACAAGTACCGTTGCTAGGGGTTGACTTTTCAGCCGCACACCAATGGTATGGCGGGTTGTGATGGTTGTTGCTTGGCTGTCGGCTTCTGAAACTGTGATTTTATAGTTGCCATCGCTGAGCGGGCTCCAAGTTGCATCGGTAGTGGGATCTGCCTGGTCCTTCACTAAAAGAGCCAAATCCAGCCCAGCCCCATCGTTGTCACTGAGGGTGAAGGTGGAGGTTGACGTTGTGGAGATGCCATAGCCCGCTGAAGGCAACAGGTTGATTTGAACCGTGCGATCCCCCTGGGCGATGCTGTTATCAACAGAGGTCAGGGCGATGCTGGTTGCTTGCGTGCCTGCCTCGAGCATGATGCCGTAGGTAGGAGTTGTCGCAAAACTCCCATTAGAGAGCGTTTCGCCGCTTGATGTGGAGCTGAAGCGACTAATTGTATTATTATTGAGTGCGTAGCTCCATAGCAGACTTGGGTTGTTGCCTGTTGAGAGGGATTGGCTTGGGCTCGTGTAGAGATCTTGTTTGATTTGATCTGAGGTACGGCAACCATCATAAATGTTGAGATCACGCAGGGAGCCGTTTAATGGCGCAGTAGAGAGAATCGTATTGCCAATCCGCGTTTTGCTGCGCAGGAGTGAAGACGCTGCAGCACTTGCCGTTGCTGAAGCGACAGCAACACCATTGATGTAGAGGGTTGCCAACCGATTGCTATCGATAGTGGCTGCAACATGGCTCCATTGGTTAAGTGGAACATAGCTGGTAGTCGACTTGAGCTCAAGGATTTTCGTTGAGCCATTGAAGAGCCTAAAGACCGGGCTGCCGGTAGCTCCATCGAATCCCAGGGTGATGTTATCGGTTGTAGAGCCTGAGCCGATATCCACAATGGTGCCGTTGCTGGCGTAGGCACTGAGGTTGACCCATGCTTCAATGCTGAGGTCGCCGCCAATCGTCTTATTGGGCAGGTCAAGAGATTGGTTGTTGGCGCCACCAAACTGTAAAGGCCGATAGGTATGGTCTACGTGCACATCAATATCTGCTCCTGGTATCAGCGTGGCACCGGAGTAGAGGACTGGAGCCCCATTGCTGGAGCCACTCAGAGAGCTGTTGGCTGTGTTATTGAAACTGTAGGCATAGGTGAGGGTGCTGTCTGAGTTGTTTACGGCGGAGTAGCGATCAGCACTGATTTGATCCGCCGTTCGGGCACCGCTATAAACTCTCAGATCTGATATTAAACCATTGAAGCCAGCATCGTTACTATTATTGCTTTTACCTACCAAATTACTGGTGCGACTTAATGTTGCTGGTAAAGCCGTGGCTGTGCCTGTGCCAACGGACACACCATTGATGTAAATTGTGGCTAGCTTGTTGGCATCGATTGTGGCAGCTACGTGGGTCCATTGGCCCAGCTGCAAGGCCACATTTGTTTTGAGGTCAATTAAGTAGGATCCAGTTTCATTCTGCAGTTGCAACATGGGCTTGCCTGTGGTTGTTTCAAACCCAAGAATGATATTATTATTGCTTACCCCGTTGCCAAGATCAATAATACGAGCCCAGTTGGTGTATTGCTTTACGTTGACCCATGCTTCAATTGTGAGGGCCCCCCCCATCAATTTGGATGGTAATGCGGCATAGCCATTGGCTGTGCCATCGAGTTGGAGGATCCCCCCCGATAAAATGGCTCCGAACTCCTTGGAATCCACCTTGGCAATCCCGTTGCCCGTTAACCCTTGATTGAGGGTAAACAGCAGTTCGCCGCCGCCCGTTGCAACCGGATCAGTGAAGACGATGTCAAAGCCGGATTTATCCGCCTTGGTTGGGCCTTCGACGCTATTGTTAGTTGCCGAAATCGAGGCAATCGGTACGATCGCCACGACGGGGCCTCCTTCAACCAGGTCAAGTTGCTGGCTGCCGGACCATCCAAAGGGCAGCACCGTTAATGTTGAACTACGGTTGTAGTTGCTATCGCTGGAGCTGGCGCTGGCAGTGATTGTGGCCTGTTGGCTGCTGGAGATACCCGTGAGGTTGACGGTTTGGGCCGTATCCCAATTACTAGACGTGAAGGTGAGCGAGGCTCCGGAGGCAACGGTGGCGTTTGTGGCCGTGATCCCCATGGTGACCGAATCGGTCGGTTGGCTGGTGAGTTTCAGTTGCAGCGCAGCTGTGTTACTGGATGTTGCGCGCACCTGGGTGGTGGTGACCGTTTGCAGGCTGCCTTCCACCGTGAGCGAGGAGGCGAGCGATCCGGCTGCTGCGGTGTAATCAACGATGCGATTGCTGTTGAAATCCAGCCAGTTTTTGGCGGCAGGCAGGGTCGTTGGCAATCCAGTGGCATGGTTGGAGGTTAACTCCTGATCCCAGTTGCGCAGACTGCGGATATCACCGTTGAAATAGGAGCTTGCAGAGCCACCATTGCCGTTGTACCCCACGAAGGAGGAGCTAAATGGGCCGCCGCTGGCACTGGTTTGGGCGCTATTGGAGGCCACCAGTTGGCCATCCACATAGAGACAATGGCCGCCATTACTCCCCACCGTGACCAGCACCCGATGCCAATTGTTATCGGCATAATTGCGAGCCGTAGTGGAGAGCTGGCTGTTTGCACCAAGCTTGGAGACTAGGTTGCCATTTTGCAGATAGAGGCCTAGGTAGTCGCTCGTGGCGTTGGCATTGAGTTGATAGAGGCCCCCATTGGCACTGGAGGTGCGGAAGACGATCTCACGACTGGTGTTTGTGGCTGCCTCGCTGATACTGGTGCGCAGCCGATCGCTAGTGCCATTGAAACGCAGGGCGGCGGTGCCCGTTTTGCCTTGGGCTGTGATCGCTACCCCTGGGGCGTAGTAGCCCGAGTCTTTGAGATTGAGGGTTGTTTGGGAGGCGTTTGCGGCAACGCTATAGCCCGTATAGGTGAAGTTGTTGCTATTGGTTTCAACGTTATCGACTAGAGTGAGTTGAATGGTTTCAAGACCTTCCGCCACGGCATCTTGCACACCAGGAAGATAGATGCGCCCGCCGGTGGAACCTGCCCTAAAAAAGACGATATTTTGGGCCGTATAGTTGGCGGCATTGGGATCGGTGCTCAGCCTGGCCGTTGGGTAGAGATAATCTTGGCCGGCGGTGGCATTGCCACTAAGGGTGTATTTTACTTTTAAGCCTGCGGCTGATGTAACTGGCTTATCAAAGCTAAGATCCACGTAGCCCAGGCTGCCTTCTGTGGGATCCACCTTGCTGAGGATCGACACCACTGGAGCACTGTCGCTAATGGTTAGAAAATGGGGACTGCCAACAACCGTGTAACCGTCTGTCGTGATGCCATAGGCATTGTCAACGAGGTCGAGTTGAATCTGCTGATTAGGTTTGGCATAGGCATCGCCTAAGACCCGCAGCCAGAGATTGTTGGCAGCTGGGCTGCCATCGATAGCCGCACTCGAGCCAATGCTGGCGCCATTCAGTAAAGTTGCGCTGTTAGCACCTGTGAGGTTGCTGGGTGATTGGTTGCTCGATGCACTGTTAAAACTGTAGGCATAAACAAGTGTTGAATCGCCTGGATTGACAGTATTGTAGCGATCATTCCTAATTGTATCGGCAGTTCGGGCCGTGTTGTAGATCCTTAACTCGTCGATGGAGCCATTCAGATAGGCGTCGCCCGACCAATTGCTACGGCCAACATAATTATTGCTACGGGTAGCCACAGGCGGTAGGGCCGATGCGACGGCTGATCCAATCGCCACCCCATTGAGATAGAGCGTTGCATTGCGGTTGCTGTCAATCGACGCGGCGATGTGATTCCATTGATCTAGGGGTGGCTGTACCGATGTGGTGATGTGAACGTAGGTGGTGCCGCTACCGTCGATGCCCTGAAAGAAGAGGTTGCCAGTATTATATGTAAAGCCGATCATGATATTGTTAATACCTGCCCCATCGCCTAGGTCAATAATGCGCGACCAATTTGTATAGCTATTAATCTTCACTAATGTTTCTATCGTTAGCGGGCCACCGAGAGAGGTTTGCGGCAGGGTCGCGTATTGGTTACTGCCATTGAGCGACAGAACGTTTTGTCCGCTTTGCGCCGCTGTTGTGATACTGACCGTGCTGATGCCCGTTCCGCCTAGGGGGTTGGCCTTGTTATTGGCATCGTTTTGATTGGCAAATACCATGTAGTTATCGCCAACACGGCTGCTCGATCCGCCGAGCTGGGCAAAGCCTTGATTATTCGCTGAAGCTTGAACCGGTCCAGCCCAGTTTGCCGTGCCGATGATGCTGGCATTACTGGGGTTGGCAGTTTTATCGACAACGGTGGAACCCGATCCCTCATCCATGGGGAAATAGGCCACTAGGCCTGCGGGTAGGTTGCCTTGATCGAGGGGATAGGTGTTGTAGTTCTTGATCTCATCGCCAGTTAGCTTTCGATTCCAAATTCTCACCTCATCGAACGACGCATTTGTTGGTTGGCTATAGCCATTCCAGCCGCCAATGGTTAGGTTGTACCCCCCCGGATTAGGACTGCTGTATGAATAGTTGTTAGTACCAACCTGCTTGCCGTCGACATAAACGTTAGCCGAGCCACTGCCAAAGGCAAGGGCAACATGGTGCCAACGATTGTCATTGAGATATAGATCGGGCTGGATGACAGTTTGTACACCTCCTGAGAAGTTATAAAGCGTAAGCTTGTTGTTTACTAATTTTAGTTCAAAATCCTGGGTTTTTGAGAATATATTCCGGTCGCCTGAGCCGGCATCACTAGTTTTAATCCAGGCTTCGACGGTTCCCGCGCTGAGTTGGAGTTTGCTTGGGTTGCCAGCGTTGAGATAGGTGGATCCGTTGAGTTGCAGGGCATGTTTACTGGCATTATTAAACGTCACCATCTGACTAGATTGGGAGCTATAGCTGGCACCACCTGTGGAGCCAGCAGCAACTTTGAGATCCAGGCTAGTGCTGATATTTTTATTCGAATAAATTGTGAATCCTGGGGCGATCGTATCGGCGCCGCCATTGGGGCCTTCTGAAACGCTGCCGGTTTGCTGGGTTGGCAGGTAGGGGGCAAAGGAGCTGGAGGGAATCAACTCTGTGATCGCTGTGCCGCCATCGGGATCGGGCCTGGTCCAGGAGAGGCTTACCTCTTTGCCGCCATTGCCTTGGTAATAATCCAGTTGCACCGGCACCCAACTACCGGCAGTCAGTTGGATTGGCGCCGAATTATACGATGTGGCCCCTTGAACCTGCCATTGATTAATAACCTGATTGTTATTTACCTTGAGGCGCATGCCATCATCACCCCGGGCTGTGAATACGTACTGACCGGTGGTTTGAATTTTGACGTAGCCCTGCCAGCGCACTGCAAAGTTATCGACTAAGCCTTCGGCTTCAAACCCACTGGAATTTTTATTGATTGTGGCATCAAAGCTGGTGTAGGCAGCCGTTAGGCTATCGAGGGAAACCGAAGAATCGTTGTAGGGAAAATAGATCGACTTGCGCAGGGAATTGCCCATGGTGAGCACGGGCTCATCATCGCTGAGGATCGCCCGCTGGAAGGTGGTTGCGCCTGCGGCAATGGCATAGGTATCGTTGTTGGTGTTGTTATCGCTGATTGTAACCGTTACGTCCTTCGTGCTTTCCCAGATTGAGTCATTAATTGGCGTGATGATGACATCAACGGAGCTGCCATTTTTAATGTAGGCAGTCGAGCCATTGCCTCCCATGCCATTGCTATAGCTTACCGTATAATCAACCCCGAGGGTGGCCGTGCCGCCAAAAGTGAGTGGAATATTGATGAGAGCGTTGTTGTTATCGTTTGAATATCTAACATCATAGTAATCGCTCGGTACAAATTTATTGGCTGTGATCGTGAATCGTGCCGTGCTGCCATTTTCGATCCCATTGATGGGTGTGCCCGTGAGCCCGACGGTGAACTGGGGGCCTGACCATCCGTATTCAGTGATGTAATCACGCTGCTGCCCAAGATCGTCCCATTTGCCTGTGTTGGAACCATTGTTGGCATACATTTGCATGGCATCTGGTGATCCGCTCCCACCATCACCATTGGGACCGGCGGATTGCCAGTTGCTATATACATTCGGTACTGCTGTCCAGTTATCCCAAAAAACGAGCCCTGCTTCTGGTCCGGTTTTCCATTCCCATTTTTTATAACTACCTATCCATTGAGCTCCTAAATAGGCGTTGCCACCAATTGCTGCATTGTTGTTTGATCTTTCTCTTATAAAATCGTTTTCACCTTGACTGGTAACCGTAGCGAGGTAGCCCTGCAGCCCTTCGTGGGTCCGTATGCCAGCATAATATTGAGCACTACCAAAGTACCAGTTTGCATCGACCCATTCGTAGTAGTGGCCATTACCCCAGTAAACAGTTGGTGCCATTCTAAAATTGATAAATCAATTTTATTATCTTTTTTGTCTTGCTTGTTGTCTATCGACCATGGTCGATACTTTTTTCGTTCGTTCCCATGGCGGCCACGGCTAAGGTTGTATTTATCTCATTAGCGTTATATGGTTTTACGTTGCCAGCGCTGATTCCATGGATTTCTCTTGTTAGGTGTTCTTGGGCGGATAATTTTGTTTGCCTATGATTGCGAATTTGCTGCCCATGCAGTCAGCTGTTTCTTCTGGCCCACCGCTGGGGCGCTTCGGCGGCGATTTTGTTATGATATTTCGCATAGTTAGTTGAGGTTTCCCCCTTGGCTGGTACTTTCTGCCGTTCAGATTTCAAAGTTTCTCCAGGCTTACTTTGTCAATTTTCTATAATATGTTATTGTATTTTTTATCTTATTATTATTCTGAATAAGGGGAGTGGATTGGTCCCATGATATTTACACAAAAGCAGATGGCAGCTGCCACGACGAGATACGAGTCTCGTTTTCGTTTTTCCTATCTTTCTCTTGATTTCGATCCCACAATTGTTTTTGCTTGTAGTTCCGAGTTTTTACTGGCCAGCTTGTATCGTGGTATGCCGATTAAGCGCCATTTCTTAGGTGCCGCAACCACAGCTTTTAGTGCCTTAGAGCTTATTTCTCGTTTTTCTCCAAATTTTTTTGCTATCAGTGACGATCTGCCCGATCTTGGTGTTGACAAGTTGGTGAGTCAGGCAAGACAAATTCATCCACAGATTCGACCTTCTGTATTTGTTGGGAATTTGAACTCTTTTTTTGGCTTTAGTGATTGTCCAATTGTTGTCGCTGAGTCGGATATTTTGACGTGCCCTGACTCCATGGGTCTAAGTGCCATGGCAATGCTCACAAATACATCTTATCTCAGCCCGTCAATTGAGTCTCGTTTGTATGAGCTAAACCAGAATCCTCCCGATTTTTATCCTGGTACGATTTCTTTAACGCCTCGTGAGCACCAATTGCTGGAGGCTTATGCCCTTGGTTTAAGTAATGCAGATACTGCTCAAAGACTTGGACTTTCTGTTCGAAGTGTTCAAACTTATAGTGGCAATTTATTGCAAAAATTAGGTACTAATAATCGCCAAAGAGCAATTAAGAGGGCTATCTCCTTGGGTTTTACTGAGCTTATTCATTTATTTGATAGGTGAGTCTTTTGGGTGGCCTTATTGCTCTAATTGCTGATTGGGACTAGATCTGTTTGGCTGATGTTTTTTTCCTAAGCAACCTAGATATCTGACCCGGTCAGGGGAGGTAGGGATCAAGAAAGCTCAACGGACGGGCCATGGTTTCCGAGAATCCCAGGATGCCTTGATCGCGGTAGCTGTAAAGCAACTTATCGTTTGTATCCAAAAGAAAAGTGCCCCCCCGTTGGGTAATGAAATCGTCGCGGGGAACGTAGGTGCGCCAGTGCGCCAACACTTCGGCCATGTTGCGCAGGCGGAGCGTGGCCAGTTCGAAAGGCCTTTGGAAGCACTTACCTCCAGCTATCGAGAAAAATGAACCTTGGATCGGTGGTAATGGGCC
>Ga0209088_10002197_pt1 | contig 12135 bp, 12 predicted proteins | sample S_140625_EF_Meta_FD_187324 | JGI IMG/M metagenome (GOLD analysis project Ga0209088, IMG submission 187324) | Freshwater microbial communities from Lake Simoncouche, Canada to study carbon cycling - S_140625_EF_MetaG (SPAdes) (version 2) | ecosystem: Environmental > Aquatic > Freshwater > Lake ...
GCGTTGGTTTTATGTCACCAAGTATATATTTATTACCCCACACATAGATATATGCAGGTTCACGTGGGTCCGGTCTCCAAGTCATATCAAATTTAGTTTTGTCAATCAGTTGTATTTCTTTCCATCTATCCAATTCAGGCAACACAGTAAGCAATTCTTGCATATACTTTGTATCAGTTGCATCAGGCATATGATACTCTAATGTAGATTTTAGTTTACCATCAATATACTTATTTCCCCAAACATAATTCATAGGAGGATCCAATGGACTAGGGCGCCAAGACATATCAAATAATGTTTTATCTATCTCTTGAATTTCAACCCATCGTTCTGTCTGCGGCAATAGTTCTATTACCTCGCTCATGTATTTGATATCGGTTGCATTAGGAGCATGATATTCTAAACATGCTTGCAATTCTACTGGAAAAAATTTGCATCCCCAGGTATAGATATAAGGTGGATCGGTTGGATTTGGGTGCCAATTAAAGTCAAATTTAGTTTCATCAACTAAATCTAATAATACCCAGTTGTCATTTTTACGCTTAATTGGGTCAACATCACCCCTATAGATAGTTACTTCGCTGGATTGTGATGAACATAACCATGTTCCACTATCTTTTTGATGTTGACTAGGCCATACATTATTATGTTCTTCTGCCCAAACATCTTCGTCGGGCAAAAACTCAAAATCCCAGTCCCAATTAAAGTTTTGATAATCACAGTATTCGTTGATTATCCAAAAGTGTTCAGTGGTACATTGTTTTCTAGCATCTTCTAATGAAGTTGCAAATTTTTCTCTTGGGTGAACATTGGGTTTTTTACCGTAATAAAATACATCTCTAAGCATCTTTTACTTATGATAACACTTTGACTCCGTATAGTTTTTCAAAATTATCAGCATCGTCTCGGTCGTTAACCATTGGCTTGCCGCGAATATTTAGACTAGTGTTCAATAACATTGGGCAACCAGTAAGTACATACCATTTCTCTAATAGTTCTCTGATACCCGATCCATCCTTTGGAACAGTCTGGATACGACTAGTCCCGTCATAATGAACAATAGCGGGAAATAACTCAGGATTCCTACAAGTACCGATAACTTGCATATACCTACTGTTATCCCAATGCTTAGGCATAGTAAAATACTGATGCACACACTCTTCCAAAATAACTGGCGCAAAGGGTCTAAATTGTTGTCTTCGTTTGATTTCATTTACTTTATCTTTTATTTCATTTCCTCTAGGGTCTGCAAGTAGGCTTCTGTTTCCCAATGCTCTCGGGCCAAACTCTGCTCTCCCCGATGCGACACCAACAATGCTATCAGTAAGTAAAACATCAAGTAAACCGTTAACAGGATACTTGCCAGTAATGTTATAGCCAAGATAAGCATCAGTCCAATTAACTTTACTACCGTAGCCAAGACATGCTGCGCCAAGGCTATTACCCGCATCGCCTGGATTAGGCATAATCCAAATATTTTCATAGAAGTTCCCTAACAACCTGTTCGCTAAACAATTTAATGCAACGCCGCCACCGTATACTAGATTTCTACTATTGCCTATTATTCTGGCTTTGCTCATTATTCTAGCAATCATATGTTCTACTAGATGTTGACTACTACTAGCAATATCCATTGGCTCAGCATCTCGTAAGAAATCTTTATCTACTCCAGTATGTAAGTTTTGCTTGAAGGTTAATATATCATTGCTATCTACTATTTCATTCATCATTTCATTCAGATGAATTGGTTGACCATATGCTGCCATGCCCATTAAAATATATTCTTCATCAAGTGGGCGCAACCCAACTCGTTCAGTCATTGCCGAATAGAATAATCCAATACTATCCGGATATTGCATACTCCATATTTTTTTGTATTCTGCTTTACCTGTCAACAAATCATAATGTGCATCCCAAATAGTGATAGTATCAAACTCTCCAATAGCATCAATCACTACCACAGTAGCATCTTCAAAAGAACTTGTTTGAAATCCAGCAGCAGCATGACATAAATGATGTCCATGGGTATGAATCTTAGGTTGACCCATATGTGTGTACGTAGAACCTAATAGTTTTTGCCATGTAGGCCAAGTAAAGCCTTCGCCACTACGCAATTGTCTCAATGACTTTAACCACGGGCGTTCGTAGTAATGATATTGAATACTTGATGAATTGGTATGTTTTAGTGCGTCAGTTAGTAATTCTTCGCATACATCTTTGTCATGTTTCTTTTTACTATAACGTTCACTATGACTAGCAAATAAAATATTACCAAAGTCATCTACTATACTAATTGCAGCGTCATGAAACCCAGCACTTATACCTATGTAGTTCATTTGTAAATAAAAGGATCACGTTTACGTAATTCTTTTAATCTTTTCCTATAGCGTAATTCTCTAGTAATTTTACTAAACAATCTTTCTACAATTAAATATTTAATTTTGTTAAATATGCTCATTACCAAGACCTTTTCTATATATATCAAGTACTGCAAATATCTCTGTTTTCAGAGCAGTTTTAAAATGCGCTATATCTAGTTTCCCTAACAATTGTCTGGCTTCAATTGAGTTTAAAAAATAATGACCGCTTACTAACAATTTAGTTTCATCATCTGTCACCTCTGAGGTAATCCATTTCTTCCATACTTCTTTTTCAAGTACATATTTTTTATATATATTAAACTCATTTTCAAATTCTTTCCTCAGTGTGGTCAGTACATTAGTATGAATTACTCCTAATTGCGGCGCAATGTTTAATGAATCTACCCCGGCTTGTTTTCGCAAATCAATATCTTGTTTAGTTAAGTAATCAGCATTGTGTTCTTTAAATAAAAATCCATTCTTGTGTATAACTTCTGCTAGTTTGATATTATCCGTTACATCAAAATGTCCTACTTGTTTATGTTTGGTTAGACTACCAGTGCGCCCGACAACAAATTTTATATTATTCGGGTATAGTCTACTAAACTCAACATCAAGATGTATTTGATTATTGTTTTCTTCTACACTAAGGTTATCTTCACTTCCAAATTCTAGCATCATATCAGGATTTAATTTCAAAATATGATTGATAAGTTGATGCGCTATAGTATATTTTTCTTCTTTAGATACTCTGCTGATATCTATATGTATTAAATTGAATCCATTCATAATATCAGATTCAATTGTGTTTATACAATTCTTTAGTGCATCTTCAACTGACAATTCATTATCAATATCTCCGTAATACGGGCCACAATGATCTCTACATATCAGTATTCTTTTAGGGTCGTAGTTTATATTAGATTTAATAAAATCTACTAAGTTCTTAGTAGTAAACGAATATCCACTATTAGTATCTACTTGATTCCTACTAGCAATAATCATAATTGGGAAGTCATATGCCTTGCTGTATTCTAAACAAATCTCAACTACTTCTGGACTCATAGGGCCTACACCCAATTTAAATTTCTGCAAGTCCATTTATTATTCTTTCTAAGTATAAACAAGCATCTAATACAGCACCGTTCCCTGCTTCAGAGGGTGTTATATACTTTGCTGATTCTCTTGCTTCTATTCTTGCTGATTTGGGTGCAATGCCAACCTTAACTCTTTTTAGTATGGGTGCATCATTATATCCGTCAGCTATATATGCTGTGGTTTCAAAATCACAATTCTTTTCAAACCATCCCATACGATCTTCTTCAGTAACTAATACCAATTGTGACGTATCATACTTCCAATCTTTTACTATTCGGGCGTAGGTTATTTCCCAGCCTGTCACATCTGCTGTAATAAAGGTAATATCATTAAGATATTTCTTTATTATTTTGAATCCATCTTTGTCGTGTGGACCAAAGACTTTATACATCTTACCCAGGCTGCTATATAAAATATGCCCAGTGTTAAGTACTCCGTCAACGTCTAAAACTAATTTATTAATTATCATCTTTAAGTTCTGCTTGGCTTAATGTTATACCTGTATAAATTTCAAATTGCTTTTTAAATTGTTGTAGGTAAAACTCTTTTCCGCTTATATATTTAATATCAGATAACATAGTTTGTTTTTTTAACTCATTATCAGTCATACTTAAATCAATGACATGACTTAAGTTTGGTAACTTAATAAAGGGACTATCTTTAGTAGAGGTGCCCAAACTCGTACAGTTTATTATAGTTCCAGTTAATGATTGTATTTGATCCCAATTGCCCAATGAACGACTGTAGATGTTAGCCCTAGACCCTAGTATTTTTTTAAACATATTGCCCATTGCCCCGTTTCCCAATATGTTAATTGGACTAGAGTCTGGAACTGTTTTTAGTACATGTATTGCACCGTAGTAATCAGCATTGTAACCAATATACTTTCCGTCAATATTCACTACCGTGTTACAACTATTGAATTGAGTAACTAATTCATCTACACTATCTAGGAGAGATATGATTGATGATTTGTAGGGCATACTTACACTGAATCCACTAGCTTTAATATTTTTTAATTCAGTAACATTATCAACTATATTTTCGCATTTTAATGCGTTGTAAGTGTATGGTAAGTTCTTTAAATTAAAAAACTTACGATAATAAGTTTCTCCCGTTTTTCCTGGATATAGACTTAGACTATAAAATTGTTTCATTCTAACTCTTGAAATAGCTTGATACCCAAATACCACAAGAATAAATCAAATGGTGCGGTATGCAAGGGGCTCATATTCCAGTATATTATTGGTATAAGTTGTTGAACTTTGTTATAATCTAAGTTGTTATCCAATATATATTTCTTTAAACGTTCTTGATAAACATTTATATGATCTACATTTGGGATGCTTAATGTCACTGCGCCATTGTCTATTTCAATGTTGAAATTATGATTCTTAATGTTAGCGTAGTTAATAATCAACCCCCCTGCCATCTTAGCTAGGTCATAGTATATATCACCGTACTCAACTAAGCCGGCAAATTCGTGACGCCAATCTATAATCTTAAACTCTAAATCTTCGCTGATAACAATGTTATCAAACTGCAAATCACCATGAAGAAATCCAGGACGAGTAACAGTAGCAAAGTATTCCCAATCTATTTTATTGAGATAGTAATTATAATCCTTAACTTCTACTCCATCAATGTTAGTAACTGGACTTAAGTTAGGATACTTTTCTAAAAACTTATTTATACGTGATAATGATTTAGTTTTATAAAATTCAACACTAGCATTGTAAATGTCGGCATCGCAGTCTTTCCAAACATTTGTTTCTAACCAATCTAGTAAAGGAGTAAATGCCGCTGGATTATTGAATTCGTACAATGTTTGTCCTTGAAAGAAATCATAGGCCATGTAGTTACCGCTATGTTGACAATTATCCGGAAATATACTGAAATTGGCCAATACTTTATCGTATTTCTTTTTAGCCACAGATCCGTCTAACCACCATTTAACTACACGATTGTTACAGATATAAGTTACTTCATCTTTCTTTGTAAAGTCAAACTTTTGACTCTTACTTAATTCAGTTTGATATATTATTGGGCTACCAAAGTCTAGCCATGTATTAAGACCTGCTGTATCGCTGCCTAGCTTAATAATACCAATGAATTCATTGCTGTTACTAGCTTCTAACCTAGCAAAGAAATCACTGTAATCATTGATATACATCAAACCAGTAAATGCTCTCCAATTAGAGCTAGTTTCTTCTTTAAACTTAATATCATGTATATAAAAACTATTGTTCAAGTCAAACATAGTATAAAGATGTGTATCTTGCGCTGGAACTGTTTTAACAAAATAACAATCTTTATCTCTAACTTTATCTACTACTGATTGATCAAAGTATGTATCACAAGGTACATACCAAAATGAGGAGTTGATTAAGTCTTTACATTGTAGTAAGGTATAGCCTGTACCAGACTTTGTGCTTTGCCAGTCATCGACAACAACAAATTCAATATGTCTATCATTGTATGCTACGGCACAGAAATCTATAATCTGTTCTTTTAAATAGCCTAAGGGTATAATAAATCTAGTATCTTTGGGGAAGCTATCAATGATGTGTGATAGTACTGGCTTATTCTTATAAGGCAATAGTGCTTTGTTGAGATTTTTTGTGTAGTTGCCCATTCTACTACCGGTACCGGCAGTAGGAATAATTACTGTATTAATTTTCATGTTCATAGCTTATTCGGCCGTGTGTTCTTCCACCGTCATCTTGTAGCCTGATTACATCATTAAGTTCAGTAGTGCTTGCCTCAATGAATTCAAGATCAGTTGTTGCAACCACCCGATGAACAAATCTCGGCTGCACATCAAATGAAACACCTTCTGTTAGTTCAATGATATCAAATGAAGATTCATATTCCATGACTTGTGTAATAGTCATTCCATTATTTAAAAAGGTGTCAATGTCAAATGATTCTTTACTTCTATACAATAGACCAGTGCCACTTAGCACATAGTTAGTTTCAAACTTAAATTTATGCACTTGCAAGCTGGTACGATTTCCAGCTTTGAACAGTATTCGTTTCAAAGCATATGGGGTTCTAACGCCGTCCGCGATCCAAAGTTCATGTCCCCAGTGTTTGTTTATTTTTTGTATCATTTGTTTTCCTTAACTTAATTAATAATTTTATTAACTGTCATATATCTGTGTAATTCTTCAGCCCAAGCTAAATGACTTTCCGGACTCGGATGCCATGTCTTATTGTAAGGGTCTATACACTTAGAATCAATGAACCCTTTAAAGGTATTATTGATTTGATCCTTATTATAGAAATTTACAGAATTTAGTGTATTCCATAATGTCATATAATTTGATATTTCATGTTTTCTTTGTGCAATAGTTGAGTCATATATAGTGCTTACGTCGGGTTTTAGTTTGTTAACTTCTTCTGATATATTTAAATCTTTCCACTGCGTAATATTCTTGCCAGGAGTTTGATAGAATGAATTAAATTGCAGATATTTAATTTTATACCGTAAACAAAAGTTTTCAAACTGTACTACATCAAATATGAATCGGCGGATGTAATCTTCTGGGTTCCATAAATAAGTTACATAATATTCCCAAAATTTCTTAAATTCAACATCTCTAACTGAGCTAGGTAAATTAGGGTACAATCTCAAAGAATGTGATTGTTTACCATCGTCATACCAAAAACTATTTCGTTCCGGGCTACTCCATCCAATTATAACAAGTATATTAGCAGTCGGTAAGTTTTTTTCAATAAAGTTAGTTGTTACATATGACAAGGTGCGTCTTAGTATACTTCCGTTATCATCAGCTGGCCATGCTAGATTAATTAAATCAGCATTCATAATGCTAGCTAGATGAGTGGGCCAGATTTTAGCAATTCTATAACCATCGTTTTCTTCAAAAAAATCATATTCTGTTACGTGCTTTTTATCAGGATGTTTGTTTACTAAAACAGGGTCAACTATCTCACTGCCAAATGTCCAACTATCACCATTAGTTATTAATTTAAATGTCATTTGGATAAAGTTCTTTGAGTTCATTTAACAAATGGTTAGCCCATTCTGCATGTCCCACTGACATAGTATGATTGTCATTTGACATTGGTAAATTATTTTTCAAACAGAAATCTGACATTACATTTAATGAATCATCACAATCTCTAGTTTGTAGAATAGTAGGTTTTTTAAGTTCATTTATTTCAGTTGTAAACAAACTCAACACTTCTTCGTTTCCACCGTATATTTCTTTTTTCCATGGTAGACTACTGAAAAACATATATTTAATTTTTAAATTTTCTAGCATATTACTCATCAAATACATTTCTTGAAAATAGTATGAATAATTTGAATATACACTAAAAAAGTCACCCACATATTGTTTTTGCCAATCATCTATCCTGCGTAGAAAACTTGATGAAAAGTCTGGACGAAAAAGTCCCCCATGACTACTGACTGGCTGTGTTGCATTGAACATACACCATCCTTTCGTATTTTCATTTTCTTCAAAATACATTTCATTGCGCTCCGCAGTAGTCCAGCCCAATACTATTACCAAGTTTTTATATTCTTCTTTGGGATATTTTCTCAAAAAATCACAAGTGGTACGAATCATTCGTTTATTACTTCCGGCTCCCTGTGCTTCGTTAGTAAAAAGAACATTAAGATGTTGCGCTAACTTAGCAGGCCAACCTAGTTTATTTAGATAATTATATTTTTGAGGGTAAGGTATACTTTTTAATAATGGATCTTGATCTATTCCATTGCCGGCTGTCCAGCTACAACCATTAGTGTATAAATGATTAATCATATTTGATTCCTAGTTTATCTTCTGTGCTTATTTTTTTAAAATGTTCCTCATCTGTAAATCCAAAAGAACCATAATGCAAAATATCATTCCGAAAACATTCTTTATACTGATTCATTGGATCAAACATATATGATTCATTCCTATATATGGTATATTGGAACCTTTTATGAAAAGTACTTGAGTTTGTGATGTTATTATCTTTTAAAAATTCCAATACGGTTTGTTTTTCATCCTGTTCTGCTGTCATATTATTTTTTATATAGTCAAACACAGAATACATTTTACACGCATTTTCAAAATTTAATATCCAAAACACATCATCTAATCTTATTTCACCATAGCAATCACTATACAAAACCATTGGAGCTTTTTCATACAGGTTCATTTCATTTATCAATCTTCTATCCTTGCCAAAAATAACATCAGGTCTAATTTTTATAACCACATCATATTTTATATCATGCTCAGTTGAATACTTTTCCATAATCTTAAACGATTCTGTTGTAGAGTACCAAATTGGATTTATATGTCTTTCGCTATATGATTCAAAATCATCTACAATAATACCTCTAGCATTATAACATGAAGCAAATTTTTCTATTTTTTCAGTTGTAATAAAATGATTTTGTCTAGGCAATAAAGATATACCGTTTATTGACGATTTACTAAATGATTTACATGATTCATAATTCCATGTATGAACAAAAAAATCACAGTTATCCCAAAGTTCACCAATAAATCGTTTTATGTTTGGGTAAGTTTGTATACCGGTGCGAATCTGCCCACTGAAACAAAAAGCAATTTTCATTGAAATAAAATCCTATTAGCATTAACAATTTCATCCCAGTCGGTTGGCCATGTTAAATTTGTTGCCGTTTTTCTAAAAACTGTATGGGGTATATTAATGTTTTTAATTAAAATATTTTTAATAGTTAACCATTTGTACAGATTAACATTATACCCACAACTCTTAAGAGCGCAATCAGTATAATTTTCATCAAGCATTTCCCAAAATTTACCCGATACAAAGTATCTATAAAAATCGTCAACTACATTCATAATTCTGCTATTGCCAAAATATATAACATCATTAATATGCGGCAAAAAATATTCATTTGGAAAATAATGAGTTTCTCCGTATATAGCTGTCGGTAGTATAGTACCATGTTGTTGCAACCAATGGTCAAATTTTAAGTCTGGGGGGTAGCACACATCAAATCTTGCACTAACTACAACATCAAATTGAATTTCGTTTTCTAATTCATATTGTGTTTTTAGTGAATTTGCTCTCATCTTGCTATACGACATATGAGACCAAACTACAGGTTTTCTTTGATTTGCACTATTTTCTTTATCAAATTTAGCAACAAACTCTGGATAAATCAAATCTAATGAATCACACACATCAGACACAACTTTTTTATCTTCCACTAGTATATCGGTCATACCAAACGTATCAATTAGGTTATCTGCTAGAGTTTTGTTATCATAGTCATCTTTCCAACTATTTTCAAATTCATCTATTAAACGATTTCTATTTACTAAATGATCTTGGGTCGCACTAAATAATTTTGGTGATTTACTGAGAGCGTTACTAGCAAATCGGTGTTCTTTGTTATAATAACTGTTATTCCAAGTATGTCCAAAAAATTTATAATTATAAACATCACTACTAAAAAAATGCCTAATTGCGGCGGCAGTGTGGTTCCAAGTTCTTGCTTCACCACTAAAACAAACAGCAATATTATAATCTGATTTCATATGGACCTAATTCTTTTTTAATGTCAAGATATTCTTGCGTTCTTGCTATTTTAAAATGCTGAGGTGAATTTATGTTTTTTATTCCAAGTGATTTAATAAAAGGATAAAATGCAACTTCCGGTGGATGGAAAGTTATATGTGCATCAACTACATTAAAGGTGTCAATAAAATCTAATCCATGTGTGAATTGAGATATTTGGTCGTAGGTAAAACTATCAGCAAAATAAAAAGTATCACCTATCATAAAGGTTTCAACATTTTTCATCCAACCATTATTTGTAGAATATATTGAATTATACTCAAGTTTTTCAGGAACTATAACTGGTGCTGTGAAAAGTAAATCAGTTCTCAATCTAAATACTATATCATACTCAAAATTATTTTCTAATTCGTATTGTCGCTTGAGTTGTGAAGTATACCATAAACTATAATATTGTCCTCGGCACCACCATCCCAATGGGGTTTTTACATATTCATTAATAAAACTAGGATCATTGCTACGATTAGGAATTTTTTTATTATCAAATTTATGCTTATTAGGCTGTAATCTATCTATAATTAATTTTTTCTCATCTTCGGATATGTTTTTATTATAATTTTTTGGTGCGCCCGGGATAGTATTAATTATACTAGGTAATGAATTATAATCCCATAAATGAAAGAACACATCTTTTTCTATCTCGGGCATAATATTATCTATCCAATTTTGATAACATTTTTCCCATGTCCTAGGCTGTCCACTAATACATAATGCCACTCTCATGGTAGTTTATGTTCCTCTTTTAATATGTCATTTTTATTTTGTCTACATTTTTCATAAAATGCAGTAAACTCTGGAAAAACATCTAAGAAATTCTTACCATGGCGCCTATCCATGTCGTTAACAAAATCATAAAACTTTGCTCTACCTTCAACTACAACTGGATTTTTTTCATCATGTATTGAGTTAAAATGAAGTACGTCAAATACAATTCTTTTCATTTTTTCAATTTCATAAGACTCATATCCTTGGTGCAATCCCCAATGTGAACTTCCTGTATTTTTTGCCATAAAATTCATTGCCGGCACTAAATATTGCTCAATTAAATTTTTATCCGATAGATGAGCATCTAAACATTGAGGATGGCGTAGATAAGGAATATCAATGCCAACTATTGCAAAATGCTCTCCAGATAATTTGTTTCTTTCAACATGCGAAATTTCTCCCCCTAAATTAACACCAAACTGAGTTTCCAAATGTAACAATTCTCTGTCAACATTGTATTTGCTTCGCAAATCAGATTGCCATTCTAATAACTGTTGTATACTAGTAACACTTAATAAGTTAAATGTACACATAATTACGCATCTTACCCCGCCAATTTGCAAGACTTCTTCATATCGTTTTTTGAATAATTCAAAATCTAATCCTGGGCGTAGATATTCTGCTTTCTCTCCCCAAGCATCAACACTTGTAAACAATGTAAATCTCTTAACATACTTACCATTTGCTAATACTTTTATCTTGTCTAAAAATGAATACCACAATTTATCTGGTACTCCCATGTTGCTGTTAATACTGAAATCTAATTCAGGATTTGGGTTCTCAATTAACCAATCAATGCTTCTAAATGTTTCTTTACTTAATAATGGCTCTCCGCCTGTAATACGATAAAACTTAAGTTTCTTGTATGCTTCAGGGAACCATTTCCAAAATGCCTCAACATATGGATTATGTTCTCTATTCTTATAAGTAATAGAATCCAAGTCTTGCCATCCTTGTATCCATTGCACTTTACTAGTGTGTTCTAATACTTTAACCGGGCCATTTCTTTTTAAATCTTCTACCCAAATACTGCTGTACTCGGGACCACAATAGATACAGTTAAAGTTACATACATTGCTAAAGTCAACTTCCAAGTAAGTAGGATAATAGTCAATCTCGTGCCCGTTTTCAAGTACCATGTCATGGGTTTGTAATGCCCAATTTTCAAGACTCTTGAAGTACCTGTCACTAGGACTATTTCTATCTTCAACTCTCCAGCAATAATCACATTCACTTGGTTTTTCCCCAGTGAGCATTTGTTTACGTGCTGTTTTTAACTGGCTTGTATTAAATAATGCTGCCGGGTTATTTTCTAATT
>Ga0209088_10002201_pt1 | contig 12116 bp, 11 predicted proteins | sample S_140625_EF_Meta_FD_187324 | JGI IMG/M metagenome (GOLD analysis project Ga0209088, IMG submission 187324) | Freshwater microbial communities from Lake Simoncouche, Canada to study carbon cycling - S_140625_EF_MetaG (SPAdes) (version 2) | ecosystem: Environmental > Aquatic > Freshwater > Lake ...
AAACTAATGAGGCATATTCATTTCCAAATAAATACCTAAAAAATGATTCCGCGACTTCTCCAAACTGGTATAAAACAAAAAGATTAATCAGTAAATGATTCCAATCAGCATGAATGAAAGCATGGGTGATGAACCGAACCCATTCGCCATGATATTTAATGGCATACGGGTGAAAGATTAATTTCGCTTTTACCTGATCTTTATTAAAACCTTGCCAGGAAATAAAGCCAATAATCACGACAAGTAAAATAGTAAGACTTATAGTTTCCATGTTTGAGTATCGGGTTTAAGCATTATGATAAGGTTCGTTATTTAGAATGGTAAAACCTCTATATAGTTGTTCCAGGAAAAATAACCTCACCATCTGATGAGAGTAGGTCATTTTTGATAGGGAAATTTTAAAATTAGCTCGTTCTTGCAATGTCTCTGAAAATCCAAAAGAACCACCAACCAAAAATATAAGTTTTTTATGAGATTTATTTAGTTCCTTTTCGATGAAATGAGCAAATTGTATAGAGGTATATTCCTTGCCTCCTTCGTCAAGTAGAATTAAATAATCCTGGATATTTAATTTTTGAAGAACCTTTTCCCCTTCTTTGCTTAATCTATCTTTAGCTGCGTAGCTTCCAGCATCCTTTATATCAGGTATGATTACAATTTCGAAAGGGACATATTTCTTAATTCTTTGAAAAAAATCATCTATACCCATTTGCAGATAAGAAGGAGTTGTTTTTCCAATAAACCAGGTTTCAATTTTCACCAGCAATCAGGCAATGGGTGGCTCTCCAATATAAACACGTATTTCTGGATTTAACCTTATGCGAATGCGAAGATAAAAATCCTCAGGCATTTCCGGTTTAATTTTTTGATACATTTTGAAAGTTGACTTTAGCGTATTGAAAACTAAAGCTAAACTTTTATTCTTTTCATTAAGAGCAGCTAGTTCCTCCCATTTTTCCATTGGAAAGTCAGCGCATTTTCCTTTAAACTCAGCATCAATAGAAGGATTTAAGGAAGCGCCAAAGGAGAAACTATACATCTGCAAACCTGATTCTTCAATATTTGGTATGATTTGAAGCCAGTCTTCAATCATTTTTTCATATTGATTCCTTGCAGTCGCCGAAATATTCTCAGCCTGATGTTTAATATTATTTTTTGCGTCGTCCAGCAAATTTAAGATCTTGTCAATCATATTATTTTTTAGGATAACAACACTAAAAAATATAAAATGGTTCCCTTGTTACATCTCAATTTATAGTTAGTTAGGTGTATCAATAATGAGGCTGCCATAATTTAATTCTGCTTCCAGGTAAAAGCCCCTAGAGGATTTATAATAACCTTTATATTCCTTCATTGATGATTCCACGCGCTTTAGATTGAAATGCACAGCACCTGGAAATTTAAAAGAAGTATATTTACCTATGGTGTAAAATTCAAAGGCATTATCATTGGGCATTTTTAAATTAAAACCAGTGTAGCTTCCAATAAGCTTTACCTTTTCTACATTTTGACCTAAAGTGAGGGAATGTCCACCATATTTTGCCACTAAATCTATACGCTCTATACCTCCAATTTTATAAGTGTCATATCCTGAATTAATTCTTAATTCCTTAGCATTGAGGATATTAATATTTGAGTATTTCGTCACCAAATCTGCTTTAAAAACCTCCTCCGCTTTTAAATTACTATATTTTATGTCAGCGGATAGATTTTTAGTTTTTTCCAGCGTACCATTGCCATAACCGAGTAAAATGGTTGTATTTCCTTTCACTTCACTTAAGGTAAAATTGCCATATTTTACATCAATATTTGCATTTCCTCCAATGGTTTGTGCGGTTAAATTTCCATATTTTAAATTGATATTCACGTTGTTTTCATAAGGCATCCAAACTTCATAATTTATTCTAAATTCATTGTTTGATTTATTTGATATCATGGAAGACAGCAAATCACCAAGGCTATTGAAGTAATTATTAGCCCCATCTTTGTTAAATTGTAAAACAGTAATGGCACTAACATCCGATTCACTGTTTGAAAAATCTATTTTTATGCCATCAAATAGATTGTTTGCCTCGTTTTTATTTGTTGCTTTAACTTCAATTTGAACAATAATCTTAACGGAATTTTTGTCCCAGTGATTTAAAATAACATGACCATATTTGTTGTTTATACTTGTTTTCCCATTAGCGTTTATGCTAAATTCTTCTGTTATTCTTTTTGTAAAGGTTTCTTTAACCCCATTTGCTCCCATAAGAACAGGGGATAAAAAAATGGTAAGAGATAGCGCGATGATACTAAATTTCTTTTTCATTTTGGCTTTGTGTTTTTGGCTCTAATCGTTGAAGAATTTTGTCAAGAATTTCAATTTTTGTTTGATATCCAAGTTTGAGCTGTTCTAAAATAATTTTTTCCTGACCCATTGGAATATTTTTCAATTCACTTTTCAATTCTTCCATGGATTTGTCAATCTGATGTAAATCAGCATAAATACTTTTCTCTGCATTTAATTCCTTTAGTTGATATAACTTTTTTTGTATGCTTTTTTGAGAAACAATTTCAAAGTCTAAAAAGGGTTTTGTCTCTAAACCTATGCTCCAAAGAGGTGTTTCATTTTTATTTCCTATTTGGAATCCAATATATCCACCCATTATTAAAAGGATAAAACCAGCTGCTATACCTTTAAATAAATAGGTTTTGTACCAAACGATTGCAAGTGATTTTGGATTAATCTGACGGGCTATATCAATCCAGATGATTTCATTTGGAATCTTAAAATCGAAAAGTTCTCTTTCTTTAGCTATAAAATTTTCTAAAGCATCTTTGTTTTTCATTTGCTTAGGTTTTCTCTTATTTTTTGTTTGGCTCTGCTATATTGAGACTTAGAAGTAGTGACTGAAATATTTAAAATGCCGGCAATTTCGTCATGATCATATCCCTCAAAAAGATAAAGATTGCATACAGTCCGGTAACCCGTTGGTAATGCTCCCAAAGCCTCGGTTATCTGGGGAATCATAGTTTGACTAAATTCCTGATGTTCTTTATCGTTTTCTTCCATGGGTATTTCAAAATGGAGTGGATTTAAATCTTGAAACACCATTTTATTTTCTTTTAACTTATTGATGCACTGGTTTATAACTATTTTTTTAATCCAGGCTCCAATCGTTGACTCACCTCTGTATGACTTTAAATTTTTAAAAATTAAAATGAATGCATTTTGTAATGTTTCTTCAGCATCACGGGGGTCATTCAAAAATCGAAGACAGGTATTGTACATGGCTTTTGAATAAGCATGATAAAGTTCAAATTGAGCCCGTTGACTACCATTTAAACATTGTTCAACCAAAATATTGACTTCTTCAGTCATGGGTTTTTCCATTTTTTACCCTTGTTTCAATCCTAATGACTGAGAATATTTAAAATAGTTGCATTTTATGCCTGAAATCATTAAACTTTTTAATAAAGAACAACGTTCTAAAATAAAACATTGGTAAAAATGAGCGTAGCTGAAAGAAGAATCAGGGAACGACTAGACTCAAGACTTGCTATTTTAATAGCGGCAAAAGAATTGTTTTTAGTTAAAGGATTTGAAGCGACTACGCTGAGGAATATTGCTGAGAAAATTGAATTTAGTCCTTCAACCATTTATCAATATTTTAAAGATAAAAATGAGATTTTTTATACCATTCATTCGGAAGCTTTTACGGAACTACTCAATAAATTAAAGGCATCGGAGGTTCATGAAAATCCTATGGATCAATTAATTGCCCTAGGTAACATTTATATTCGATTTGCCCAGGAAAATTCAGAATTATATGATTTGATGTTTATCATGGAGGCACCCATAGCCTTTTTAACAGACCTGGATGATTCAAACTGGACTGAAGGAAAGATGGCATTTGATTATTTGAAAGCTGTTATTTCTAATTGTATCCAGCAGGGATTTATTCATGAAACAGATTTAGATTCTCTTTCCTATTTAATTTGGAGCACCGTTCATGGTATGGTAACGCTATCTATTAGGAAGCGAGGTCTGCGGATTGGCCTATCTGAACCTGAAACGATCATTCAGCGCTCTTTTAATATATTTAAACAAATACTTATTAAATCTTAATTTCATATTTACGACAAATGAAATATATACTTCAATTTTTTCTTTTTTGTGTTTGCATTAGTTCTCCGTTATTTTCGTTTTCTCAAAACACTTTACTAGATATTTATATTGAGGAAGCAATGCAGCATAATTTAGTGCTAAGACAAAAAAATATTCCCCTCTCAAAAAGTAGATTAGCCTTAAAAGAGGCTGAAAAAATGTTTAAGCCAACTGCTGATTTTTCGTTTTCATATACTTTAGCATTTGGGGGACGAACTATTGACTTGCCCATTGGTGATTTATTAAATCCTGTTTACAACACCCTAAACCGATTAACTCAAAGCAGTCAATTTCCTCAACTTGAAAATGTTGAAAATCAATTATTGCCAAATAACTTTTACGATGGAAAAATTAGAATCAGTTATCCGGTTTTTAATAAAGATTTAAAGCTTCAGAAAGAAATACGAATTCAAGAGATTCAGCTTCAGGAAAATGAAATTGAAATTTATAAAAGAGAACTTGTCCTTGCAGTAAAAACGGCCTATTATCAATATGGGTTAGCCTTGGAAAGTCAATTAATTTTAGGCAATGCCAAAAAGTTGTTGGAAAAATCTTTAGAAATAGTTCAAATTCTTGTTCGGGAAGGAAAGGCACTGCCTGCGCAGGTTCTTAGAGCTGAAAATGAAATAGAGATTTTGGACTCTAAACTGAAAGAATCTGATTACCAAGTGATTAATGCTCAGCTTTATTTGAAATTTTTATTGAATAGAGAGAATAACGTCCCGCTTAAGTTCGAGAAACCTCCGCTGGAAACTAACTTTTTACTAGATCTTGAAGCTTTCAAACGGAATGATGTAAACCCAACATTCAAAAAAATAGATAAGGCGCTATCTATTCAAAATTTGCTTGAGAAGAGGAATCAACAGTTCTTCATGCCTCAGGTAAACCTGTTTTCTGATATTGGTTCCCAAGCTTTCAATTGGCAATTTAATAATAAAAGTGTTTACGTCATTGGGGGTGTTCAATTAATGATGCCTTTATGGGTTAATAAAATAAACAAGTTAAAAGGAGAGCAAATTCAACTGGATATACAAGCACTTAAATGGAATAAGGAATTATTAGAAAACCAGGAAAATCTGGCTATTAATTTGGCTATGAACAAAGTATCTGTATCAAAAAAGGCCTTTAACGCTATGGCGAAACAAGTCAATACAGCAGCTACCTATTTGCGGCTAACAGAAAGGGGATTTCAAGAGGGTGCCGTTACCCTTTTGGAAATGTACGACGCACAAAATCAATATACCAATGCCTTACTTCAGGAAAATATGAAGTATTATCAATATTTAATGTCTTTATCTGAATTACAAAAATTAAAATAAAATGATGCAGCGCCTCTTTTTGCCCATTATGCTTCTTGGAATATATATACTTACAACGGGTTGTAAAAATGAAAGTCCAATAATTACGCAGAAGATTAATGATGGGAAAATTCCAGTTACGTTGGAGTTATTGAGTAAAGAAACCATCAAAGAACCCTTTTTGCTTTCAGGTATTTTTACTACTGAAAATGAGCGGTATCTATCTTTTAAATTGGGCGGAATTATAAATGCCGTGCTAGTTAAGGAAGGAGATGCCATAAAAAAGGGACAAATCCTGGCTACTTTAGATCCCTTAGATATCCAAAGCCAGATTCAAATGGCTAAAATTGGATTTGAAAAAGCAGAAAGAGATCTTCAAAGGGTAAAAAATTTATATCGCGATAGTGTGGCTACTTTGGAACAATTTCAAAATGCAACAACTGCCTTTTCATTAGCAAAAGAACAATTCACAACAGCTACTTTTAATGGTCAGTTTAGTTCTATAAAAGCACCTGCAGGTGGCTATATTTTAAAAAAATTAGCAGATGTGGGACAGGTTGTAGGACCAGGTTCTCCCGTTTTTTTAGCAAATGATGTGGCGGGAAATACGGCCTGGGTCTTAAAAGTGGGTGTTACGGATCGTCAATGGCAGTCACTTAATATAGGCGAAGCCGCTACGATTAGTGTTGAAAATGGTTCCTCTATCCCAGCAAGGATTATAAGAAAATCTGCGTTGGTTGACCCTTATTCCGGAACACTAACCGTGGAATTAAAACCCTTGAATACCTCAAATATCGCATTGGCCAGTGGTATGTTTGGAAAGGCAGTGATTATACCTTCTCAAGGTATTGAAGTTTTTCGCATTCCTTTTTCTGCCTTACTTGACGCTAACCAAAATGATGGATTTATTTTTATTACTACGGATAAAAAAACAGTTAAAAAGATAAAAATTAAGATTTCTGGATTCGATAAAATAGGTGCCTGGACCGATTTTGATTTTGATCAAGACATTCATTTAATTACTGAGGGTGGTCCATATTTGACGGATGGCGCTTCTATTCATGTAAAGCACTAATTATCTAGTTATGAAAATTACTGATTTCGCGGTAAAAAATTATCCTTTTACCCTCATTGTTTTTTTACTCATTGCAGTTATTGGCGCTTTTACAGTCGTCAATATGCCTAGAGCAGAAGATCCTGAATTAAATGCCCCAATCTTTCCTGTGACAGTCATTTATCCTGGTACAAGTCCTGTTGATATTGAAGAACTGGTTATTAAACCAATGGAAAAGTCATTGTACGGGCTAGAGAATATTCGCAGATTGAAAACTATTATTGGAGATGGTTTTGCTGTTATAAGGGTAGAATTTAAATATGGTGTTGATGTAAATGAGAAATATCAGGAACTGATTCGCGAACTTGCTGCGCTAAAGGGCAAATTACCGTCTGATATGCAACTTCCTACGGTTGAAAAGGTGAGTCCATCTAATGTAAATGTGATTCAAACAGCCTTGGTTTCCGAAACCGCTACCTGGAAGCAATTAAAAATTCAAGCCGATAAATTAGCAGAATCACTTGAAAAAATACCCGCTTTAAAAAATATTGAAATAGCTGGTTTACCAGAAGAACAAATTCAAATTTCTTTGGATTTTGAAAAAATGGCTCGTTTAGGGGTGTCCCAACAAGTTGTTTTAAATAATCTGCAAAGTGAACTGGCAAATATTCCCTCTGGAAGTATTGATGTTGGTAACAGGTATTTTAATGTCAAATCCAGTGGGAATTTTAAAGAACTGGAAGATATTCAGAATACGCTGGTTTTTACAGCAAATAATCGTAATATTCAACTTAAAGACATTGCTACAGTTACGATGACTTTTGCCGAAAGGGACCATATTACCCGCTTAAACGGACATAGAGGAATTTTTGTGGTTGCAGCACAAAAATCGAAAGAAAATATTGCGACTACCCAGAAGGCTTATCAGCCAGTTCTGGAAATATTTAGAAAATCACTGCCCGCTAACATAGATATGATTGATCATTTTGATCAAGCTGAGGTCGTTCAAAAAAGATTATCAGGATTAGGGTTCGATTTTTTATGGGCTATCTTACTGGTTGCTTTTACTCTCTTGCCTCTTGGACTCAGACCAGCTATCATTGTTATGATCTCCATTCCACTTTCATTGTCGATAGGTATCATCATTTTAAATTATCTAGGGTTTAGTCTAAATCAACTCAGTATCGTCGGTCTGGTTGTGGCTCTTGGTCTTTTAGTTGACGATAGTATTGTTGTTATTGAGAATATAGAGAGGTGGATGTTAAATGGTTACAGCCGGAAAGAGGCCGTACTTAAAGCAACTTCGCAAATTGGAACTGCCGTTTTGGGATGTACTGCAACTTTAATTATTGCTTTCCTTCCTTTAATATTTCTTCCTGATGCTTCAGGGGAATTTATTAGATCCTTACCTATTAGTGTGATAGCTTCAGTGCTGGCATCCCTTCTGGTTTCATTAACTATAATTCCTTTCCTCGGAAATCAATTGCTAAAGAAGAATATAACTCATTCAGAAGGTAATTGGTTTATGCGTGTGCTGAAAAGTGGCATCAGTAAAAGTTATGCACCTATTTTAGAAACTTCCCTGAATAATCCTTTAAAGACTTTAGGCGTTATTTTAATCATTTTTTTTGCTTCCCTTCAAATCATTCCAATCATTGGATTTAGTCTGTTTCCTGCCTCTGAGAAACCTCAATTCCTCATTAGAATAACCCCGCCAGCTCAAGTAAATATTAAAAATACAGACACTATATCAAGGTATGTAGAAAAGGAGTTGACAAAAATTTCAGATGTCCAATACTATGCAACAAATGTGGGGATGGGAAATCCTCAGATTTATTACAATGAAATTCGATCATTTAAGAAAGCTAATTTTGCCGAGATTTTTGTTCAATTAGATCCAACTACCTCTGTAGAAAGAAAAATATATTTGATTGATTCGCTAAGAAATGAATGGACGCCTTTTCATGGAGCCAAAGTTCAGATTAATAACTTCGAACAAGGCCCTCCCGTATTAGCGCCTGTTGAGGTCAGATTATTAGGAGATAATCTGGATTCCTTAAGGTCTCTTTCTTTTAAAATAGAGCAATTGATTAAAAAGATTCCAGGTACTATTTACGTAAATAATCCCATTAGTAATCTTCAAACGGATATCAGGGTTAAAATTAATAAGGAGAAAGCGTCCATGTTGGGAATTCCTATTATTTCGATCGATAAAACACTACGATTGGCATTGTCTGGTATTCCTATTGGTGTTTTTACGGATGACGACGGAGAAGATTATCAGATTATTATTAAAAAGAAAGAGGCAGGACCACTCGATTTAGATGTTTTTAAAACCTTATTTGTTGAAAATGTTAAGGGAAAAGCGATTCCTTTAAGCCAGTTTGCCCATCTTGAACTTGAATCTTCCCCTTTAGCTATAAATCATTTGGATAAAACAAGAATGGTTTCTATTTCTGCTTTTGTGGGTAAAGGATTCCTTAATGATGTAGTTATTAAGGAGGTGATGACTAATATGGATCAATTTTCATTTCCTTCTGGTTATACCTATCAAATGGGTGGTGAATATGAGACCAGACAAGAATCATTTAGTGGCTTTGCCATTATCATTATTCTTACCATTTTTCTCTTTATCGGCGTTCTGCTCCTGGAATTCAAAACGTTTAAAAGTACAATTATTGTGTTGAGTGTTATTCCTTTGGGCATGGTTGGCGCGTTATCAGCTTTATGGTTAACTGGAAATTCTCTCTCCTTTGTAGCTGTCGTAGGATTAATTGCGCTGGCGGGTATTGAAATTAAAAATACTATTCTGTTGGTTGATTTTACTAATCAATTAAGGGAAGAAGGGAAACCACTCGATGTGGCCATTCGCGAAGCAGGTGAAATAAGATTTTTGCCTATTATTTTGACGTCTTTAACCGCAATAGGTGGATTGATTCCAATTGCCCTTTCTACAAATCCACTCATTTCACCTCTTGCCATCGTTCTTATTGGCGGCTTAATAAGTTCTACGTTACTATCCAGAATTTTTACTCCAGTCATTTACAAATTAATACCACCTAAAATGGAACATTAGATTTTATACATCTTACCGAAAATCCGTTGCCTTTCGAATACGGTCGTTTAAGTAGTAAAAAATCATCATAATATAGATTAATACCCATACTATTAGTTGGATCAGATTCGCTTGCAGTCCACCAAAATGCATTTGAGTTTGCCAAATCAAAATGGCCATTATTATATCTTAATCCTCCAGGAAATCCATTGAATATGCCTGAGTTGATATTAAAATCCTCTTCCCATAAATCGGTGGATTTTAAATATTTTCCAGCTATTTCAATGCCGCCAAGATGGTTTGCCAGATTGGTCCAGTCTATCAAAGTTGGTATGTTAAACCCTAATGGTGCAAGGCCATTAATACTAGTTACGGCATAAAAATTATATAAGTTACCAAAAATATCTCCCAGGGTTTCATTATTCTCGTACGAGCACCAGGCTGGCCATTGATGATTTGCGGCATATTCCCAGTCTTTATCATTGGTTGCATGATAAATGTCAATGCCATTTCTAAAGATAGAGACATTCAGATTAAGATTCATCCATTCTTGAGTCCCAATTAAAATGGTTTCAGTTTCCAATTATTTATTATTTTGCATAAAAGTAAAAATAAATGAAAGATAAAGAATCTAATGCTTTGGAAAGGCATTTAAACCTGCTGACTTTAACAGCTACGGGTATTTGTTCTATGGTGGGGGCCTCTATTTATGTTGTTCCCATCATGATTCAAAAAAATGTTCCAGGTATTGGTCCTTATGTTTTATTCGCTTTTTTAATTGCAGCTATACCAGCATTAATTGCAGCTCTTTCTTATGCGGCTTTAGCATCGGCAATGCCCAAAGCTGGAGGTAGTTATTTATATGCCAGCAGAAGTATTCATCCATATTTTGGATTTGTTGCCAGCTTTTCTCAATGGTTTGGATTAAGTTTAGTTATAGGCGTTGTAGCCTTTGTAACTATTCCTTTTTTTAGAGATTTCTTCCAAGCTATTGGCTTTATAGAAATAGCCAATTTTTTAGACATTCCATTAGTGCGATTGTTTTTCGCCCTTTTCATTTTATGCTTTTTTACCTACACGAATTTAAAAGGGGGGCAATTTTATAGCCGAACATTATTACCACTCATGTTTTTGATGTTTATACTTGGTGGAATCGTCATTTTTTTTGGTTTTTATTTTGATAAAAATGATTTTTCGGAAGCTCTGTTTTTGAAAAATGGCCTCATATTAGCAGAAAAGCCATCGTTGAATTTTAACTGGCAAATATTATTCACAGGAGCTTCCATCTTATTTGCGAGTTTTATAGGCTTTGATTCTATTGCTCAGGCAGGAGGTGAGGCAAAAAATCCTAAAAAGAATTTACCTAAGGCTATTATTTTGGCAGTAACCATAGTTGGCTTATATTATTTTATCTTTTCTGCGGCAGTTTATCACAGTATTCCCTGGTGGTATATTGCTGAAGAAGCAAAAAATAAAGATTTGACCGCACCGGGATTATTTTCTGTCCTGTTAAGTCCCTTTTGGTCGGCCATTATTCTTTCCGGGGCAGCCATTGCGCTGTTAAATGATTTGCCTGGTATGATTTTATCTGTTTCACGATTATTATTTGCATGGGCAAAGGATGGTATTATTAGCCCCTATTTTGCTTTTATTCATCCCATTTCAAAAACCCCACAAAGAGCTATTTTATTTAGTTCTTTTATTTCTGCTTTGGGTATTTTAGGATGTCATTTTGCGGGAGATATTTTCCTTGGTATTGACATCATGGTAACTTCTATGTTGATCAATTTTATCTTGATATGTCTTTCTGTGGTTTTTTTACCCTTTAAAAATAAATCTCTTGCCGACAAAATGAATGGTCATAAATTTCCTAAGTATAGAAATTTATTGGCTTTAACTGGGGTAGTTCTCCTTTTTGGCTTGCTTGTTTTTCATACTATTAAAGATTTAAATAGTGATCTTAGCCATTGGTATTTTAAGGCTACCTGGGTTTGGTTAATCGTTATGAGTTTTGGGAGTATTTGGTTTTATATTTATTGGATGAAAAATAAAAATGGTAAATCTCATTTTATGGAACTTCCCGAAGATTAATAAAAGGAGTAATTCCTTTAAACTTTGACCCTAAGGAATAAAGCAAAGAAGATTTTTTCTATTTGTACATTTTAAAGAAAAAATAATAATTATGGCATTGAATATTCCGCCAGTGATCATAGGATTATGGCAAATTGCTGATATGGAAAGAAAAAATCCATCGTTTAATCCGGCGTCTGTTGTTCAAAAAATGGAAGCCTATCTCGACGCAGGATTGTTTTTTTTCGATATGGCAGACCATTATGGTTCAGCTGAAATAATAGCCGGTTTATTATATAAAAAAAGAAAAGAGGAGGGTAATACATTACCCGTTCTGGCGACCAAATGGGTGCCTAAACCTGGGCACCATACCCGTGACACTGTAAAAGAGGCCATAGTTCTCGCTTTGAAAAGGTTGCAAGTTGAAACTATTGACCTCCTTCAGTTTCATGCCTGGGATTATACCGAGCCTTCCTGGATTGAGACCTT
>Ga0209088_10002202_pt1 | contig 12112 bp, 14 predicted proteins | sample S_140625_EF_Meta_FD_187324 | JGI IMG/M metagenome (GOLD analysis project Ga0209088, IMG submission 187324) | Freshwater microbial communities from Lake Simoncouche, Canada to study carbon cycling - S_140625_EF_MetaG (SPAdes) (version 2) | ecosystem: Environmental > Aquatic > Freshwater > Lake ...
TCAAATAAACTCGCAGAGATTATCAGAGATACGTGGCCCAATCTTTATAGACCACCAGCAGATTTCAAACCACCAGCACTTTACAATTTACCAGAAGTGTCTTATAATAATCAAAAGTCTTTAAATGATGAACGAATACTGGATCGTAACTGAAAATAGAACTGGAAGAGTTATCTGCCATTGTGCCGATATTAATGATGCAATAATGATGGTTGCCTTTGATCCCAATCATAGATCCTATAGTCGTCAAAGATTTATTATGGATCAGGTGATTACGGTAACCTCTACAACTGATAAGCAACTTCCAGGGCAGATTGGACTTCCTGCCGCACAAGATCTTTATATTCCAGAAGGACAGCAAGAACCTTTTATTGTATGAATCATCGAAAGCATAAACAAGCAGAGAATGCAAGAAGACCAAAAAAAGAATCTTGCCATTCTTTTGCGAATGATCCACCAGATGCAGTATGCCCCTATTGTGGGAAATCTGGAAAAGGATGTTCTTATATCAATAGTTTAAGTCGTGCTTGGATCCGAGGTGCCTGTAAAATCAAAAACGGCAATAAATAATCATAAGTTGCAACTACTTATGGTTCCTCTGCATTCTCCTAAGGACTATTTGTTCAATCTTCAGGCAACAAATAAATCAGAAGCAAAACGAATGTGGAGACAGAATATAAAAGATGCTTGGAATCAAGAATGTGCATACTGTGAATCAAAGGAAGATATTACATTAGATCACGTTATACCGCAGTGTAAGGGTGGTCTGGATATTAAAACGAATGTGATTGCATGTTGCCATTCATGTAATCAATCAAAGGGGCATATACCATGGGAAGAATGGTATTATAATCAATGCTTCTTCTCTATTGAGAACTATGATAAGATTGTCGAATGGATGAAACCAGAGGCATCATCAAATCTTAATGTATATCGCCCAAGAAGGAATAATGCGAGTTGAATAAATAAATGAAAGGCAGTACATACTGCTTCTTTTGGTAAATACCGAATGCGAATACATGGCGACACCGTTTAGAATTAAACGCACTGCGGTCCCTGGAAAGGCACCAGCAGTAGAAAATCTGCAAACTGGAGAATTAGCTCTTAATACCTTTGACGCGGAACTCTATACTTTAAGAGATAGGTTTGCAATAAGTGGCATCGCTACGGATGTTGTTCGTCTCGGGGCTGGAGCAACTGTTACAAATATTTTATATGTCACAAAAGACGGAAAAGACACCAACACGGGTAAAAAACTTGGCGATGCAAAAGCAACAATCGCAGGAGCAGTTGCAGCATCAACAACAGGAACTGTTATTAAAGTTAGTGCTGGAACTTATGTAGAAAACAATCCAATCGCACTACCAAAACAGGTGAGTGTGATTGGTGATTCATTAAGAGAAGTTACAGTAACTCCACAAAATACTGGCGACCTCTTCTATGTTGCTCCAGGAAACTATATTGCAGAGATGTCCTTTGTAGGCGCTGCAAATACTGGAGCAATCTTTGCATTTAATCCAAATAAACCAGAGTATTCTGCACAGTCACCATATATTCAAAACTGTACTAACTTTATTGCAAATAGTACTGGAATGAGAATAGATGGTAATCATTCTATTGGACCAATCAAATCGATGGTTCTTGACTCCTATACTCAGTATAATCAAGGTGGTATTGGAGTTTCAATCACAAATGAAGGATATGCTCAGTTAGTTTCCTTATTCACAATCTGCCCAGATACTGCAGTTTTCTGTGCAACTGGTGGTGCTTGTGATCTAACTAACTCAAACGCATCATTTGGTAACTATGGACTGGTTGCTGATGGTGTAGGAACAAGAAAATACACTGGCATTTTGACAACTGCCACAGCAGCAGAATCAGATACATTTACTTTAAACTTAAGTGTTCCAACATTTAATGTATCAAATGCTCTTTATGATAACACAAGTGGAGTTGCAACAATTACAACTTCATCAAATCATAACTTTGCAGTTGGTGTTGGAGTTACTCTGAATGGACTTCAGTTTACTTGCACGGGTATAGGTGGTGCTGCCACATATCCAACTGGAAATAGTGGTTATATATTCGAAGTTAAATCTGTTCCTGCGGCAAATCAATTTGTTGTAAACGTTGGACCTTCTACTACTCCAAATCAAACGTATGTTTCTGGTGGAACCGCTAAGATTAATGTGATTCGTCCTTTTGATGGACAAGTTGTTTATTTTGACCGACTTTATTATACTGTTGGTAAAATTCGTATTACAAATGCTGGTAGTGGATATGCCTCTAATCCAGAAGTTATCATTGGTGATCCAAGTACAGTAAATGATTGGGGTGTAACTGGAACTGCAGCAGCGCAGGTTGTCGGTGATAGTGTAAATTCTATTGAGATTATTTCAAGTGGAAGAGGATATACTTCAACTCCATCCATTACAATTGCCGCTCCTGAAGTGGGGATAAATACAGCAACGGCAGTTATTGAACTATTACCAACATATTACTCAGTTATAAGATCAACACTTCCAACTGTTGCAGGAATATGCACAATTACTGTGAGTGAAAATGTTCCTTATGCAGTTGGTGTTGGAAGCACAGTTCCATTCTTTAAACAGAGTCGAGTATTAGCATCTGGTCATTCTTTCGAATATATTGGATCTGGAACTGATATTACAACTGCTCTTCCTTTCGCTGGTGGTGTACCAATTCAAGATAATGAAATCGATATGAGAAATGGTGGACTGGTAGTTTATACAAGTACTGATCAGGCAGGTAACTTCAGAATTGGTGAAGGAGTTGCAATTAATCAACTTACTGGCACTATTTCTGGTCGATTCTATTCCAAGAGTTTATTTTCAACAATGACACCATTCATTCTAGCATTAGGAGGAGATTGATAAAATGGCATTACCATTAAATGTATTTAAAACGGTCACAAAGGTTGCTACCACAAATACAGTAGGAATCTATACGGCACCCACTGGATATAGTGGTGTTGTTCTTTTAGCACAAGCGGCAAACGTGAGTGCCGATACTAAAACTATTTCTTTTTCGCACAAAAGAACTAGATCGGGTATTGCAGTTACAACTGAGATTGTAAAGGATCTTCCAGTTCCTGGAAATGATTCCAGTAGTTTATTATATGGAAAACTTGTTCTTGAATCTGGTGATGTCCTTCTTCTGTCTGGAAGTGATTCGAGCAATATTAAGTTCATCGGAAGCATTCTAGAAACTCTTAACTAATATCAGAAATGTCCCAACCATATAAGAGCGGCAGACAACAAAATCTTAATCTTGGTATTACTTCTATTACCGAGAATAAAACCGTATTGCAAACAATCGGTAAGGTTGGGATTGGGACAACAAACGCTCAGCATCATTCTTTATATGTTGTAGGATCCACAAATATCATTGGTAACTCCAATGTAACTGGTGTTGGAACCTTTGGAAGTGTGAATAGTAATGTTGGCATTTTTACCAATATTACTGCAACTGGATTTGCTACAGTTGGAACATTATATGTTCAAAACGGTGCTACACTTTTTAATGATCTAATTGTTTATGGTAATGTAAGTATTGCTGGCACAACAGTAGCATTCTTTGCACAAGATTTAAGGATTAAAGATAAGGACCTTATTCTTGGTGTTACGACTGCGCCTGGTGATCCAAATGGAGATTATTCAACAGATGATACCGCTAATCATGGTGGTATTGCGATTGCAAGTACTATAGGATCATATCTAGTTTCCTTACAAAAAGTTGGTATCAACAGTCTTCCTGATACCTATAAGCAGTTTATGTGGGTTAAGCACGATACCTTCGGTATCGGCACCACAGATGCTTGGTTATCTAATCAGGCAGTAGGTATTGGATCTACACTAGTTCCGAATGGAGTTCGTTTAGCAGTTGGTGATGTCAAAGTTACTGATAACACTGTTACCGCAACAAACGGAAACTTTACAAATATTACTGGTATAAGTGCATCTTATACTAGTGGTTCATTTACGAATGGGTATTTTGGTAGTATAAGTTCTGGTAATGCCTTTGTTGGCACTGGTATTGTAACCAATATATCAGGCACAAATCTCAATTATTCTGGTATTGGTACAATCAATACCCTTAATGGTACTGATGCCACATTTACAAATGTAAGTTCTACAAGTATAACCGCACAACGTATCAGTTCTACTGATATTAACTTAAGTGGAATTTCGACTGCTAATGCTTATTATGTTGGTGCCACTAGAGTAATCAGTTCTGGTAGAGCACTAGAAAATATTGCTTCTATTGATGCAGTCACTAAAGCAACATTTGAGGCAGCATTAGAGAATGCTCCAAATAACTTTAGTGATCTTTCCGTAGCAGGAATTGCTACACTCAATATTCTTGGTGCAAATAATATTAATGTTACTGGAGTTGTAACTGCTCGCCAATTTATTGGTGATGTTAATGCTGGTGTCACTACGATTGGATTTGCAACAATAACCAGTTTGTATGCTGGTATCACTACGATTGGATTTGCAACAATAACCAGTTTGTATGCTGGTATTGGGACCATTGGTGGAGTTAAGATTTCAAATGGCATTGTAACTTCATCAAGTCCTGGTGTTACGACAGTTAAGTATTATGGTGACGGTTCAAACCTGATTGGTGTCAATGCATTTAATGTTGTTAATCAAGATCTCACATCATCACCAGTTTATCCAACATTTGCTAATAACACTGGTGTTACTTCAATTGGTATTGCTCCAACTGAAATAGGGTATGTTCCTACTTCTGGAAATCTTGGAATTGGATCGACAAACCCAACTGCCAAGTTAAATGTTGTTGGTAATGCAATCTTTACTGGCATTATAACAGCAAGAAAGTTTGTTGGCGATATTGAGGCAACTGGACCAACATCTATTATTAGTGCCACTAATCTTTATGTTTCTGGGATTGGCACCATTGATGGTGTTACGATTGCCTCTGGTATTGTCACATCATCACAACCAGGAGTAACAACTGTTAAGTATTATGGTGATGGTTCAAACCTGATTGGTGTCAATGCATTTAATGTTATTCAACAGGACATTACATCATCACCAGTATTCCCAACTTTTGCAAATAGCACTGGTGTTACTTCAATTGGTATTGCACCAACTCAGATTGGATATGTTCCTACTTCTGGAAATCTTGGCATCGGATCAACAAATCCAACAGCAAAACTTCAAGTTGTTGGTAATGTTTTAGTTTCTGGTGTTACTACTGCAAGACAATTTGTTGGTGATGTAAATGCAGGTATTGCAACTATTAATAAACTTGATGTAAATCAAATATCACCAGATGGGGTTGATTTTGGTGGATCTCAATATATTTTAAGATCAACTGGTAGCGGCACTTGGGAATGGGCATCCGTTCCTGGTATTTTCTCTGTTAATAATATTCTGAATGGATTTATCGTATATGATGAAGGTAGTATAGTAGGAACTGCTGGAAGTATTACAACTCTTGATTTTAGAGGTAATAATATTATTGCTTCTGCTAATCCTCAACCTAATGGTATCGCTACGGTTAGAGTTTCTGATACACCAACATTCTTAAATCTTACAGTCACTCCTGGCATTTCTACCTTAGGACATATAAATGCCACATCTGCAACTTTCAGTGGCAATGTTTCTATTGCAGGAACATTAACATATGAGGATGTAACCAATGTTGATTCTATCGGAATCATCACTGCAAGAAGTGATGTAAGTATTGGTGGTGGTTTATCTGTTGTTGGAGTTGTTACTACAAGAAGTAGTGTTATTGTTGGTGCTGGACTATCTGTTGTTGGAGTCTCTACATTTAATGCTGTAGTTTTGAATGGAACGGTAAGCACTGGATCTACTGTTGGTGCATCTGGACAATACTTACAATCAACTGGTGTTGGCGTAACCTGGACAACTTTTCCAACTCTCAGAACAACACAAACAAACGTTGCAACCGCTGGCCAATTATCATTTAGTTTTGCATATAATATTAACTTCTTAGATGTATTTGTAAATGGAGTTAAGTTAACAACTAGTGAATATATTGCCGTAAATGGAAATTCTATCACATTAAATTCTCCAGCATTTGCCAATGATATTGTTGAGTTTGTTTCATATAATACAACCAGCACTGGTGGGTCAGGTGGTGGAGGGGGAGCAACTATTATCGATGACCTTTCTGATGTTAATCTATCTCTTCCACCAGCAGTGGGTGAAAATCTAACTTATGATGGAACTTACTGGGTTAATGATTATACGGTTACGGCAACCACTTCGACAGTATCTCAAACTTCTATTCATACTTTAAGTGCAAGTTCTTATCGTTCAATTGAGTATATGATTCAAGCAACGCAAGGAAGTAACTATCACGTTACAAAAGTTCTTGCAATTCACAACGGAACTCTTGCATATCCTACTGAATATGGAACTCTATATACGAATGGTTCTTTGGGCACATTTGATGTGGATATTTCTGGTGGAAATATGAGATTGCTTGTTACTCCTACAAGTTCTTCTTCCACATCTTATAAGATTAAGTTTACTGCGATAAAGATTTGATAAATACCTAAAAAGTAAGGGGATATTGAACCTTGCCTAATCAGAATTTTAGAGTCAAAAACGGTCTTGAAGTAGGAACTGGTGCTACAATAAGTTCTGGTGGAAATATTACCGCAGGTATTATAACTGCAACTTATTTTGTTGGAAGTGGATCTCAACTAACTGGTATAGTTGCATCAACTGGAACTGCAAGTTATGCCAATATCAGTGGAGTTTCTTCATCGGTAGTTGGTGGTGCAATATCTGCAACTAGTTTGAGTGTAACTGGTGTTTCTACATTTGATGGTGCAGTAAAGATTAGAAATGGTTATAACCTAAACATCGGTGACAATAATGATCTGAGGATTTATAATGACGGAACAAACAGTAGAATTCAAGAAACTGGTTCTGGAGCTTTTTATATATCAGGATCTGATATTAATATTCAACAAGATTCTACAAACAAAAATTTCGCAAGATTTGTAGGTGGTGGTGCTGCTGAACTTTATTATAATGACAGTAAAAAGTTTGAAACTTCTGGTATTGGCATTACTGTTACTGGAACAATTAACTCTAATCAAATAAATGTTTCTGGAGTTGTAACTGCAACAAATGTTGTTGCAAATCAAATTAATCTAAGCGGTGTTGCAACCGCAACAACTTTTTTTGGTAACTTAACTGGAACAGCAACAACTGCTACATTAGCAACTAATGCACAAGGACTTACTGGTAATCCTAATATTACTGTTAATAACATTAGTTCTTCTGGAATTGCTACATTAGGTTCTTCCAACGGTATAGGGACAGTTACTATTGGAGTAGGCAATACTGCACTTCTGGTGCAGGGTAATGCGAGAATCACTGGCATTCTGACAGTGGGAACAAGTAGTATTGTATTTGATGGTAGCAATAACTCTATATTAGTTGGATCTGCAACAACAATATCTACATCAGGATTTCAGGGATCTGGTTCTAGTTTAACTGCATTAAATGCATCTAACCTTTCTTCTGGAACTATTTCTTCTGAAAGATATGCAGCAAACTCTAATGCATATGGAATACGAACGGTTCAATCTGGTGGAAGTCCGACAGGCGGAAATGATGGTGATATTTACTACATCTACTAAATAAAAATAAAAATGTGGATAACAAGTAATCAGGGAAAAGAATATTGGATTCCCGATAGTTTGCCAGAATCGACAGAAGAATATAATTCTGCACAGTTATCTAAACAATATAAAACACCATATGGGACTAGATCTCATCCATTATGGTCTTATGAGAATGGTGCATATGTTGGTGACGAATACTTACTAAAAAATGAAGGGTGGAAGTTACTAGTTGATAATCCACCATCATATAATATTCTACTTAAAGTTTTAGAAAAAAACAATCAATCTTTATGGGTTGAAACTGATTCTCAAGTAGAAGTTACATATACGGTAAGAGATAAAACGGAGCAAGAGATACTAGATCAAAAATCTGCAAAATGGGTTGAGATTAGAGAAGAAAGAAATAAAAAACTGGCAAAGTTGGACTATATTATTGGTATTGCATTTGAGAATGCATTTACATTATCTTCACAATTTAAAGAATATAGGCAGGCATTAAGAGATCTTCCAGAAAACTTTGATGATCCTTTTAATATTACTTGGCCTGAAGAAATATCAGACTGGGAGTATTATGAATGACGATACACAATAAACAATCTGGTGTTTGGAGAACTATAACTTCTTTTTATATTAGGGTTTCTGGTATTTGGAGATCAACCACTGGTATTCATATTAAAGATGGTGGTGTATGGAGAAGTGTCGGATCTTCAACTCCTGATGCACCAACTCTAACACAGACAAACTCTTCAAACGGCAACTATACATTAGATTCATCTGCTTTCAGTTCTCCAACTGTTCCAACTACACACGCATCAACTGACTGGCAAATCACTTCTGCTTCTGATACAAGTTTTTCATCACCAATATATCAAAGTTTGTCGAATACTTCTAACAAACTTACCATCAATCTTCACGATAAAGGGTTTTCTGATGGTTATCAGTTGATTGCAAGAGCAAGACATAGAGGTGCTGATGGTGGAGTAGGGTTATGGTCCACCACATATTCAGTATATACTCCACCATCAACTTCGTTCAGTTCCACAAGTTCAAATCATACTCATACTATTTCAAGTTATACCAATCTATCTGTTACTCACAATAGTTCTGATTATGCACTAACAACTACTGCTGATACTTCTTTCTCATCAACTGCTTACAGTGCAACTTCACAATCGGCATCATCTTACGCCAACACTACTCTTTTGAGTTCAAGTTCAAACTATCTTGTAAGAGTTAGGGCAAATTTTAGTGACGGGAGAAGTAGTCCATATAAGACATCCACAAGAACCACATCTTCGTATACTTATACTATAACATATACTTCCAATACTACGATGGTGACACCATTTACTCCAACTTCTAATGGTGGTGCATCAGTTAATGTTTATGTTGAAGTTGCTGGTGGAAAAGGAATTAGGGGTGATAGGAATATTTGTAATAGTTCTGGAAGAGGTAAAAAGTTTGGAATGACTTTAACTCTCACAGGAAATACAAGTTATTATGCATATCCAATTGGAGTTACTGGAGGATCAGCTGCAAGTTGTAGTGCAAATGGTGGTGGAAATGCTGCTGTTTTTGCTACAACATCTAATGGTGCTTATTTGATTGCTGGCGGCGGTGGGGGAGTTCGTCAGTCCTGTCACGATTGTTCTCAACCAATGGATGGATGTGGTGGTGGGTCTGGATCAACAGGTGCTGGTGGTGGAAACTGTGGAACCTGTTGTGGATGTGGGGGAAATGGATCAACTTGGGGTGGATCTAGATTGGGTAGTGGAACATCACAAGATTATGCCGAATCTGGTTATAATCCAAGCACGGGTGAAGGTGGATGTGGAGGTGGAAACAGTTGGTCTTATGGGTCATTAAGCTTAAATGATTGGAATGATCAGGCTTCATACGTCTATATAAGTTGGTCTTAATAATTTAAAATGCAAAAACTTGATACTTTTCCAATCTCATTGGGAATTGATACTATTGATAACTTTCAAGAACACAAACAAAAAATAATAGAGATTACTAAAAGAAAAAAAGCAGTTCATAATCCTAAGTGTAATAATCTAAAACATTATTATGCTGATGAAGACGGTAATATTTTAACTTCCTCAGAACTTTCATATATTAAAAATGTAATTGAAACTAAAGCAAACGATTACTATCAGGACATTTTGGGATATAAAGAAAATCTTTATATTAGTGATTCCTGGATTAATGTTTGTAAAAAGGGTGGAAATCAACCAGAGCACTATCATTCAAACTGTGTGGTGAGTGGAACACTTTATGTTCAAATCGGAAATAAATATGCTCCTATTGCTTTTCGGAATCCTAGATCAAGTGGACAACCATTGTCCCCAGAGATTAAGTCTTTAAAATATAAAGATACGATGTATAATATGGACTGGGTTTCGGTTCAAAATCTTCAAGAAGGATCTGTTGTTTTTTGGCCATCTTATTTGGTTCATGGATATAATAATAATCAGTTTGATAATCGTGTATCTTTATCATTCAATCTAAATATTAAAAAGACAGATTTTCTATATTCATCTCCATTTACAGAAGTATGACTATTAAGAGATTTGTAAAAAATCCAATACCATTACAAAATCCAGGTGAAACAACAATCCCTCCAGATCATCCTACTTTTGATCCTGAGTGTGATTATGAGGGATTTCCAGAACCATTGAGAACTGCAATTTTGGAAGGTAGAGTTGATTTTTCCACATTACCATATCCTATTTTTTGGATTGATGGTGAAAATAAAATTTTAAATCCATTAATTAATTTGGAGGATTATAGATGAACTCTGATTATGATAATGTTCCAGACTATGTAAAAATCGGAATTGAAAATGCTAAAAAAGTAAAATTAGAACCAGCACCAAATCCACCTGTGATTAAACCAAAAGTGTCATTAAAGAATAAAATAAAAAATCTTTTTTGTTCTGTGAAGAATATTGTGACTGATGCCTCTAATGGTGAACAGGTTATGGCAAATGAATCTGTTTATATTGACAGATTAGATACCTGTATGAAGTGTCCATATATTTCTGAAGATAAAAATGCCTGCACTCAATGTGGGTGTATTGTTGCATTGAAAGCAAGATTTAAAAGTAGTTCTTGTCCAAAAAACTACTGGTGATAAACTCAATAAATACTTAAAATAGAAACATAAACTTTATGTTTCGACAAAGCAATTTAAGAGATGGCAAACAATAGGGAATTATCACAAGTTGCTGGTTTTATATTAGTAGACGACTCCAATAGAAATATTGGTATTGCGACTACGGCAATTCCCTATGTCGGCATTGGGACCACAAATCCACAGGCAAAATTACAAGTCGTTGGTGAGGTAATTCTTGATAAGGTCAAGATTACCTCTTCTGGCATTGTAACCTCATCAAGTCCTGGTGTCAGCACTGTTGTTTATTATGGTGATGGTTCAAATCTGATTGGTGTTAATGCATTCAATGTCATTAACCAGGACATTACATCATCCCCAGTATTCCCAACTTTTGCAAGTAACTCTGGTGTAAGTTCGGTTGGTATTGCAGTAACTCAACTTGCTTATGTTCCTTCCAGTGGAAGATTGGGTATTGGATCCACAGCACCAAAGGCAAAGTTAGAAGTTGTTGGTGATGCAATTATATCTCTTGGAGCAACAATTGGTGGTGTTAAAATCACTACTGCTGGTATTGTTACTTCAACAAATCCTGGAGTTACAACTGTTGTTTATTATGGTGATGGTTCTAATCTCTTTGGAGTTAGTGCCTTTAATGTTATTAATCAAAGTCTATCTTCATCCCCTGTTTACCCAACATTTGCAAATAGTGTTGGAGTCAGTTCTGTTGGTATTGCATCAACTGGATTTGTTTATGTTCCTGCCAGTGGTAATGTTGGTTTGGGAAGCACTCAACCTGCATATAAGATAGACGCAGTAGGAGATATAAATATCACAGGGACTTATAGGGTCGGTGGTCGTAGCGTTCTTGATGACGCTTTGATTTATTCAATTGTATTCGGATAGTATAAATGGCAAATGTTTTCCGCTTAAAAACGAAAGCGAATATAGGTGTTACAACCGTTTCGGTTTATACTGTCCCAGTAGCAACCACTACAACAGTCATTGGAATAACGCTAGCAAATACTTCTGGTTCTGGGATTAATGTTGGAGTAGGAATTACAAGAACTGGTGCTGATAATGTAAATCTTCTTAAGAACGTGCCAGTTCCTCAAGGATCTACTCTTGAGTTTATGCAAGGAAATAAGATTGTATTGGAAGCAACAGATACTTTAACAGTTATTAGTGATACAAATAGTAGTCTTGATGTTGCATTAACTATTTTAGAGATGACCTGATATGGCACTTTCTAGAATTACAAAAGTTGGAGGCAACTCACTCGAATCTCCATTAAACTTTACGGGTATTGTTAGTGCTACTGATGCATCATTTTCTGGT
>Ga0209088_10002206_pt1 | contig 12097 bp, 20 predicted proteins | sample S_140625_EF_Meta_FD_187324 | JGI IMG/M metagenome (GOLD analysis project Ga0209088, IMG submission 187324) | Freshwater microbial communities from Lake Simoncouche, Canada to study carbon cycling - S_140625_EF_MetaG (SPAdes) (version 2) | ecosystem: Environmental > Aquatic > Freshwater > Lake ...
AAGAGGCGTTCACTGCCCGTTACAGCCACGAGACCATCGCCTTGGGCTTCTCCATCACTGAAGAAGCTGTTGAAGACAACTTGTACGACAGCCTGTCTGCTCGTTACACCAAGTCTTTGGCACGCGCCATGGCCTACACCAAGCAAGTTAAGGGTGCTTCCGTTCTGAACAACGGTTTCAGCGGCTCTTACTTGGGTGGTGACGGTGTGTCGCTGTTCGGTGTGAACTCTTCCAGCACTCGCGTTGGTCACCCACTCATTAACGGTGGTGTGAACTACAACAGTCCAAGCGTTGCAGTTGACTTGAATGAAACTTCGTTGGAAAACGCTGTTATTCAGATTGCTGCTTGGACTGATGAACGTGGTCTGTTGATCGCTGCCCAACCTCGCAAACTGATTATTCCTCCAGCACTGCAATTCGTTGCAACCCGCTTGTTGGAAACCAGCCTGCGTGTTGGTACAACCGACAACGACATCAACGCGTTGAAGAACAATGGTTCGATCCCAGAAGGTTATGCAATCAACCACTATCTGACCGACACCAACGCATGGTTTTTGACAACTGATGTGCCAAACGGTCTGAAGCACTTTGAGCGTTCGCCTTTGACGAACTCTATGGACGGTGACTTCGACACTGGTAACGTCCGCTACAAAGCCCGCGAGCGTTATTCGTTCGGCTGGTCTGATCCCCTCGGTATGTGGGGTTCTTCAGGTTCAACCTGATAAAGTGAAAAAGGGGCCTTGTGCCCCTTTTTCTTTTGGTGTATATTGGGGTATCCGGGCCTACCGGTGTATCAAACCGTCCCGGCGGACGTCATGCAAGATTGATACACCTTTAACTGCATGAAGGAAATATCATGGGATTCGCAACACACCTCGGCCCTTGGCTGCTCGGCACTGTCAAAAACACTTCCGGCACCACTGCTGGCACGATCCGCAACTTGGGCTGTACTGATGTTTCTCAGTCTGGCGTAACAACTGTTGCAGACACTACGGCAACGAATTTATTTGTAGTGCCCGCTGGTTCACGCATTATTTTGATTACTGTGGACATTACTACCGCTTATGCTGGTACTACTGGCAATACTATTACCATCAAAGCGGGCTCAACAACATTAGGCACTGTTGGTGGTGCAACCACCACACCTTTGTCTGTTGGCCGCGCAACATTCACTATTACTGACGCGAATATTGCTACCTATGTAAACGTAGGCACAACTGATGTCATCATCACCGCTACTTACGCTTGTGCGGGTACAGCATCCGGCGGTGCTGCAACTGTTGGAATGGTTTACGCAGTGCGCGATGCTGATGGTTCACAGAATCCTGCTTCAACTTAATTGATCTTGGGGGCTTCGGCCCCTGTTTTAAAGGAGATTGATTATGACGATGCAATACGACGTAAAACAGGCGCACCTAAACCAATCCGGGTTTATGGTTCTTGACCGTGTGCGTGTTAAAGCCGTTGCTTTTGTTGGCTCCGCAACCGCAGGGCAGTTTGTGCTTTTTGATACGACCACTGCCCCTGTTTCTAGCAGCGTTACCTACGCTCGTTCTGGCGCTACGATAACCGTATCTAAGACGGCGCATGGTTTATTGGCCGGACAGACAATTGGCATTGACTTTGATTCTGGTACTGGCGGCTCAGCCACCCCCGGAAACTATGTGATTGCTACTGCAAGCGCAAACAGTTTTACCATTACAGACATCAATTCTGGAACCATCACAGGAACTCCAGCCGCCGTGTATTCAACTGGCCGGTGGTTGATGACTTTTGATGTTGCAGCAAACGATACATACAACAACGGACAGACGCTGCCCGGTGAGGGTTTGTTGGCGCAAAACGGCGTGTATGCGTACATGGTCAACTTAGCCGCAGTGAGCGTCTTCTATGGCTAAAGCAGCGCCCAAGAAAAAAGGTCCCTCACTGGCTGTTGGCCGTGGGGAAAAGCTGCCTATTTCCAAAGGTGCTGGCTTGACTGCTAAAGGTCGGGCCAAGTACAACGCCGCTACGGGCAGTAACCTCAAGGCCCCACAGCCCCAAGGTGGCCCCCGCAAAGACTCATTCTGCGCTCGGATGTCCGGTATGCCCGGCCCGATGAAGGATGAAAAAGGTAAACCTACACGCAAGGCTGCTGCTCTTGCAAGATGGAAATGCTGACATGACCGACCATACCGAAACCGTAAAATCCGTGGTTGATGGATTATCAATCATTACCGTAATAGGGACATTGGCAGATATGCTTCCATCAGTCGCAGCATTATTCACGATTGTGTGGACATCTATTCGCATTTGGGAAACCGAGACCGTTAAACGGTGGACTGGCCGAACGGGAGGTTCAGGTGCCGAGTAGCTCAAAGAAACAACATAATTTCATGGCGGCAATCGCGCATAATCCCGCATTTGCCAAGAAGGTAGGAATTCCGCAAAACGTTGGAAAAGATTTTGACGAAGCGGATAAAGGCAAAAAGTTTGGGAAGGGCGGGGCAACCCGCCCGGATGTGCAAGGTGTAAACAAGCCAAAAACCAATCATGGGAGTATGGCGTTATTTTCAAAAGGTGGTGATACTATGGCTTCCAAAATGAACGCTGGCTTCATGGCAATGATGGCTAAGAAAAAAGACGGCGCAGGCATGAAAAAAATGTCCAAGGGCGGCTCAGCAATGTCTGCCAAGATGGGCTCTGTGCCCACAGGCAGCGGCAAAGATGGTATTGCATCCAAGGGTAAAACCAAGGGCAAAATGGTCAAGATGAATATGGGCGGCAGAGCCTGCTAAATCATGATGGCAAGCCGTGGGATGGGGGACATCTCCCCATCCAAAATGCCTAAGGGTAAGAAGATCGAACGCAAGGACGATCCGAACACCATTGACATGTACGCTGAAGGCGGCGGGGTTAACGCTGCGGGGAACTACACCAAGCCGACGCTTCGCAAGAAGATCGTAAGCCAAGTAAAATCCGCAGCAACGCAGGGCACTGGCGCGGGTCAGTGGTCAGCCCGTAAAGCGCAGCTTGTGGCCAAGAAGTACAAAGCCGCTGGTGGCGGATATAGAGATTGACATGAAAGCGCCGCAGCAATCCCTGAAAGATTGGGGCAAGCAAGATTGGACAACTAAAAGTGGTAAAAAATCGTCTGACACGGGTGAACGATACCTACCCAAAGCGGCGATAAAAAGCTTGAGCCCGGCGGAGTATGCAGCTACCACAAGAGCAAAGCGGGCAGGCAAAGCGGCAGGCAAACAGTTTGTGGCGCAGCCAAAAGGCATAGCCAAAAAAACAGCGGGGTATCGATAATGGCTTACGGTGATTACATGGGTGGTATGGGCGGGATGGGCAGACCTGCAAAGGGCGCAGCACCTTACAGAGATTACTTTGACCCAAGCAAGGGTGAAACTGCGTACGATGTTGGGCCACCTACTATCCCCAACCTCGACGAAGGTAATAACGACCCGACAAAAGGGACTTTACCGGGCCAAGACCCCGGCGCTATTGGCATTGGGCCAAACCAAAATCAATATCCAATTATGGATCAGACGGGCCGAGGCAGCAATTACGGCGGTCCTCGTCGCGGAGGCTACGGTCAGCAAGGCGGTACGGGCAGAGGTCCGTTTGGCGATGGTCGTGGAGGCTACGGCGGTCAACAAGGCGGCTACGGCGGCGGTAACCCCTACCAGATGCAGAACCCTTTCATGGGTGGCGGCATGGGGGGTTATGGTCAGCAAGGCGGTTACGGTGGCGGCATGGGCGGCTACGGCGGTCAGCAGATGCAAAACCCCTTCATGGGCTACCAAGGCGGAGCAATCTAAATGGCTTTCACATCCGGTGCATCATCTTTTAACCTCGATCTGACAGAGATCGTGGAAGAGGCGTTTGAGCGCTGCGGCCAAGAGCTACGCACCGGATACGACTTGCGCACAGCGCGTCGTTCCTTGAACCTGATGTTTGCTGACTGGGCCAACCGTGGCCTGAACATGTGGACATTCGAGCAAGGGACGATCACGCTGGTTGCAGGCCAGAACACCTACGCGCTGCCCAACGACACGGTGGATTTGCTGGAACACGTCATACGCACGGGCGCGGGTAGCGCATCGACACAGGCAGACCTGACCATTACGCGTATTAGTGTTTCTACCTACGCCACAATCCCAAACAAGTTGCAGCAAGCTCGGCCCATTCAGGTCTGGGTTCAGCGCATGTCTGGGCAAGACGGTGCGGTGGGTGCTTTGGTTACGTCCACAGTCTCGGCTACAGCCACGACAATCTCGATCGACAACGTGAACAATCTGCCAGCCGCAGGGTTCATTAAGCTCGACAGCGAAGTCATCAGCTACGGGTACATTACACCGACAGCAAACTCTACGGCAGGCACGCTGAACAACTGCGGTCGAGCGCAACAAAACACGTTAGCTGCAACCCACTCTATTGGCGCTACGGTTTACTGGACTCAGGTTCCAGCTTTTACGGTTTGGCCAACGCCCGACAACACCCAGACGTATCAGTTCGTGTACTGGCGGCTGCGCCGCACTCAGGATGCTGGTGGGGGCGTCAACGTCATGGATGTGCCCTTCCGTTTCATTCCTTGCATGGTTGCAGGGCTAGCTTACTACTTGGCCCTAAAGGTCGAGGGCGGGGCTGAGCGCTTACCTGTTTTGAAAGCCCAGTACGATGAGGCTTGGCAACTGGCTTCTGATGAAGACCGCGAGAAAGCTTCAGTACGGTTTGTGCCAAGACAGATGTTTATTGGAAGCGGTACGTAAATGGGTAACCGCTTCGCATCTGGCAAGAACAGTATCGCCATTTGCGATAGGTGCGGCTTCCAGTACAAATTGACGGCCTTGAAGAAGGAAGTCATCAAGACAAAGATTTACAATCTGTTGGTTTGCAACGCGTGTTGGGACCCAGATCAACCGCAGTTGCAGTTGGGTATGTATCCAGTGGATGATCCACAAGCGGTGCGCAACCCTCGCCGGGACACGACATACGTGACGGCAGGGCCAAATGCACAAGGAAGTTTGACGGGCGGTTCGCGGGATATTCAATGGGGTTGGAACCCTGTTGGGGGTTCGCGGGCTTATGACGATCTGCTGACGCCAAACTACTTGGCAATGGCAGCACAAGTTGGTACAGTAACGGTACAGATAGGAGTTTAATATGGACAAATCAGATTTGAAACAGGACAAGGCCCTGATTAAAAAAGCGTTCAAGCAGCACGATGCGCAAGAACACAAAGGCGGCAAGGGCACATCCTTGAAGCTTAAAAAAGGTGGCCCTACGTCCGAAGACCGTATGCGCGTTGGCCGCAACATGTCCCGTGCAAACAACCAAAAGACAGGTTAATACCATGGCCAAGATTAACAACCTCCCCGCAGCAGCCTACGCTAAGCCGCACACCATGAGCGGCAAGCCCGTGAACTTGGAAGAGAACCCCGGCAAAGGCGCAAACCGTAGCAAGCTGGACTCAATGGATGTGAGCATTGGCCGCATCAGTAAGTCTGCTGGCAACGAAGGCGTCAAGACCGATGGCATCAAAATCCGTGGAACTGGTTGCGCTACTAAAGGCGTGATGGCCAGAGGCCCGATGGCATGAACTACGCGGCTCTGAGCGCGGCTATTCAGTCGTACACTGAGAACTATGAAACCGATTTCATAGCGAACATTCCTGTCTTCGTAGCACAGGCAGAGCAGCGCATTTACAACATGGTGCAGTTTCCATCACTGCGCAAAAACATGACGGGGACGGTTACCTCAACAACACCTTACCTTTCTGCGCCCAACGACTACTTAGCCACGTATTCTTTGGCGGTTATTGACGCTTCGGGCAACTACGAGTACTTGCTGAACAAGGATGTGAACTTCATCCGTCAGGCGTACCCCAAGGCTTCGGATACAGGGCTTCCCAAGTACTACGCTTTGTTTGGGCCAACAGTATCCGGCAGCGTAATTAGTACCGAACTATCGTTCATGCTGGGGCCAAAACCTGATGCCACCTACACCGTGGAACTTCATTTTTTCTACTACCCAGAATCCATTGTCACGGCCAGCACCACATGGCTTGGCGACAATTTTGACACCGTGCTGTTGTATGGCTCACTGGTTGAAGCCTACACGTTCATGAAGGGTGAGACCGACATGATGCAGTTGTACGACGCTAAGTACAAAGAAGCTGTTGCGTTGGCCAAACGTTTGGGTGATGGACTTGAGCGTCAGGACGCGTATCGTTCTGGCCAATACCGTCAAAAAGTAACTTGATATGTCCATTGCGCAAACCACCACAACATCATTCAGAGTTGAACTGCTCCAAGCAGTTCACAACTTTGGGCCAACGTCACCAAACACATTCAAGATCGCGCTGTACACAGCAGCAGCCTCGTTAGATGCCACCACAACTGTATATACAACCAGTAATGAAGTGACGGGTACAGGGTACACAGCAGGCGGCAACACTTTGGTTATCGGCACCAGCCCGACATCAGGCAACAACACGGCCAGCATCCCTACGGCGTACATCAGTTTCAACAACTCAAGCTGGACAAGCGCCACATTCACGGCCCGGGCTGCGCTGATTTACAACGCCACACAAGGCAACAAAACCGTTGCGGTGCTGGACTTTGGTTCGGACAAAACCGTGAGCAACGACACGTTCCAAATTGTTTTCCCCACCGCCGATGCCAACAGTGCAATCGTGCGCATCTCATAAGGACTCACATGCTGGTCACAACTACCAAAGGCGAGATGGACGATTCTCTTCTTGAGAAAAAAGAAGGTTTCGTAGACAATGACAATGAATCCACTACATGGGTAGAGTATTGGTTGGATGGAGAGCTTGTTCATCGCTCCGCACATGTTGCCCTGAAGAGAAACCCCACATTCGCTGTTGGCGAAGCAGCAATTATTTAAGGAGCCAAAAATGGCAAACACGCAAAGCATGACTACTTCGTTTATGGGGGAACTCATGACAGCTACCCATAACTTTGGCGTAGCACCTACACGCGGTACGACTGCTGCCGATACGTTCAAAGCGGCCCTGTACCTGACTTCGGCCACGGTCAATGCAGCCACCACAGCGTACTCTGCAACGGGCGAAGTGACAGGCACAAACTACACGGCTGGCGGTGTGGCGGTGACCAATGCAACGGCTCCGATTGCGACCAACTCCTCGGCTACGGCTGGCGTAGCGTACTGGACTCCTTCAGCCTCAATCACGTACACGACTGTGACTCTGAGTACTGCATTTGATGCGGTCTTGATTTACAACAGCACACAGTCCAACAAGGCGGTGTCGGTTCACACGTTTGGCTCTCAAACCATTACGGCGGGTACGTTCACACTGACCATGCCATCGAACACAACTACAACCGCTTTGCTGCGCTTGTCTACCACCTGATAGGTAAGCCATGTCTCTCGGCTGGGGCGACGGCGCGTGGGGAAGTAATGGCTGGGGCGGTACTCTTGACGCTACGGGCGTTGTAGCTACTGGCGCAGTCGGAACGGCCACGCCTGTTATCTCAGTTGCACTGACGGGTGTTGGCGGTACAGGTGCAGTTGGTACGGTTGTTGAATCTCAGTCAATCCCTGAAACTGGGGATGCCGCAGTCGGTAACGTTGGCACGGTTGGTATCTCAATATCGGTGGCCCTGACGGGCGTTGGTGGTGCTGGCGCTGTTGGCACGGTTGTCAAAGGCGTATCCGCTGCTCTGACTGGGGTTGGTAGTTCGGGCAGTGTTGGTTCTGTTGTACCGTCAAGCACGGTGGCCCTAACAGGTGTTTTGGCTTCTGGGCTGGTGGGTACGGTCAGCGCGGATAAGAACGTAGCAATAACGGGTGTTGCGGGATCGGGCGCAGTTGGTACGGTTGTTCAGTCTGCCTCAGTAGGTTTAACTGGCGTAGATGTACAGGGCGTAGCAGGCGGGGTTATTGTTCCGCTTCCGTCCAATCAAGCCGATGGAGCAGTAGGTTCAGTTACAGCAGATCGCAGCGTTGCACTGACAGGCGTGGGCGGGTCGGGCACGGTTGGCACAATGACGATTGCTGCACGGATTATGGCATTGACTGGGGTGGGCGCAACAGGTCAAGTTGGTAATGTAGTTGCGGTATATTGGAAACTGATAGATGACAGCCAGACAGCAAACTGGCAAAATATCGGTAATTCACAAACGCCTGCTTGGGGCGCTATTGAAACAGCACAAACCCCCAACTGGGTAGAAGTTGTAACTTAAGGTTTTAAACATGACTACAGCATATTCAACGCTTCTTGGTTTGGCTCTTCCAGTCACGGGTGAACTCTCGGGCACATGGGGAGACACGGTAGACAACGGTATCACAAGGTATCTGGATATTGCTGTTGCGGGAACTGTAACTCTGACCAATGACGGCGCAGTTACCCTGTCGCTGACCAACGGCGATTCAAGCGCAACCAACATCGTATCAAGCCTAACAGGCGCGGGGACTGTCACAGCGCAGTTTGCCCTCATCCGGGTGACGGGAACACTCACAGTTGCTAAAGTGCTGACGGCCCCATCGTCCAGCCGTACATACGTAGTGGTGAATGCTGCTACAGGCAGCACCGTAACAGTTAAAGCATCGGGCCAGACTGGTGTTTCTATTGCGGTAGGCGAGACAGCATTTGTTTATTTTAACGGCACGGACTACGCAAAGATTGTGGGTACGGCTACGGCTGGCGCGGCTGGTGGATCAACTACGCAGGTTCAGTACAACAATGCAGGCGTATTGGCAGGCATTACGGGCGCTACATCTAACGGTACAGCATTAACTCTTGTTGCCCCAATTTTAGGAACTCCTGCCTCTGGTGTTGCAACAAACTTAACAGGTCTACCCCTGACAACTGGAGTCACTGGCATATTACCTACTGCCAATGGCGGTACAAACTTGGGTGGTGCTACTCCATTCACATCGGGCGGTGTTGTCTACGCAAGCTCTACAAGTGCATTGGCTACTGGTTCTGCGCTGACGTTTGATGGGACGAAACTGACCGTAAACAGTGGAGCAACTAGCGAGGCGCTACGGCTTAATGCTACTGCTGACACTTATTTGTCTTTCCAAAGAAGCGGCACAGGCACTGCCTACATCCAATCCGCAACGGGTGGAATGCTTTTGTGGAACCAAGAAAACACAGCGATTCAGTTTGGTGTCAATAACACCGAACAAATGCGCCTGACCAACACAGGGTTGGTTATTGGGGGGACTTCGCCTTCTGAGAAGTTGACTGTTAACGGCAACATCAAATTAGGCACATCTGGCACATCTTGGATTTATGGCCCATCAACAACAGGGCGTTCATTTTTTGCAAACTCTGATAGTACTGCTTACGTTGGTGTTTATGGGTCGGCTTATGGCGGCGGTTCAAATGCAATTTTGTCATTTGTAACAGGTACAAGCAATAACATGACAATGGATGGCTCCGGTAACCTTGGACTGGGTGTTACTCCAAGTACAGGTGGCTATGGTGTTGCATTTCAAATTGCTCAAGCTGGTGATGGCGGCGCAATTACGGCTCAAGCCATTAGCGCCAACAACTATCCAGTCAATTTAACGGCTAACGCAATTAGCAGTGGCTCAAGTACTTGGAAGTATTCAAATACAGACACATCTTCAGCTAGTCGTTATCAACAAGTTGCTGGTGCTCACCAATGGTTCAACGCCCCCTCTGGCACAGCAGGTAATGCCATTACCTTCACTCAGGCGATGACTCTGGATGCCAGTGGGAATTTGGGTATTGGGACAAGTTCGCCTGCTTATAAGTTGCAAGTGAATTCCGGCGCAACGGCAATTACCGCAACATTTCAATCAACAAGCACAGCGGCGTATAGCGCAACTTCATATAACGGAGGGTCTACGCGTTTGTTCCTGTATGGTGGCAGTGCAACAGGATCTTTTATAGGTATTAACTTTACGCAAGGTGGCTCTTTTGAAGCCATGTTTGGCGCAGTTCAAAACGCAGCAGGTACAGCAGATTTTGTTTGGCAAGGCTACAACGGCTCCGCTTATGCTGAACGTATGCGCCTCGACGCCTCCGGTAACCTTGGACTGGGTGTTACTCCGAGTGCTTGGAATGGGTACACGGCATTACAAATAAAAGGAGTTTCTTTAGCTTCAAATACTACTGAATTAGAGTTTTCTGCAAATGCCTATTACAACGCTGGATGGAAGTACTACGCATCAAGCGTTGGAGTGTCAAGATACGAACAATATAACAGCGTTCATGCTTGGTACAACGCCCCCTCTGGCACAGCAGGTAACGCCATAACCTTCACCCAAGCAATGACGCTGGATGCCAGTGGGTATTTGCTGGTTGGGACTACGAGTACGGTAGGTGGAGCATCAAGAATTGGCGTTTTGTTTGCTGGTAACGCAACTAACGGAATTAACATTCAAGACAGCACTACAACAAGCGGTGCGGTTTTCCAGCAATTCTCAAACAGTGCTGGAACGCAAATTGGATATATTGGCCGAGTAACAACCACAAACGCGGTTGTTTACAGCACCTCTTCAGACTACCGCCTCAAAACAGTTATCGGCCCAGTATCTGGTGCAGGTTCGAGAATTGATGCGCTTAAGCCAATTGATTACCAATGGAAAGACGGCAATCAACACGCAAGAGGTTTCTTAGCCCATGAGTTTCAAGAAGTTTATTCAAACAGCGTATCTGGTACAAAAGACGCTGTTGATGCCAATGGCAAGCCCGTCTATCAAGGGATGCAAGCAAGTAGCTCTGAGGTTATTGCTGACCTTGTGGCTGAAATTCAATCATTACGTAAACGCCTTGCAGCCGCAGGCATCTAACCCAAAGGAAAACCATGACTACATACAACTGGCAGGTAACACAGACCGACTACCTTGTTGCTGATGGATTTATCCAAACAGCACATTGGACGGCAACAGCAACAGACGGCACTTACACTGCCTCTGCCTATTCCACTTGCAGCTTTGCGCTTGCAACCCCTGCCATCCCTTACGCCAGCGTGACTGAGCAAGAGGTCTTGGATTGGTGCTGGAACAACGGTGTGGACAAGGATGCTACTGAAGCAAGCCTTGCACAACAGATTGAATTGCTCAAGAATCCTGTGACTGCCGCTGGCGTTCCTTGGGCTTAATACGGGGTCACGCCGCTGCCCCTTTTCAGCGGTACTGGAGAACTTTAAATGAGTGAAGAACTGAACACGTCGATTAACCTGACTTTGCCTTTGGGCGCAGTGAATATGGTTTTGTCTGCTTTGGCTAAAGCGCCTTATGAGCAAGTTGCTGACTTGGTGCAAAACATCAGGGCACAGACAATCCCGCAAATTCCTGCACCTCCAGAGGAGACCGAATAACCCAGACCGTTACTCCGGGTAAAGGGGGTGCTGGCAGACCATCCTATTGGGTTAACGTCTGCCCCAAATTAAGGAGTTTATATGGATGACAAAGGCGCTTTGATAGAAAAAATCACGTTTGCTTTGTTGCCATTGCTGTTTTCGTGTGTTGTTTATTTGATGTCGGCTTTGTCAAATTTAGCGCATGAAGTGACCATTCTGAACAGCAAAATTAGCCTTGTTGTCACATCAGATAATCGTCAATCACCAAACTCAGGGGCCGAGCTTGCCCGAGAAAAGTTACGGCAAGACTTGGAAAAAGAAATCCAAAAAAACCGCGACGACATTGCAAACAATCGGCAAGACATTGCCATTATTCTTGAACGCATAAGGGGAAAATAATGCTGGGACTTGATGCAATACTAAATATCGGTGGCAAGCTCATCGACAAACTAATTCCTGATCCTGAAGCCAAAGCCAAGGCCCAACTTGATCTAGCGGTATTAGCTCAGAATGGTGAACTGGCCGCAATGGCAAATGAAACCAAACTGGTTGAGATTGAGCAGACCAACACCAGCGACCGTTGGAAAGCCGACATGGCTTCTGATTCTTGGTTGTCAAAGAACGTTCGTCCTTTGACGCTGGTTTATATTTTGAGCGCTTACCTTGCACTGGCAATTATGGACGGCACAGGTTTTCACATCAGCGAAGCGTACGTCACTTTGCTTGGTCAATGGGGTATGCTCGTAATGGGCGCTTACTTTGGCGGTAGGACCCTTGAAAAACTG
>Ga0209088_10002209_pt1 | contig 12074 bp, 6 predicted proteins | sample S_140625_EF_Meta_FD_187324 | JGI IMG/M metagenome (GOLD analysis project Ga0209088, IMG submission 187324) | Freshwater microbial communities from Lake Simoncouche, Canada to study carbon cycling - S_140625_EF_MetaG (SPAdes) (version 2) | ecosystem: Environmental > Aquatic > Freshwater > Lake ...
AAATCGCGCGCGTTCCCTTTATTTTGGACAGTTCGAAGTGGTCGGTAATTGAGGCTGGGTTGCAGTGTGTTCAAGGCAAAGCGATTGTGAACTCGATCAGCCTTAAGGAGGGTGAGAAAATATTTCTGGAGCAGGCAAGAAAAGTTCGCCGGTATGGCGCGGCGGTCATTGTCATGGCTTTTGATGAGGAAGGGCAAGCGGCAGATGCAAAGCGAAAGGTGGCCATTTGCCGAAGAGCTTATCAGCTCCTGACGGAGAAAGCGGGCCTTGCGCCGCAAGATATTATTTTTGATACGAATATTTTGACGGTGGCTACGGGTATTGAGGAGCACAATAACTATGCGGTGGAGTTTATTGAGGCGGTTCGTGAGATCAAAAAAACCATGCCAGGATGTAAAACGAGTGGCGGGTTAAGCAATATTTCCTTCTCCTTTCGCGGGAACACGACGGTACGGGAAGCGATGCACGCCTGTTTTCTGTATCACGCAATTCAGGCAGGGCTAGACATGGCAATCGTCAATGCGGGGCAGTTGGCGGTGTATGAGGAGATTCCCCCCGAGCTCAAGGAGAGAGTGGAGGATGTGCTGCTGAATCGTAGGCCGGATGCGACGGAAAGAATGTTGGAGTATGCGGAGACGGTGAAGTCGGGAGGAAAAGCGGTTGTTAAGGATGAGGCATGGAGAAAGGGGTCGGTGGATGAGAGGCTGTTGCATGCGTTGTTGAAGGGCGTGACCGATTTTATTGATCAAGATACGGAGGAGGCTCGTCAAAAGTATGGTCGCCCATTGGAAGTGATTGAGGGTCCTTTAATGGGCGGGATGAGGCACGTAGGGGATCTTTTTGGAGAGGGTAAAATGTTTTTGCCTCAAGTAGTGAAGAGTGCGCGGGTGATGAAGAAAGCGGTGGCCTATTTGACTCCCTTTATGGAAAAGGAGAAGGAGGCGTCTGGGGACAAGAGCAAGGGGGCAGCCAAGATTCTCATGGCGACGGTGAAAGGGGATGTGCACGACATTGGAAAAAATATTGTGGGGGTAGTGCTGGCCTGCAACGGGTATGAGGTAATCGATCTTGGGGTGATGGTGCCTTGCGAAAAGATTTTGGCCGAGGCGAAGTCGCATGGGGTGGATGTGATTGGCTTGAGCGGGCTGATTACGCCTTCGCTGGATGAGATGGTGACGGTGGCGGAGGAGATGACGCGGGAGAAGTTTGAGATTCCTTTGCTGATTGGTGGGGCAACGACGAGTGCGGCGCATACAGCAGTCAAGATTGCGCCCGCTTACAGTGGCTCGGTGGTCCACGTGATCGATGCTTCGCGGGTGGTGGGAGTAGCGCAAAAACTTTTATCTCCCGAGAATCGAGGGGCGTATCTGACGCAGGTGCAGGCGGATCAAGCCAAGGCTCGAAAGGATTATGAGACGAGGCGTGCGGCGCAAAAGTTACTTTCGATTGGGGATGCTAGGAAGAGGGCGGCCAAGTTCGACTGGTCGAAGGAGCCGGAGAGGCCGGAGTTTTTAGGGGTGAAGGTTTTTGAGGATTTTCCGTTGCGGGAATTGGCGGAGTATATTGACTGGTCGCCATTTTTTCATGCGTGGGAGTTGCGGGGGCGATTTCCTAAAATCTTTGATGACCCGGTTGTGGGAGTGGAGTCGAGGAAGCTTTATGGGGATGCGCAGATTCTTTTAGAAAAGATTTTGACGGATAAAAGGGTTCGGGCAAGGGGCGTGATGGCTTTCTTCCCAGCAAACGCGGAAGGGGACGACATTTTGCTTTATGAGGATGATGCTCGGAAGAAAGTGCGAGCCAGAGTTCATGGATTGCGGCAGCAGATGGCTCGGAGTGATGGGGAACCGAATCGGTGCCTTTCTGATTTTGTCGCTCCAGTGAGTAGCGGAAAAAAAGATTATTTGGGAGCATTTGCCGTGACTGCTGGGCATGGAGTGGAGGATTGGGCGAAAGAGTTGGAAAGGGGAAATGATGATTATCAAGCGATCATGTTGAAGGCTTTAGCGGATCGGTGTGCAGAGGCCTTTGCCGAAAAAATGCATGAGATCGCGAGGCAGGCGTGGGGCTTTGGAAAGAGGGAGGGGTTGTCCAAAGAGGATTTGATTGATGAGAAGTACCGCGGGATTCGGCCGGCTGCGGGTTATCCGGCTTGCCCGGATCACACGGAGAAGAGGGGTTTGATGGCATTGCTGAATGCGGAGGAGAGTGTGGGCATTCATCTAACAGAAAATTGTGCGATGACACCGGCGAGTTCGGTGAGTGGGCTTTATTTTGGGCATCCGGAAGCGCGATATTTTGCGGTTGGCCCTGTGGGGAGGGATCAGGTCGAGGATTACGCCTCCCGCAAAGGGGTGACTGTTGGAGAGGCGGAGAGGTGGTTGAGACCGAACTTAGCGTACGACCCCAAGGGTTAACTTTTGCGCAGAGTGTTGGTGGGAAGTGGGTTCAATTCCATTGACCCTAAAGCTAGCCCCTTTAGATTATAGCGATGAGCTTTTTCAAAATGCTTCTGTTTGGAACTTTGGTGGTTGGGATGCCCCTAGGGGCGGCGGCGCAAGAGGTGAAGAAGGAAAAACCGAACCTTGAGTTCGGGAAAACCCAAGACTTGGAGATGGATTTAGTAAACGTGCCTGATTCTGTTGGTTCGGGGGGGAAATCGGCGCCAGTTGTGGACGATAATAAAGCTACCCAAGAGGGGAGGTGGCTGAGGATTGATGTGCCTTTTTCGACGACAAATAAATTCACGCCTGAGGTGAAGTTCAAGTTTTACTTGGAGGGTTATGAAAAAATGCCTCCAACTGATGGGGGTAAAGGAAAAGAGAAATTCGTTATCTTAACAGGGGAGACTACATATCGTGATGTCCCGGCTGGAAAAAAACATTTCGCTGGAGTCTTTTTGCCCCCTGCTGCTGTCATGCGCTTTTCAGCCCATAAACCGAACGGGGAGCAAGATTGGAAGAGCGCCCAAATGAATTTGAAAGTCGAGGGTATGGATGGTGGATCGCCAACTGAAAAATCGTTTGATTTACAGGGGGAGAAGGAAATTGGGCTTTCAGGAAGGGGTGGGAAAAAAGACACCGAATGGAACAAAAGCACCGATGCGCAAGAAATCAGCGGGGCACTGCTACCAATTTATGACACCCCATTTTGGCCCAAGGATTATAAACGGTACCCACAACCCAAAAAACCTTAGCGGTTTTGCTTTTTGCTCATGGCGACATTTGCGCGAAGACTGGTTTTGGATGTGGGGGCTGGGGAGGTACGGATAGGTGAAATTTCGCCTGATAAAAAAGGTTTTCCAGTTTTCACTATGTTGCAATCGCGGCCGTTGATTTCGGATCCAACCAAGCCCGCTGAATTTTTCCCTGCAGTCTTGGAAGCGGTGGGAACTTTGGCCAAGGAAATGGGGATCAAAACTGGATTTTGTTCTATTTGTTTGGGGGGACCGGCTGTATTTACGCGGGTCATTAAACTCCCCTTAACTGACCCAGCTCAAGTGGAGCAGATGGTTGGATTTGAAGCGCAGCAAGCTGTTCCTGCGATTGAGGAAGCTTGCTGGGATTTTCAGGTCTTTCCTCCTGGTCAAGCAGGGGCGGCAGAGCTGGAGGCGCTGATTGTTGCCATAAAGAGGGAAACGGTAACCGAGACAATGGCGGCCGCCTCGGCGGCGGGCTTAAAGACAGACATGGTGGATCTAGCTCCGACCGCACTGATTAACGCTTTTCGTTACCAGTACCCCGAGGTTGAAAGCTGCACTCTGGTTTTAGAAATTGGGGCGCGGGCCACAAATATTTTACTGATCGAAGGGAAAAAGATTTTTTGTCGAGTGGTACCCTTAGGGGGTGTAAGCGTGACGCAGGCAATCGCGGCTGATCTGCAGGAATCGTTTGCGGGAGCAGAGGTGCTGAAAAAAGCGAAAGGGTTCGTGCATCCGGGAGGCTCTTATGAAGAGCCGGCGGAAGAGCAGGTGGCTAGAATCAGTAAATTAGCACGGGGTGTGATGACTCGGTTGCATACAGAAGTGGAGCGTTCAATTACTTTTTACCGCAGTCAACAGGCGGGGGGGAGGCCGACGCGTGTTTTACTAGCGGGTGGCGGGGCCGCGTTGGGTCTTACCGATCTTTTCTTTCGCGAGAAGTTGAAAGTTCCCGTTGAATATTTTCAATCGTTTCGCCGAATCGCAATCGGACCGGGGGTGAATCGGGCTGAAATAGGCAAAAACTTTGCATCTTGGGCCAGTCTGGTGGGGGCTGGCTTAAGGGCGTTACCGGATAGTCCTTGTAGAATTAATATTTTGGGATCGGAGCAAAAAGCGGCTGCGAATCGCACCAAAGATTTACCTGCGATGGTTGCGGCTGGTATTGGGCTGGGATTAATTCTTTTGCTTCCTGGAGTTCATGGATTTTGGCAATCGGCGAGATTGCAAGCGGTGATTTCCCCCCAAACTGCGGTGGTGGAGGAGGCAGAAGCTGCCTTAAGCCAGATCACAGCAGAGCAAAAAAAAGCTACCGATATTCTCAATTTAGCGAACCAGGCTCTTAACTTGGAGGAGGAGCGAATACGATGGCCTATCTTGCTGGAGGAGATTCGGTCGAAAAGTTTACCTGGATTGTGGGTAACATCTCTTAAACTAAGTGAAAGCACCCTGGGAGGTGAGGGAGAAGGTGCATCTGCAAAGTCGATAAATGCAAAGCCTACTGTGCCTGTTTTGGAAATTGGTGGGTTCTTTGAAACGCAGTCAGAGGCTGCGGATGCGAAAGTAGTGGAGGATTTTCGCAAGGGTTTAAGTGAAGGGGGAGTTTTACAAAACGTAACAACAACACAGCGAGACAACCCCGAGCGGGTGGATGGAAAAACAGAGCAGGTTGCACTTAAATTTGCGATGAGGGCCGAGTGGCCTGTGGGTGGAGTCAATCCTTTGGAGACGGCCAAAAAGCCGGCCAATCCATGAAGGGTAAGCTGACGCAGTCCCAGATGATTTTGGCGGCGGCTGGAGCAGGCCTTCTGCTTGTTGCTGTCTCTGCGGGATATTTTGGATGGAGCTCTTTGGGCGAGGTGCAGGGTCAGGCCCAAGGTTTAGCGGAGCGAAAAGTGAAGCCTGAGCTTGCAGCAATTTTGACTAGGCCGGGAGGAGCGGGAGCGGTGCGAAAGGAGTCTGGGGAAATTGCCAAGTTAGAGGAGGAGTTGGCTCAAGGAGAAGAGGGTTTAGTCAAAAGTTGGCGAGAGGGGTATGTCCAAGCATCTGGAGAGGGGCAAGGTTGGTCCCAAGACCCGAATCAGTGGAAGGATCGCCTAATTGCATCCTACGATCGTTTAAAAAAGCAGTCGGGCAAAAAAGGGGATAATAGTCGCGTAATTTTGGCAGATGAATTTTATTTAGGACTACAGGATTATAAGCAGCAGAACCCTTCAGTTGAGAAAGTACCCGATTTGGCAAGGCAACTATCAATATCGGAAAAGCTGGTAGAACTTTTGATGGAATCGAAAAAGTCGGCTAAGGAGGCTTATCCTACTCAGTGTTTGATGCAGTCTATCGTCGGGCCTGCGATCTCAGTCCCAGATACAGCCAAGGTAGGGATTGAAAAATCAAAACAAGGGGTCAATCCGACAAGTTTTCTACGGGAGGGATATACAATACAGTTTGAGTGCTCCCCGGAGGTTTTATACGGATTTGTACAAAGAGTGGTGTCCGACCCTTGGCTTTTTGTTGTTGTGAACTTAAATCTTGAAAACGATATGAAGGAGTTTCCAAAGCGTAGCGAGATAGGAAAAATATTTTCGGACGGGAAGAACTTGGGGGTTGGGTCGCTGGGGGCTCCGGATAAAGTCGAGAGCGGAGTGGACAGTAAGGAAGGAGCCGCGGACGCATCAAGTCAACCTCCTTTGCTAATGGTGTTGGCGGGGAAAGAACGGCTGAAAATTGTGGTACGAATTGAATTCGTTGGTTGGAGAGCGCCACCACTTGGAAAACCATCCGAAAAAGGAAAAACCTGATGAAACTCAAGCCATGGTGGGTAGGCGGGGGTGCGGGACTGGCTATTTTTGGATTGGTTGCTGTCGCGGTTGGTTTTTTTCAGCCCGGGTGGCTTGACCCAGTAGAAATTCCTGAGAGCAGTGGCAAGTCGCTAGCAGCCGAGGTGAAACAGAAAACAACTGAATTTAGATCAAAAGTGGGGAAACTGGAGGAGAGCCAGAAAAAAATTACGGACGAACTAAGCAAGCACAGGGTATTTGTCTCTCGAAGCTTGGTGTTCTTGCCTAAACAGTCAGAACCCGTCCAGCCACTCAATCCTGATCAGGTAACAGATGACGGAATCCAAGTTGGATGGAAATTAAGGTATGGATTTTCGCCAGAAGATCCAAGGGTTGCAGCGCAGGACGACGATCAAGACGGCTTTACAAACTTGGAGGAGTATGAAAAGAAGACGAATCCTCAAGACCCCGCGAGCAGTCCGCCAAAATGGGATAAGGTGAGAATCGCCTCAGTTGAAAAGAGGATATTGGTTACCAGCCTTACGGGCAAAAGTCAGGGTCGGTACACTTTACGTTTCAAGCTTGGGAAAGATGGTAAAAACGTTGAGGAAAGCGTTCAAGTGGGTGATAAGTTATGGGTGGCCGCTGGGTCATCAGGGGTAAAGATCTTTAAAGGAGAAATGACAGATGAGATTAAGCAAAACATAACCAAAACGGATTGCTCTTATACGATTCCCCTCATTGTGAAAGATTACAAAGAAAATGTGGGCAGCCGAATTAATCCCACTACCCAGACACCGAATGATTACGATGACTCAACTTTGATCCTCGATAGACAGGACGCTTTAGGCGGTCTTGTTAGGATTATGTTGAATGATCAGACCACCAGCCGAGGAGCCGCATGGAATGTGGGAGACGTTCGTTTGCGCTCCTCCGTTCCAGGGGAAGGGGAGATGGGTCCCTACCGTGAAGGGCAAACCTTCACTTACTCTGGTCAACAGTTCGCCGTGATGGAGGGTTCACCCACTAAAGTAACGCTACAAATGAAGCCGCAAGGGGATATGAGGTATGTTTTGCCACCCCCTTCAGAAAAGTTGTCACCAAGTAATCGATAGTCATTCGCAAGTTAGTCACTTCTTGGGTTGGCTTTCGTTGACGGGGGGGAACATGGGCGATCTAGAGTATTCATTATGAATTGGTTCCTGGCTGGCTTTATTTTTGCATCGATTGCGATACACGGGTTGCATGCTGAAACGGAGGCTGAGGGCGGCGTGTCTGAAACTGCGAGTTTTCCAAGAACTGTGACATCTTCCGAAATGACCCAAAGGGAAATTGATCGTCGGCGAGAGACGATATTTCGTATGAATGAAAATTTGGACTTAGCCGAGCGGCTTTATTTGGCGGGTGAGTGGCAGCATGCACAGGCAAAATTTCGTTTGGTGATGAGCCAAACCGATCCACAAACCACAACTTCTGGATTCTATCATCGAGCCAGAACAGGAGTTGCCAAGTCACTAGCGGCGCAGGCGTTAGCGCAAGAAAAAGAAGGCAAGCCAGCAGAGGCTGCTGCTTCGATGAAGCAGGCGGCCGACCTGGATCCTGCAAACGTCCTCGTTGCAAAGCAAGCTGCCTCTCTACAAGAAGAAGCTTCAAGAGTATCTGATCCTTTTGATGGAAATAGTGCTGTAACTGCTGATCTTGTTGAAAAAACAAAAGAAATAAAACAGCTTCTCTCGCTTGCTGATCAGTTATTTGAAACGGGACAGTATCGGTCAGCCCGACAGAAATTGGACGACGTGTTGCGCATCGACCCATACAATGGAGCGGCACGAAAGAAGATTGAGTTGGTTGAACAAAAGAGAATGCTGATAGCAAATAAAAGATATGATGCCAGTCGTGTGAAAGCACTGACACAAGTAACGGAGGCATGGATTCCACCACCGCCGGCTAAGGTAGATCCTTCAAAGACGCGGGGTACGAGATCAGCAGGCCCATCAAGGGCAGCGGAAATTTTGAAAGAACTTTCCAGTATTGAAATTCCCGAGGTTATTTTCAGTGAGAAACCGTTGCGAGATGCTGTTGAGGAGCTTCAGAGGCTAAGCGAACAGAACGATCCAAATAAAAAGGGTATTAACTTTGTTCTACGTCTTCCTTCAGGTGGTGGGACCGACCCTGAGTCGGCCACAGTGAGTCTGGAATTACGTAAAGTCAAATTACAGACGGCGCTAAAGTACTTGTGCGAACAAATTCGTGGGGGAGAAAAGTTGCGCTTTGAGGTTGAGGACAACGCTGTTTTCATTCTTCCGGCGACCGAGTCGGGCGGTGAATTGGAAACGCGTAGTTATACGTTGCCACCGACTCTGATCGCAGATTTAAATACACCAGAAACTGACCCTGCGAAGGTAGGGGATTTAGTGTTATCCAATATTGGCGCGGATGCAAAAATTCAAGGCTCGAAAGCGGTTTGTTTTCGGGATACGGGAAAGCTGGTGGTACGAAACATTGCTCGTGAACATGCCAAAATTGAGCAAAGAATTCGAGATTCATCGAACGAAAATCCGCAGAAGCAATTTGAAATTGAATCAAAATTTTTGCAATTTACGGAAAACGATCTAAAGAATTTTACATTTAATTATAATCTAAGTGCTAACGCTACTGTCCCCCCTTCCCTTACGCCAGGACAAACGCCAAGTCCTATCGGGTTCGGAACGCAAACTACTGGGCTCAGGGGAACTTCTGGATTGGATCCAAACGGAGTTGCTTTAGCTGGTTTGAAGCAGTTGTTAGATCCTAACAATCTCCAGGCAAACTCAAACCAGATTGGTGTTAACGGCCAAATATTTAATAAGGGGTTTGCTGCTATCCTTCAACTGCTTCAAAATGCATTGGGCAAGGACTTGGTGGCTGCTCCTCGGGTTGTATGTGCAGACGGCAAAGACTCAGAAATCTTTATAGGTCGGGAAATGCTTTATCCCACGACATACTCACAACCTGTAGTGCCTCAAAATGATACTGGACAAGGGGCCGGGTTTATTTTGCCAGGCAATCCTGGTGGTTTTGAGCCACGTCCAGTTGGAGTTACTCTTAAAGTAAATGCTAGCTCAACTGTTCTCCCAACTGCAGTTGATATTAAGATCGACAAGCTGGAAGTCGTTGATTTTTCGGGCTTTTTAAATTATGGAACACTGATCAATGCAGTTTCTTACGGTAATGCTACAACCGCTCCTGCTGCGCTAATCCCGTCTCAATCACCTTATTTAGTGCCAGTTTTTGCAAGAAAATCAATCACATCACAGATTAGGATGTTGGATGGTCAAACGTTCGCGATCGGAGGATTGCTGGCTGAGACCGATCAGATGGTAGAAGACAGCGTTCCTATTTTAGGGGATCTTCCGATCGCAGGGCGTCTCTTTAGGAGCGAGGTATCCCAGAAGGTCAAAAATAATTTGGTAGTTTTTACGACTGTAAGAATTATCAAGCCTGACGGAACGCTTCAATTTCCTGAGGATGAAGAGAATCCTGAGTTTGCTCAAAGTGGATCAGCCGAGATGATGCCTTCAGTTCGATGAAAAAACTTTTTCTACTATTTTTCCTCAGCACACTAATTCCCGCTGGAATCACACTTGGGGCGGGCGGGCTGGAGGAGCAAGTTGAGAAAGAGTCGCTCAAACGAGAACAGAGGTTGAAACCTTTACGAGATGCGTATTCCAGATGCAAAAAACTTATCCTTGAAGGAGATCGCGAGTCAGCTTGTGACCAGTTGACCCAAGCGTTCGATTCCTTAGATGACTCATTGCGTGCGACAGACTTTGGCCAGCAGGTAAAGCAGACGCTGGCAAAGCTAGAAGCAGAATTAGCCGAAACCGCTGTATCGCAAAATCAATGGCCGAAAGCTAGAAGAAGAGCTTTGGCATGCCTTAGATTGGACTCTCAAAATACTGATGGAATCGCGCAATTAAAAAAGTGCGATGAGGTTTTGCGACGCGGTGTTGTCGCAGGCGAGGAGGTAAATCCGGCCTTAACAACAAAATTCTTCGATCGACTCTCGGTGGTGCGGAGTGGAATTGAGGAAGCTCAAGCGCTTCGGGAGACGGGGCAACTGCAAAAAGCTGAAGAGCGGTATGAGGATGTTCTTCAGGCAGACCCTTTCAATCAGGTTGCTACAGATGGCATTAAAAAAATCTATGAAGAGAGGGCCTTGGTTGCAGAAAAATCACGCGATCTCTCCAATCTTGAAAGGAAAAGAGAGGTGCAGGAGGCGTGGAACAATATCTACCCCCAAAAAAGCAGCCAAACTGGTGGAATCGAGATCGCAGGGCCACTGACCGCATCCCCCTCCTATGCGTTGGAGAAAAAGATGCAAAACACTGTTATTCCCCAGGTTGATTTCTCCCAGGCGGATCTTGAGACCATACGCCGAGCTTTGATTAGTTTAAGCCGAACCTATGACCCCGAACCTGGTAAAAACGGGGTAAACTTCATCGTGAGTGCAGATGTGGTAAATGCCCAACCTGTAACCCTCCGATTAAAAAATGCTAGTTTGGCTGAGGTGGTTCGCTACATTTCACAGATTGCGGGTGTCAAAGTGCGAAATACAGACATTGGGGTATCATTTAGTCCCCTTGTTGAAACTAGTCCTGACCTCATACCTAGAGATTTTCGAGTAAGCCCAGGCTTTTTTCGGGCTTCTGCAGATGCTGGTCCTGCAACAACAACTCCTAAGTACGGAAGTGCTGAGTCCTTAGAAGCTGGTGCTGGTGGAGGAAGAAACGAGCAGCAAAAATTAGCTGACCTGGGCGTTGTATTTCCAGCAGGAGCTTATGCTGTCTACAATCGCAGTACCTCGACCTTAAAAGTCCTTAACAACGCTGAGATGCTTGATTTGATTGGGCAACTCATTAGCGCCTCGGAGGAAGAGACACTTCTCATTCAAGTGGGCGTTCGGCTGATTGAGATCAATCAGAGTGATTTAGATAGTATTACTATGAATAGTAAGTTTGGAACAGCTGCTCTGGGTGTTGCCTTACCTGCGGCACTTACTCCGACAGGGACTGGCGTCACAAACTTCACCAGTGCAGGTGGCGTAGGCGTGAATGGGCAGTTGAATCAAAACCAAGGAACTGGTCTCTTGGCCAATAACAATCTAACGGCTTTTTTGAATCCTGGCACACTAGCAGGAACAAATTCAAACGCCTCCTATGATCTCAACACGATGACACTTGGGGGTTTTCTTAACACCATGCAGTTCAGTAGTTTGATTACGGCCATCTCACAGAAAAACAGTGCCAATGTTTTAGCAAACCCATCCCTCGTCTTGAAAAGGGGTCAGCAGGGCAAGCTATCAGCCATTCAAGAGTTTAAATATGTTAAGGAGTATAGCGACCCGCAAAGTAGTATTGCTCAGATTGTCGTGTTTGGTGGTGCTACTATTCCCGGACCTGAAACTGTGTTGGGATCTTACCCTTCTCAAATTAGTGATGTGGTTCCTATCGGGGTCGAATTAGGTGTTAAGCCCGACGTCGTTGGCAATGATCGTGTTCTGTTAGAGTTGCAACCTACGTTTCAAGATTTTGAGGGGAATATTAATTATGGGGCAGAAATATTCTCTGTCTATGCTAGCAGGCCTAATGCCCCAGTTTTAGCAGCGACAAATCCAGTGCTAATACTAACGAATGTCATCAATCAACCCGTTTTTGTTCAAAGAAAGGTGACTCTTGCTCCGATAGAAGTATCCGATGGATATACTCTTCTCTTGGGAGGACTGCTTCGGGAAGATATTCAAACGGTGGACGAAAAAGTCCCCCTGCTTGGAGATCTTCCAGTCTTTGGTCGTATGTTTCAGGGCAAGACTGAAAAAGCGGTTAAAAAGAATACCTTGATTTTTGTGACTCCGAGAATCTTGGATGTAAGTGGGCAACCCCTGAACCCTACTGCCGGTTCTCCCACCACTGCATCTGCTAGTGGACCTCCTTAGCCTTATTTCCGAATCAGCCGGTACTGCAGCTCGATAGGAATCTCGCGCACGTTCCCGGTGGACCATCCTGCCAAGTTGGCGGCACTGTATCCTGCACCCCCGAATACAAAGTAGAAGAGAGAGC
>Ga0209088_10002210_pt1 | contig 12070 bp, 9 predicted proteins | sample S_140625_EF_Meta_FD_187324 | JGI IMG/M metagenome (GOLD analysis project Ga0209088, IMG submission 187324) | Freshwater microbial communities from Lake Simoncouche, Canada to study carbon cycling - S_140625_EF_MetaG (SPAdes) (version 2) | ecosystem: Environmental > Aquatic > Freshwater > Lake ...
CAAGCGCAAGCCGAACATCCTGGTGATCTGGGGCGACGACATCGGCCAGTTCAACGTCAGTGCCTACAACATGGGCATGATGGGCTACCGCACGCCGAGCATCGACCGCATCGGCCGCGAGGGCGCCATCTTCACCGACTGGTACGGGCAGCAGAGCTGCACCGCCGGTCGCGCGGCGTTCATCACGGGGCAGTCGCCGATGCGCACCGGGCTCACCAAGGTGGGCCTGCCGGGCGCGCCGGAAGGCATCCGCAAGGAAGACCCGACCATCGCCGAGCTCCTCAAGGCACAGGGCTATGTCACCGGCCAGTTCGGCAAGAACCACCTCGGCGACCGCGACGAGATGCTTCCCACGGCGCATGGATTCGACGAGTTCTACGGGAACCTCTATCACCTGAATGCCGAGGAGGAGCCGGAGAACCCCGATTTCCCGAAGGACCCGGCGTTCCGCAAGAAGTTCGGCCCGCGCGGCGTGATCCACAGCTTCGCCGACGGCCGCATCGAGGACACCGGGCCGCTGACCCGCAAGCGCATGGAGACCATCGACGAGGAGGTCAACGCGCGCGCGATGGGATTCATGGAGCAGTCGGTGAAGGCGGACAAGCCCTTCTTCCTCTGGTGGAACTCCACCAAGATGCACATCTTCACGCACCTCAAGGACGGCGTGGACGGCAAGACGGGCCTCGGCATCTACGCGGACGGCATGGTCGAGCACGATCGCCAGGTGGGCGAGCTGCTCGCCAAGCTCGAGGCGCTCGGTGAGCTGGAGAACACCATCATCATGTACTCCTCCGACAACGGCGCGGAGACGTTCACCTGGCCGGACGGCGGCACCACCATGTTCCGCGGCGAGAAGAACACGCAGTGGGAAGGCGGCTACCGCGTGCCGTGCATGATCCGGTGGCCGGGCGTCATCAAGCCCGGGACGATCGTCAACGAGATCGGCGCGCACGAGGACATGATGCCGACGTTGCTTGCCGCCGCCGGCGATGCCACCGCGGTGGCCGACCTGCGCCGCGGCCGGACCGTGGCGGCGCGCGAGTACAAGGTGCACCTGGACGGGTACGACCTGGCGCCCGCCCTCAAGGGCGAGTCCGCGTGGCCGCGCAGCGACTTCCTCTACTGGACCGACGGCGGCGAAGTGGCGGCGCTCCGCTACAAGGACTGGAAGGCCACGTTCCTGCTCCAGGAGTCCGAGGGCCTCGACGTGTGGCAGAAGCCGTTCACCGAGCTGCGCGCGCCGATCCTCACGAACCTCCGCATGGATCCATTCGAGCGTGCGCGTTCCGAGCACGCGGTGGGCTACCAGCGCTGGTACCTCGAGCACATGTTCATGATCGCCCCGGCAGGTGCCTACGTGGGCCAGTGGCTGCAGAGCTTCCGCGAGTTCCCGCCCCGCCAGAAGCCCGGCAGCTTCAACCTGGAACGCGTGATGGAAGCCGTGACCAAGCCGCAGCAGTGATCGGACGCGCGGGCCGGCTGGCTCGCACCGTGGGCGCGTTTCGCGCCGTCACATCCGCATCAGCAACACCGCGCCCACGCTGAGCGTGAAGTACGGCACCAGCGTGGCTGCGCCCGCGTAGTCCTTGGCGATGCGCTGCCCGAAGAAGAGCATCACGATGCAGGTGGCCGCCACCTGTGCGCCATGGAGTGCGAACGTGTTGGATCCGGAGAGCACCAGCTGCACCGCACCGACGGCGCAGAGCGCGCCCGCCAGCAGCTCGGCGATGGTGATGGTGACCAGCATGTTCCGCACCTGCCCGCGGAACGGCGTCTTGGCGAAGTGCCCCTGGAGCCACGAGAGGTTGCCGGCGAAGTCGGTGACCTTGTCGATGCCGGACTGCAGGAAGAGGATCGCCAGGAAGACGGCGGCCAGGCACTGCGAGAACGGGATGGGGTTGAAGATGTCGGTGGACATGGTGGAGCGGGGAAGGTACCCGGCGAGTCAGTACCTGACCTTGCCCATGCTCTCGCGCCAGTCGCGGAAGGCCTGGAGGGCCTCGTCGCGCATGAGCTGGGTCATCGGCACCGAACGGCTCGCCGGGTCCTTCTGGAGCTCGCGGTAGATGAAGCGATCGTCGAAATCGACCTCCGCGGCATCGGCCGTGGTGTTCGCGAAGTAGATCCGGCCGATCCGCGCCCAGTAGATGGCGGAGAGGCACATGGGGCAGGGCTCGCAACTGGTGTAGATGACGGCACCGGACAGGTCGAAGCTGCCGATGTGCGCGCATGCGGCGCGGATGGCCTCCACCTCGGCGTGCGCGGTGGGATCGTTGGTGCGCGTGACAGCATTGGCGCCTTCGCCGATCACCACGCCGTCCTTCACCACCACCGCGCCGAACGGGCCGCCCCGGCCCGCGGCCACGTTCTGGCGCGAGAGCTCGATGGCGCGGAGCATGTGCTGCTGGTGCGGGTCGGCGGGCATGTGCTCCATGCATCGGCTTGATCTGCCGGCGCCTGCAGGATTGGATGTTTCCACGGTCACGTGCCGGCGGTCGGCAATCAGCCCGCCGTCTGGCCCCACGCGGAAAGCAGCGTGCCGAGGTCCGCGCCGTCGACTGTCCCGTCGCGGTTCAGGTCGGCGGCGCGCGAGGCTGGCTCTGCCGTCACGGGGCCCCAGCTGGCAAGCAGCAGGCCAAGGTCGGCGCCGGCCACAACGCCGTCGCCGTTGAGATCGCCCAGCAGTCCGAGTGCCACGGAGATGAATTGCGCTCCGGGCACGCCATTCATGTTCGGCGCCAGCCCAAGATCCGCGCTTCCTGCGGGCAGGCCGGGGAGCCACTGGTTGGACACGGTGCCGTCGGTGCGCTGGAGGAACGCCGCAAGCGCTATGCGTCCCTTGAAGTTCGCGGCGAGGCCGAGGTCGGCGAACGGGATGCGCAGCTCGAAGCCGGTGTTCGCCGTGCCGGCGTTCGCGACACTCGTGGCCGTGATGCCGGCGGCGTTCGTGGAATCGATCGCCACCTCCACGTAGTTGGGATTGACGCCGCCCGTGAGCGCGCCGCGGCCGGAATTGAGCGTGCCCGCGCCGCGGAAGTCCTTGGCGGCGAGCGTGCCGGCGCCCGGGAGCGACACGCGGTCCACGTAGGTGTTGCCGCCCGTGGTGTTGACGTAGTACAGGGCGTCCGGGCTGAATCCGGCGTCGAACGTCATCCCGTGCAGCGGCGCAAGCCCCGCGGGAGGCGAGGGGAGATGCGACGTGACCAGCACGTTCTGGCCGGTGGCGGCCCCGGGGTCCACGTCCACGAAGAGGTCGAGCGAGGTGGTGTCCGCCGGGATGTTGCCGCTGATCGAGATGCGGAGCGCATCGCCGTCGGCGCGCGCGAACAGCTGGTTCAGCTCGCCGACGTTGTCGCCGAACGAGGACGTGCAGGTCTGCGAGGCAAGGAGCGCCGCGCCGCCGGCATCGGTGGACAGCGCACGCCCGTCGATGTCCGCATGGGAGCGGTCGACCGGCGGGGTCAGCGCCACGCGGCTGATGAGCCAGGATCGCGCCGCCATCGCCACGGGATACGCCACCGCGTTCGAGGCCGTGATCGCCGGGAGCGTGCCGCCGGTCTCCAGGCTCACCGGCACCGTGCCCGCCACCGGGATCCCGAACGCGGACAGGTCCAGGGTGACGTTCGTGGTGCTCGAGTTCAGGTTGATGGCCACCAGCACCGTCTCCGCCGGATCGCTCCGCACGAAGGCGTAGACGCTGCCGGTGCTGGCCGCCACCGGCAGGTACGCGCCGCGCCGCAGCGCGGGGCTCGCCTTGCGCACCGCGATCAGCGAGCGATAGGTCTCGAGCATGGACCCCGCGACGCCCTTCTGTTCCTCCACGCTGCGGCCGTCGTTGTTGACGGCGTAGGTGGGCGGGACGCTGCCGGTGGCGATGGCCGGGTAGTTGGACATCGGCGCTCCCGCCACGGCCTTCCACTTGAACGGTTCCCGCATCGGGATGTCGTTGGCATCGGTGGTGCCGCCGGCCTTCGTGCCCTTCATGCCGATCTCGTCGCCGTAGTAGATGTTCGGCGGGAACGGCTGCGTGAAGAGGACCGCCGCGGCCACCTTCTGGCGCGCGTTGTTGCTGCCGAAGTCGGAGGCCAACCGGTTGGAGTCGTGGTCGCTCGTCTGCGCCACGATGGTCTTCCCGTTGGGCACGGCGGCCACGGTGGTTGCCATGGTGCTGTACAGGCCGGACGCCGCGCGGTTGATGACCGCCGTGCGCGCCGCGAACTGCCATGGCTTGGTGATGACCGCGTCGAACGCGTTCGGCGTGAGCAGGTCATTTCCGTAGTTCCCCCAGTCGGAGGGCTCGCAGAAGATGAAGACGTCCGGGCGCACCGCGCGCAGCGCCGAGCACCATGTCTCCCAGAATCCGATGGTGGCGCCCCAGCCCTCGCCGCCCGAGGCCCACGCGTGGTCGAGGCGGAACCCGTCGACGCCGTCGGCAACGTTGCCGTCGCCGTTCGGGTCGAGCCAGTGCGCGGCCCAGGCGGTCACGGTGTTCACCGCGGCCGGGTTGGTGAGGTCCCAGTGGATGAAGCCGACGGATGCCGCGTTCCACGTGGTGTAGATCGATCCGACATACGACGTGTTGCCGGTGTTCGTGAACGCGAGCCACCGGTCGTACATGCTCGACGGATTGCCGTAGGCCGACGCGTAGTACGGCGAGGTGTGGCTGATACCGTATGCCACGAAGTCGAGGATCACCTTGATGCCGCGCGCGTGCGCGGCGTTGACGAAGGCCAGGAACTCGGGCTCCGTGCCGAAGCGCGGGTTGACCTGGTCGGCCGGCCCGTGCTGGTAGCCGTGGTACGCGGGCGACGGGAAGATCGGCTGCAGGTAGACCATGGTGACGCCGAGGTACTGGAGGTAATCCAGGCTCTCGGTGGCCGCGAGTCCGCCGAAATCACCGAAGCGCGTCTGCACCGAGCCCGTGGTGTCCAGGTTCGAGTCGCGCCAGGCGATCGGCATGATCTGGTAGATGACCTCGTCCTGCGGCGCGCGCACGATCGGCGGCACGTCGGCGAGCGCCCATGCGGCCGGCAGCAGTGCGGCGATGGGGGCGGCGAGGCGGGGGTGCATGGCGCAAAGGCTAGCCCGGGGTTGCGGCAGGCCAAGCGATTCCGTGCCAAGTTCGTGCGAATGATGCGAAAATCAGGGTGAAAAGGGCCGTTGGACGCCTCTCCGGCCTCAGCGCCGTTCCTTCAGCACCGCCGCGATCTCGTCGAGGCGCTCCGACATCGAGCGGAGGATCCGCAGCTGCTCCTGCGCCTGGAGGCCGGCTTCGCCGGCATCACGATGGGCCGCCGCGGAGGCATCTCCTGCACGGTGCGCGCGCAACGCATCGCGCGCTGCCAGGATCCGGTTGCGGAAGTCCTGCGCATCGATGATCCCCGTGAGCTGCATGTCGTGCGCCTGGCCTGCGCTGTGGCCCGCGGTCTCGAACTTGATGGTGCTCAGGTTGAAGCGACGGAGCACCGGTCCCTCGACGAACGTCACGTCCTGGATGTTCTCGAGCGGAATGGTCTTCTCGACCTGGACGAGGATCCCCTTGCGGAACCGCAGCGCGCGGTCGGAAAGCTGGCACTGGAGCAGGTCGTAGTAATGCCGTGCCCACCATTGGCCCACGCCGCAGAACCAGAGCAGCGCCAACGGGATGCCGATGATCGAGACGATCATCGTGAGCCCGATGGTGACCACCAGGTACGGCCGGTACAGCGGGTTGAAGCGCGCGGTATGGAGGACGGTGGGTGCGGGAGCTTCCATCGGGACCTCACGTTACTCCGCCGTCGAATCAGGCGGCCGCACGGCTCACTTGGCGCCGGTACGGCGGCGCAGCTCCTTCTCGGCCTCCTTGTAGGCGAGCGGCTGTTCGAGGTCGACCTTGTTCGTGTCGTAGTACTTCCACATCATGTGGCGCAGCTCGTCGTCGCTCGGCCACTCCTTGCCGTTCCAGTACGCGGAGGGCCCGCTCGGGGCGGCGGCCTTGGCGGTGGGTGCGGGAGTCGTCGCGGCGGCCTGCGCAGCGGGTGCGGCGGCGGGCGCGGCGGCCGAGGTGCGTGCGGCCTCGAGTTCCTTGCGCAGCTGCGAGATCTGGCGGCCCTGTTCGTCGTTTGCGCTGCGAAGCGCGGTGGCGTTCGCGGCGGCGTCCGCGGCGGCGCGCTTGGCTTCGGCCAGCTGCGTAGCCGCGGCGTTGGCCTGCTGGCGCAGGTCGGCGTTCTCCTTGGTCAGGCGGTCGCTGCCGGCGCGCAGCGAGTCGAGCTCCGCGCGCACGGTCTTCGGCTCTTCGATGCCGAGCGAGCTGCGCGCCGAGGCGACCGTGCCGGTGCCGGGGTCGCCGGTGACGAATGCCGCGAACACCTGCTGGTCGTCTGTCATCTTCTTCATCGATGCGGCGTCCTTGGCGGAGGCGTCCTCGCGGGCCTTGCTGCGGGCCTCGGCCTCGCTTGCCTTGTTGGCGTAGTGGACGGTGGACGCCACGAACGCGATGGAGAGGATGGCCAGGACGACGATTCCGGTGGTGCGCATGTTCATGGTGGTGGTGCCTTGTGCGGCATTGTCCTCGGACGGCGATGGGCCGTCAATCAACGTCCCGTGCAACGTTCGATGGATGTTTCACGGCAGGATCGGCTTGCCCGCCCGGGGGTCGGTGGCGCGCGGGTGCACCCGCGCGGTGCCGCCGTCCGGCATCCGACCGCTGTAGCGCGACCCCAGGTGTGCGGGGGGGGCGGGGCAGTCCGTGGAGACGATCTGGGCGCCGCTCGCGTGGGCGCGGTCGCGGCGCTCGGTGCTGCCGCTGAGGGCCTCGGCCATGTTCTCGTCGGCGCGGGTACGGACGATGCAGCCCAGTGCGGCGGTGCTCTCGATCTCCTTGGCGTCGGCGAAGGGATCGTTGAGGACGTGGAAGGACGTGTCCGGGTGATCGGTGCCGACGATGGCGAACAGCGCGCTGCCGCGAAGGCCGGGGTGCATGGAACGCAGGAATTCGTCGCAGCGGATCCCGCAGGTGATGACGAACATGAATCGCCCGCGCACCTCGTCCACGAGCGGCCAGCCGCGGCCGGTGATCGCCTCGCGAACGTTGGCGGATTCCCCGCGGACAAGGTCCGGTGTGATCAGCCGATCCTCGCCGATGGTGTCCCGGACCATGCGCTCGAGCTCCTCCACGTGACGGCGTTCCCACGGCGCGGGGTCGGCAAAGTCGATCGGCCCGATGTTCGGCACGCGGACCTCCACGCACTCGATCATCACCATGACCGGCAGGTGCCCGGGATGCGCGGCGCTCCACGCGGACATGTCCTGCAGGCAGCCCGCGAGCGTCGGGCAGATGGAGTCCTGGTCGAGGTCCGGCACATGCAGCACCTTGAAGCCCGGCGGGTCGAAGCGCTCGTCGTGCGTGCGGCCCAGAAGCGTGAGCGGCTGCGCGAAGCGGCCGCCCTCGTCGTCGACGAACACGTCGAGCTCGAAGGCGCGGATGCCGCCGTCAAGCTGCTGGGGCAAGGGAGGTAGCGAGACGTCCCAGGCAACGGCGAGCGCGTTGACCCGCTCGAGCGTCGTGGCGTTGGAGTCCACGTGGTACGAGTTGTGCGTGCCGGTCAGCTGGAGCTGGTTGAGGCGCAGCCCGTCGGTGGAGACGTAGGGCAGGCCGCCGGGTGCCGGGAGCCGCAGCGCCGGAGCGGGGCCGCGGTGGGTGGCCCCGACGGCAAGCACGGCGGCGCATGCAGCAAGCAGAATGGCGGCGCGCCGGCGGGCGCGGCGGCCGGACCCGACATCGAGGGAATTTGCTGAGGCGTCGGGCATCGAAGGTCCCCATTGTCGCGGATCACCGCCGTTGGGGATGTGGATTTCGTTGGGAAACGTGGCATTCCGCTGCCCCGTCGGCCCGTGACGGCACCTTCTGCCATTGATCTGCGACACTCCGTGGAGAATTCCCGTCACGATCCGGCCCCGAAGGCGAAATGCTCTTGATGGACGACCTTACACGACTGGCCTTCGCAGACTGGACCCAGGCGCAGCCCGTGGTTTCGGCGTACGTCCAGGCGATCGTCCTGGACCGCGCGGAGCGCGACGACGTCCTGCAGGACGTGGCGCTGGCAGTGCTCGAGTCGTACCCCGGGTACGACCGGTCGCGTCCGTTCCTTCCGTGGGCCATGGGCATCGCGCGCCATGCGATCGGCGACTCGCTTCGCCGCCGGCGCCGCCGGCCCGTGTCGATCGCGCCGGAAGCGGTCGAGGCACTTGCTGGTGCGTTCGCAGAGGTTGGACAGCAGGAACGTGCGGCGCTCGCGCACCTGGCCGACTGCGTGGCCAAGCTCGAGGGGCGCGCCCGCGAGGCGTGCGATCTCCGCTATCGATTGGATCTCAAGCCGGTGCGCATTGCGGAACTCATGGGCCTCCAGCCGAACACTGCGTCCAAGCTCCTGCAGCGCGTGCGCGAGGAACTGCGTGCGTGCGTGGAGCAGCGTGTGCGTGCGGAGGGCAACGCATGAGCGACAGCGAACACCGCGCATCCGAGGCGGGCGAGTGGGCCGGGCTCATGCATGGCATGCTGGACGGCACGCTCGACGATGCGGCGTGCGCACGCTTCGCGGCGGAGGTTGCCGCGGATCCGGCGCGGGCGCGTGAATTCGCGCGCGTTGCCATGCTGCACGACGCCATCGAGCGGGAGATGACGGCCGGGGCCATCGGGCGGAGCACGGCGCGCCGCTCGCGCTGGACGCTCTCCGTGCGTCGGGCCGCCGCCGCGGTGGCAATCGCTGCGGCAGTGGGCGTGCTTGCCTTCGTGGGGCTGCGCGGCTCCAGCGCCAACGCGGCGCAGGCCGAGCTTGCCCGCATTGCATCCATTTCGCCTGCCGGACAGCGCACCTACGTCATCCACGCGCTGCGCGACGACGGCCGCCAGCGCGGCCGCGAACAGCGGCGTGCCGAGCCGACGTCGCCGCGCGGAGCCCGCGCGCAGCCTTCGATCGACGAGGCCACGCTCATGGTCGGGGCGAGTGGCGCGTACGTCCTGGTGCGTACCGGCGAGGACGGTGCTCGCACCGTCTCCGGCAGCGACGGTCGCCTCTCCTGGAACGTGCCCGAGCGCGGCGCGGTGCGCGTGAGCCGCGACCCGCAGCGGTTCCGAGGCGCGCTGCCTGGCGAGCAGCACGACCTCCCCTTTGTTGATCCGAAGGACGGGCTCGAGGCATTGATGCGTTCCTACGACGTGGTGCCGGGCCCTTCCCGGGACATCGACGGCCATGCGGTGCGTTCCCTCGTGGCCACGCGCCGCGCGGACGTGCAGCGCGGTCCCAAGGGCGTGGAGCTCTGGTACGACCCGGACACGGCCGTGATCCGCCGCATGGAGCTCGACCGGCTCCCGCAGGCGCAGGGCGGCCCGCGCGCCGTGGTGCTCGAACTCTTGGACGAATCGCCGCTCGACCCGCGGCAGTTCATGCATGAAAGCCATCACGACGCGGACCGCGTGGTGATCACGGAGGATTGATGAGATGCGGATCGTGATGCTGCTCGTGATGTTCGTTCTTGGCCTGCAGGCCGCGCCTACCGCGCCGAAGGCTCCCGCACCGCCCGCTGCGACGGACGGCGCCCGTGCGCCCGGCCTGAAGGCCGCGCGCCCGAATTTCGTCTTCATCCAGGCCGAGGCGCAGGGCTGGTCGAGCACCTCGGTGGACATGGACGGCGTTGCGCCGTCAACCGCGCGTCCCGCCGGACTCACGCCCAACCTGGAGAAGATGGCGGCCGACGGCATGCGCTTCAGCGACTTCTACGTCTCGTGCCCGCGCTGCACGCCGTCGCGCGCAAGCTGGGTGACGGGCATCGGCCCCGCCAAGCTGCACATGACCTACCAGAACGAGGGCGGAGCCAACAAGCGCGAGACGGGCGATGCCTCGCGCTATCCGCTGATGCGCATGATCGCGCCGTCCCCGGACACGGACCTGCCCGCCGGCGTCAAGACGAGCGGCGGCATGCTGCATGACCTCGGCTACGGCACCGCGCACTTCGGCAAGTGGCACGTGGGCCGCGCCGCACCGGATGCCGTGGGCTTCGACGTGTGCGACGGCGCCAACTCCAACCAGGGACCGGAGCGGGGCAGCGCGCCGAACCCAAAGCAGGCAGCACTCATCACCGACCGCGGCATCGAGTTCATGCGCGCGCAGCTCAAGGCCGGCAAGCCGTTCTTCGTGCAGCTCTCGCATTACGGCTTCGGCGCCGAGGAGGAAGCCACCCCCGAGGCGCTCGCCGCGGCGAAGGCGCTGGTGCCCGGCATCAGCGGCAAGCCCATGGGCGCCATCGCCGGCGCACGCGACGTGGACACGCAGGTGGGCCGCGTGCTGGCGGCGCTCAAGGAGATGGGCGTGGCCGACAACACGTATGTCTTCTACAGCGCCGACCATGGCGCTCAGGGTGGTGGCGGCGGTGGTGCCGGAGGCGGCCGCAATGTCCCGAACCCGCCGTTCAGCGGTGCCAAGGGCAGCGTGAGCGAGGGCGGCATCCGCGTGCCGTTCATCGCGGTCGGCCCGGGGATCGCCGCCGGCAAGGTGAGCGCGGTGCGCGGCTCGGGCATGGACCTCCTGCCCACCATGCTCGACCTCTGCGGCGCGCCGGTCGCGAAGCCGGCGGACCCTGACGCGCGCACGGCCATCGAGGGTGGCAGCCTGGTGCCCGTCCTGAAGGGCGGCGGCGAAGGGAAGGTGCAGCGATCGCACGAGGACCTGGTCATCCACTTCCCGCACTACGACCTGGGCAACGGCGGTCCGGCGTCGGCCATCTACGTGGGCAACATGAAGCTGGTGCACAACTACGACACCGGCAAGTACATGCTGTACGACATCTCGAAGGACCGCCCGGAGCGCAACGACCTCTCGTCCGAGCAGGCCGAAGCAATGAAGTCGATGCAGGCGAAGCTGGAGTCCTACCTCCAGGCCGTGAAGGCACAGATGCCGGTGGTGAACCCGAACCCCGGCAAGGACGTCGGCAGCGCGCCGGCCAACGGCGGCAAGCCGAAGGGCGGCAAGGGTGGCGGCAAGGGAGGAGGCGGCAAGGGCGGGCAGGGTGGCGGAGGACAGGGTGGTGGTCAGGGTGGGAACAAGGACTCAAGCAAGGAAGGCACGAGCAATGGGAACTGATCGAATGAACTTCATCGTGCATGCCGCGGCGTCGGCCATCATCGCCGCGCCTGTCATGGCGCATCCCCCCGGATCCGACGGCGCGCACGCGCCCGACGGCTCGCTTCGCACGTGGTTCGATGCGCGCCAGGGCAAGCGCTACGAGGCATCGCTGCTGGCGGTGCGCGCCAGCGGCGTGACGCTCGAGCTCGGCGATGGCGGGATCGTCAGCGTGCCCATGGATGACCTTGTTCCGGAGGATCGCGCGGATGCCCAGGCGGCGCTTGCCGCGGTGCGTTCGTTCAACGAGTCTCCCATCGCAGCACCGCCGGTGAAGCCCGATGCGCGCGCCGGCGAAACTGCCGCATCCGGCGGTGCGGCCGCAGGCGGCCCGTGGCAGGCGGCGCCGTTCGCGCCGTTCGCGCCGTTCGTCCGCACGCGCATCGACGCGCAGTGGCTCTACGTGGAGTCGGACGGCCTGCCGCACGCGCCGCTCGAGATGACCATGATGGTGGGCATCAAGGCGTGGCAGCAGCAGGTGCCGCTGCAGCAGCCCTACACCGGCAGCAACGCGTGGCAGATCCCGCTGAAGCCGACCATTGCCGCGAACCCGGTTTCCGCGAAGACCTCGCTCCGCCGCGGCGCCATCGCGCTGGCGGCGAACGGCATCCCCATCTTCAATGCGCTCAACAACCGCGGGGCGGATTCGTTCTCGATCGGCGAGCTCGACGACTTCGGCGGCCATTGCGGTCGCGCCGACGACTACCACTACCACGCGGCGCCGCTGGCGCTGCAGAAGGTGCTCGGCACGAAGAGTCCCATCGCGTTCGGCCTCGACGGCTTCGCGATCTACGGTCTCTACGACGCGAAGGCCAAGTCCGGCGCGGAGAATGCCTGCCCGCTCGGCAGCACGGAGGCGCTCGACGATTTCAACGGCCACTACTGCACCGTGCCCGCCGGGCAGGGGATCGACG
>Ga0209088_10002211_pt1 | contig 12070 bp, 11 predicted proteins | sample S_140625_EF_Meta_FD_187324 | JGI IMG/M metagenome (GOLD analysis project Ga0209088, IMG submission 187324) | Freshwater microbial communities from Lake Simoncouche, Canada to study carbon cycling - S_140625_EF_MetaG (SPAdes) (version 2) | ecosystem: Environmental > Aquatic > Freshwater > Lake ...
ACAAGCAATGATCGCGATATCCGCCGCTTTGCGATCCGTAAGGCGATGCGCAATATCGATTTAGCTGCAGATCTTGGCGCAAAGATCTATGTCTGCTGGGGTGGACGAGAAGGTGCAGAATCTGAAAGCTCAAAGGATGCCTACGTAGCTCTCGAGCGTTATGCGGAAGGCTTCAACATCCTTGGTCAGTATGTGATTGATAAGGGTTACGACATTAAGTTTGCAATCGAACCAAAGCCAAATGAGCCACGTGGAGATATCTTCCTTCCAACGATTGGTCACGCACTCGGTTTCATCGAAATGCTCGATCATCCAGAGATGGTTGGACTCAACCCAGAAGTGGGCCACGAACAGATGGCTAACCTCAACTTTGTACACGGAATCGCACAAGCGTTATGGCAGAAGAAGTTATTCCACATCGACCTCAACGGACAGCGCGGACCAAAGTATGACCAGGACTTCGTCTTCGGCCATGGCGATGTAAAGAGCGCCTTCTTCCTCGTTGATCTCCTTGAGAGATACGGATATTCAGGGCCTAAGCACTTTGATTACAAGCCTGTGCGCACCGATGGAGATTCAGGAGTGTGGGCATCTGCAACATCAAATATGCGTATGTACCTAGTTCTCAAAGAGCGCGCAGCTGCATTCCGCAAAGACCCTCGTGTTATTGCTGCGATGAAGGAATCGAATATTCCTGGACTTTCAGAACCAACACTTGCACCTGGTGAAACATGGAAGGATCTTGCAAAGGATTCCTTCGATGCAGAAGCTGCAGGCAAGCGCGGTTACGGATATGAAATCCTCGACCAACTCGCTATGGAGCATTTGATGGGTGTGACTGCTTAATCTCGTTACACTTCGCAAGTGCGATTAGGCGTTCTTGATGTTGGTTCCAACACCATTCATCTTCAAGTAGTTGATGGCCACCTAGGTGGACCGCCTATCCCTAACTCATCACATAAATCTGTCATTAGATTGACGGAGTATCTCGATGAATCTGGATCAATTACAGAACTTGGTATTGATCGAATCACTGAATCAATTCTGACAAATATGAAGAGTGCCGAGCACTTGGATATCGATGAGTTACTTGCATTCGCTACATCAGCAATTCGTGAGGCAAAGAATTCAGATGAAGTAATCTCTCACGTCAATAAAGTGTGCAATATTGATCTTCAAGTATTAAGTGGTGATGAGGAAGCCAGATTTACATTCCTTGCCGCTCGACGCTGGCTTGGGTGGTCATCCGGTGATCTACTTGTTCTCGATATCGGAGGCGGTTCGCTGGAAATTGCTCGCGGGGCCGAGGAAGACCCAACTTTCAAAACTTCGATGCAACTTGGTGCGGGGCGATTGACTCGCCAATTTCTTAAAGGTGATCCATTTAATTCAAAATCACTCAAAGCTCTTGAAGAGTATCTGGAAGAGAAGATAGAGCCCCTTGCTGCATCACTTTCCACATTTGAAAAAGATAATGCGGCAGGAACTAGTAAGACTTTCCGGACCTTGGCAAAACTTTCACAGAACCTCTATCCAAAATTTGGTCAACACCTCACTCTCAACGCTCTCGATGAGTTAGTTCCAAAGCTTCAAAGCCTTAGTTTAGAAAAGCGCAAAGAACTTCCATCTGTATCAGCAGAACGTGCCCCTCAAATAGTTGCTGGTGCAATGGTGGCAAAACAGTTAATGCAGACACTTGAACTCAAAGAGATTCGCATCTGCCCGTGGGCGCTACGTGAAGGAATAGTTCTACACAGACTCGACTGGATTGAGCGTTAATTCTTAATGCTTAAGTAATCCAGTCCAACAATTTCACCACGCACGCGATGAACAATCCAGGCATCCCCTGGTTCTAGTTTGATCAAGTCCTTATTCTTTAACTTTGTATTGAGGATTCCACGCAACATTGTAGGAATTACTGGGTTATGGCTACAGATCAAGATGTTCTTCTCATCTTGCTTCAGTGCGTTAGCAAATGAGACTGAGCGAAGTGGATCTTCATTAAAAGTCTCTTCATTGAGGCTTGGAACCTGTGTCATATTCAGGCCTCGAGAATGCGAGAGTGGAGTTACCGTCTGAACACATCGCACATAGTTAGAGGTGTAAATCTCATCTATTGCAAATGGTTCGAGGTGCTTGATTAAGAGTTGTGCCTGATCAAATCCGATTTCATCCAATGTGCGTTGAGAATCTTCCTCATCCCAATCGCCTCTTTCAAGAGCTTTGGTATGGCGCAAAATAATCAAGGTATCTGTGTGATGAGGTTGGCTCAAGAAGCTCTCAATCATCTGGCGATCTGAGTCATGAGTAGCTTTTGCTAAAGCAATTTCAGGTGCCAACCATTCAAGTTGATCCACTTCTTCATTGACTACAAAGGTGCTTGCATCAAGAGCGCAACGGGCAGCCCAGAAGATAACTCGCTTTCTCTGGCCGCTCTCTTCGTATTCAACGGTCCCTAGTTGGCGAGTAAAAGATGCTTTAATTCCAGTCTCTTCGAATAACTCGCGGTATGCGCATTGCAGAGCGGTTTCGCCTTCTTCGATCTTGCCCTTAGGCAGAGTCCAATCATCGTATTTAGGGCGGTGGATGAGGGCGATTTCAACTTCGCGCTCATTGGTCTCTCGCCAGAGTAATGCGCCAGCAGCTCTAATCATGCGCGATTGTGCTTATCAATAAAGTGATCTTGGAAATTCACCAAGAAATTGCCTTCAGAGTCGGTAATGTGGCGAGACCACTGATTGTCATCTGTGAGTTTCCATGTTGAATATTGATCTGAAATAGAATCATCAAGAATGCCTTTGAGTCTCTCTTTATGCTTCTCAGAATCGATTCGCACAAGTGATTCAACGCGACGATCGAGGTTTCGCTGCATCATGTCTGCGCTACCAATGAAATATTCCTCGGCGCCATCATTACGGAAGTAATAGATACGTGAATGTTCTAGGAATCGACCTAAAATTGAACGCACCTTAATGTTCTCGCGTCGAGCTTGGGTGTTGAGCTGAAGTGAACAAATGCCTCGAACAATGATTTCTACCTTTACTCCAGCATCTGCTGCCTCATAAATTGCTGCAACAATCTCTTCATCAAGGAGTGAGTTTAATTTCAATCGAATCCAAGCAGGTTTTCCATCAAGGTGATTCTTGGTTTCACGTTTGATCCGCATCAGCAAACCTTTACGCAGACTATGTGGAGCAACCAATAAGCGCGAGTAATCATGTTTAGTTGAATGCCCTGATAATTCATTGAAGAGACGTGAGAGATCTTCGCCAAGAACTGGGTCGGAACTGAGCAAGCCAAGATCATCGTAGAAGCGCGCAGTCTTTGGGTTGTAGTTACCTGTTCCAACGTGGCAGTAACGACGCAAGACATCACCTTCGTCGCGAACTACGAGCGACAACTTTGCGTGTGTCTTAAGACCCATCAGACCGTAGACGACGTGCACACCGACTTCTTCGAGCTTACGCGCCCAACGCACGTTAGCCATTTCATCAAAACGGGCACGGATTTCAATCACAGCAAGGACTTGTTTACCTGCTTCAGCGGCTTCGATGAGCGCTTCAACAATCGGAGAATCACCCGATGTGCGGTAGAGGGTCTGTTTAATCGCTAATACCTGAGGATCGCGCGCTGCATTTTCCAGAAACTTCACAACCGAAGTTGTAAAGGATTGGTATGGGTGGTGGAGCAAGATCTCACCTTTGCGAAGCGCGGCAAAGTAAGAATCAGTTGAATCAGGGTCCACGTCACGTAGCTCTGGAGCTGTCTCACTTCTAAATGGCTTGTACTTCAACTCTGGGAAATCAAGATCGGCGATCTGGTTGAGGCTGCGTAAATCCAGTGGGCTGTCATATTTGATGACATCGTGTGGTTCGATTTCGAGCTCATCCATTAGTTCATTGAGAACTTGGGTGTTGATGACCTTATCTACCTCAAGACGAACAGGTGGTCCAAAGCGACGACGAGTAAGTTCTTTCTCCATCGTTTCAAGAATATCTTCAGTCTCATCCTCATCGAGGTCGAGATCTTGGTTACGGGTGACACGAAAGAAGAAGTGATCCTTGAGCGTGACACCTGGGAAAAGTTCTGAGAGATGCTCTGCAATGAGTTCATCAATGAGTACAAAACGAATCTTCGTCGTATCGGAAGTACGAATAAAGCGCGGAAGGTTAGAAGGAACCTTAACTCGGGCAAAGCTAATGTCGTAATCATCTGTTGATTCGATATTAATTCCGATATTGAGGGAGAGTCCTGAGATGTAAGGGAATGGGTGTGAAGGATCAACTACGAGTGGAGTCAGAACTGGGAAAATTCGGTTGTTGTAGTAATCCTTGAGATGGTCACGTTCATCTTGAGATAGTTGGTTAATCTTTAAGAATTCAATACCGTGTTCAGCTAATTCTGGAACGATGACATCTCTAAATCGCTCAGCTTGGATTCTGACAAGCTCTTGTGTGCGCTCGAGAACAATCTTGAGCAACTCTTTTGGTGTGTATCCAGCGCTGTTAGGTGCTGTAACTCCACGTTCAATTTTCGCCTTCAGGGAGGCAACACGGACCATAAAAAATTCATCGAGATTTGAAGAGAAGATCGCAAGGAATCGGACACGTTCTAAAAGTGGAATCGTTGGATCTTCAGTGAGTTCGAGGACTCGAGTATCGAAGTCGAGCCATGTGAGTTCTCGATCTTGGTAATTAGCTGCTAATTCCTTCACTGTCTAAGGATGTCGCAAAAGTGTGAATAACAGGTAATCGCTCTATGAACGGAAATCTCTACAAGTGAGGCGGGTCGGGCTCGAACCGACGACGACCGAATTATGAGTTCGGGGCTCTAACCAACTGAGCTACCGCCTCGTCCTGGCCAATCTTAAGGGGTGGCTCATTAAGATAACGCCATGATTCATCTCAGCCAAGCCCGCTCGTCAATTCTATTCGAGCACGATGGCGATTCACTTGCCGTTCTTTATTGGGGAAAGAAGCTAGGTGCAATCAATGAGCAATCAGCGGATGCGATTCGTTCTGCTCTGACTAAGCCAGCCTTTCATGGCGGACTTGATGTCTCTTCTAGCAATCTCATTCTTCGCGAACATTCTCGCGGTTGGATAGGACATCCAGCGTTGCGCGGACATCGTGGGGGAGTAAGTGCATCAAATGCATTTACCGTGAAGAGTGCAATCCAGAAAGATCAATCGATGATTGTGCACTTTGTTGATGCAATTGCAGGACTTGAAATTGAAATTACCTACACACTTACACCATCAGATATTTTGTTGATGGATGCGAAAGTAACCAATACTTCTGAAGGTGATTACTTCCTCGACCACTTCCTTTATTGGTTACCTCTTGCAGAACAAGCAGATGAAGTTCTTGATTTCTATGGCCACTGGACAAAAGAGCGCCAACCACAGCGCCGTTCCATTGATTACGGCCTCATTACCCGCGAAGGATTTGAAGGACGTTCAGGTCACGATTACACGATTACTCAAGTAGCCCTCAACCACAACACCGGATTCCGTCATGGAGAAGCATGGTCACTTGCGATGGCGTGGTCTGGAAACAATATTCACCACGTTGAACGTCTTATCGATGGACATAAATCAATTGGTGCAGGCGAGTACTTACTCCCGGGTGAAGTTATTTTAAAGAAGGGCGAGAGCTACGTAGCACCGCGTGCCATCGCAACCTTTAGTGATCGCGGCCTCGATGGTCTGACTAATAATCACTACACATGGATTCGTTCGCGCAGCAATCACATCACAAAGGTTCGCCCTCGTCCATTAACGCTCAACATGTGGGAAGCGGTCTACTTCAATCACAATGAAGAAGGCATCCGCAAAATGGTTGATAAGGCTGCTGAAATCGGAGTAGAGCGAGTTGTCTTAGATGATGGTTGGTTTGGATCGCGTCGCCATGATCGGGCTGGACTTGGCGATTGGGTTGTATCAAAAGATGCATGGCCCAATGGTTTAGACCCCATCATTAAGTACATCAACGATAAGGGCATTGAGTTTGGCCTCTGGTTTGAGGGCGAGATGGTCAATCGTGATTCAGATTTATACCGAGCGCATCCGGACTGGATTCTGCAAGAGCCAGGACGTTTGCCAATCGAAGGTCGCTGGCAACAGGTTTTGGATCTGACAAAAGAAGGCGCTTATAACCACGTACTCAATCAAGTAGATGCTGTGCTCTCTGCTCACAATATTGCTTACATAAAGTGGGATCACAACCGTCATCTCACAGATCCAATCTCTGATGGTCGCCCGGTTGTGCGCAAACAGACCGAAGCTATCTATCGAATGTTTGATGAATTGAAGAAGCGCCACCCAGGTCTTGAAATCGAATCATGTTCTTCAGGCGGCGGTCGTATTGATCTCGGAATGATTGAGCATGCAGATCGCTTCTGGACTTCAGATCAAAATGATCCGCTCGAGCGCCAGCAAATTCAGCGCTGGACAGGCCTGGTTATCCCGCCTGAGTTCCTCGGAACTCACGTTGGTCCGACTGTGGGACATCAGATGCACCGCACGCATTCAGTTTCATTCCGTGCACTTAATGCACTCTTTGGCCACGCCGGCATCGAGTGGGATATCAATGAAGCAGATGCGCAAGGGACTGAAACCCTTAAGGCGTATATCAATTTCTATAAGAAGCATCGCGATTTGTTGCATTCAGGAACTGTTGTTCGTAGCGATGAGGTAATTGGAAATGCGCAGCTGTATGGAACTGTTGGACTCGATAAAAAAGAAGCAATCTTTACCTATATGCAGTTAACTTCACTCGATAATTTTGGTCCGTTGCTAACTACATTTGATGGACTTGATAAAGAGACCACTTATAAAGTGACTGTGATCGAAGAGTTAAGTGCAGATGAATTTACTCAAAAGCGAGCACCGGGATGGTGGCCAGCACTCAATTTAACTGGTGATCAACTTGCGCACATTGGTCTGCAACTTCCAGTGTTAAAGCCAGAGACTGGGTTGCTTTTCCATTTTCACGCTCTTTAGGAGTAGCATCGGTTAAGTCCAGTCAACGTCGACTATAGGAGTTAATTGTGCTTGTCGGTATTCCAAAAGAAGTTAAGAACAACGAATTTAGAGTCTCAACTACACCGGCAGGAGTTCACTCTCTCGTCCTTGCTGGCCACACCGTATTTGTAGAAAAGAGCGCAGGTGTTGGCTCAGCTATTCAAGATGCTGACTATGTAAAAGCTGGGGCAACCATTCTCGATACAGCCGATGAGGTCTGGGCTAAATCTGAGATGATCATTAAGGTCAAAGAGCCTATTGCCGAGGAATACCACCGCATGCGCAAGGGCCAGATCCTCTTCACTTATCTTCACTTGGCAGCGTCTCGCGAATGTACAGATGCGATTGTTAAATCTGGAGTTACTGCGATTGCTTACGAAACAGTTGAAGTAAATCGCTTCCTCCCACTCCTTGCTCCAATGTCTGAAGTTGCAGGACGTATGTCTATCCAAGTTGGTGCAGCTGCACTTCAGCGCCCTAACGGTGGCCGCGGAGTATTGCTCGGGGGAGTTCCCGGAGTTGCTCCAGGTAAGGTCGTGATTTTGGGTGGCGGAAGCGTTGGTGTTTCAGCTGCAGCGATGGCTATTGGATTACGAGCAGATGTCACACTTCTAGATATCAATCTCAAGCGACTTGGTGAGATTGATGAAATGTTCCACGGCCAGGTGAAGACAGTTGCTTCATCTCCATATTCCATCGAGCAGTACTGCATGGAAGCTGATCTCGTCGTGGGCGGAGTTCTTATTCCGGGTGCAGCAGCTCCTAAGTTGGTAACCGATGCAATGGTTGCAAAGATGAAGCCAGGCTCTGTTCTTGTGGATGTGGCTATCGATCAAGGTGGATGTTTCGAAGGTTCACACGCAACTACACACGCTGACCCAACATTTAAGGTTCACAATTCACTGTATTACTGTGTAGCAAATATGCCGGGCGCAGTTCCGGCAACATCTACGGCAGCACTTTCCAATGCAACCCTGAAGTACTCACTTGCGCTAGCTAATAAAGGCTGGCAGAAGGCCATGGAAGATGATGCAGGACTTGCAGCAGGACTGAACGTGCATGAAGGAAAGATCATGTACGCAGCTGTTGCTGCTGCGCACGGCTAGTTAGTGGCGTTGCATCCCGCGACGTCCCCAGAACTCCCACATCCCCATCACGCTTAGTACAAGAGCGAAACCGAAGAGAAGATCTTCGACCGGGGCAGAGCAGATCCGTACGCCGATAATTGCATCGGGGTTGTACATCACGATATTGCGCGATGTCAGCCACCAATTTGTCAGCAGCTGGAACGGCAAGATGATTGCATACGATGTCCAGAACGCTGCGCGGGTAAGCATGGAGTTCTTAAATACAAAGAGGTCGACCATGACGGCGACGCCAAATGCTGCAATAGCGATATCGGAGTAAATCATTCGCCGAACTCTCCTTTGCGCCAATGTGGTTTGACGGTTGTCACGCCTTCAATAGTCAAGATTGCAGCGAGTGGAACCACGATAAAGAAGAGATATTCCTCGAGTGGAATGTTGAGTGGCCCAATAATTCCAAGCATTTGCTCGCGGTCAAAGAACCAGTGCCCCTTTGAAATTGCATATGCATCCCAGATAAGAAAGAGAGTGCTGATCGGCAGGATGCTCAGCGCTGCGCGCTTCAAACGTCGCAAGACGCCAGTCTTAAGAACGATTTCGAGCCAGCCTGATCCACATAAGGTGAAGATGAGCATCCCCATGTAAGACCACTGTTTCATGACTGCATTTTTGCATAGATGGCCGCGAATCTTGCTAATGTGGCGTTTATGGAGATGGCCAAGTTAAAGACCTTCGAAGCTGTGCGCACTTTTTCAAGCGCAGTGGTCGCTCTTGCGATTGTCCTATCAATTATTTTCTCTTCATGGCTCGGTGCTGATTCACTTAATTGGCAAGTGGCTATGGCTGTCATTGCGCTAGCAATTGGAATTCCACATGGCGCCCTTGACCACTTAGTGACGCTGCCCAAGTCGCAGCCCTTCAAGATGGCTATCTTCGTCACTATCTATGTCGCCATTGCACTTGCTGCAATCTGGGCAATCCTGCAATGGAATGTATGGGGATTTATTGCAGTTGTGGTCATGAGCGCCACACACTTTGGAATTGGAGATAGCGCATTTATCTCCGAGCTCAACAGAACAAAGGGAGACACGTCATCTCTTCCTGTGTGGGCATACGCACCTGCTGCCGGTTTACTTCCCGTCGTCATTCCATTGGTCAATAGTCGTAGCACCGAAGCGCTCACCAAAGTCAATGAAGCACTTATTGATTGGCATCATGGATTTACATCTGAAATTCAGATTGCGGTTGCAGCAATAACGACTTTATCTGCACTCACCTTGATCTCTCGAAAGCGCTTCCGCGATCTCGTGGATCTTGCACTTCTGGCGCTACTTGCTTCCATTGCTCCACCGCTTGTGGCATTCGCCGTTTACTTTGGCTGCTGGCATGCCATGCGACATACAGCGCGATTGACTTCATTACTTCCACGTTCAATCGTGGCCCATGAAGCAGGAAAATCTCGCAGAGCTTTTGCTCTTGCGGTTATCCCCGGGTTACCTGCACTGGCTGGAACTCTAATTTTCGTTGCGCTTCTCGCCGGATTTTCACATCAGAATATAAGCGATAACTTTCTATGGCTTACCTTGGTGACAATTTGGGCCCTCACTGTCCCTCACATGATTGTCACAGCTAAGTTAGACCGCGCCGCTCTCAAGAATTAACTTACTTTTCGTTAGGCTAGTCAATATGTTGAGAAAACTTGTTGCACTCACGCTATTTATGACCATCGTGCCAACTGCGCATGCTGCACCGATCTACACATTTCCAGTTGCTAATTGCGAAGTAAATTACGCGCGAGCACATCATGACTATGCAGCTACTGATATTTTGGCAAAGGCAGGTTGCCGTTTTGTTGCTCCGATAGATGGAATCGTTGATGAAGTAAACCGAACTGATCTATGGAGCGGTAAGACCAACCTTGGAATCGATCGTGGGGGACTCTATGTATCCATCATTGGAGTCGATGGAGTTCGCTATTACGGTTCTCATCTACGTTCAATCCCAGCAAGCATTCAACCTGGAGTAGAAGTTAAGGGTGGCCAGCTTCTTGGCGCAATTGGATCAACTGGTAGCGCACGCGGCACTGCCCCACATCTTCACTTCGGAATTTCATGGCCAACGCCAGCTGATATCTGGTGGGTGCGTCGCGGTGAAGTTCTTCCTTGGAAATATCTCGACGCTTGGAAGAACGGAAAAGATTTATCTCCCGTTAAAGCTGTGGCTGCGCTGAAAGCTAAAGTGGGCGAGATTCCGCCGCTGCCTAAGAAGTAGAAAAATTAGAAAAAAATAAGGCCCGCCGATTTCTCGACGGGCCTTATTCGTAAGTGTAATTAGTTAGCGTTCACTGCATCTGCCTGAGGACCCTTAGGACCCTGGACAACCTCGAATGAAACTGACTGACCCTCTTCAAGGCTCTTGTAACCGTTTCCCTGAATTGCTGAGTAGTGAACGAATACATCTTGTCCGCCACCATCAACTGCAATGAAACCGAAACCCTTTTCAGAGTTGAACCACTTAACTGTACCTGTTGCCATATTTTTTACTATTCCTTCGATATGTTTAGGAGTTCGAGAATTCCTCAAGCTCCAGTCTTCGTCTTGCTACAGCCATACCGAGTAAAGAAGTAAATCTAACAACGGGTACTGATAAAGCGTCCGACTAAGGAAAAGGGTACCTGTTACCTACGCGTATGCCTATTCCCGTATTTCAAAAATCACGCTCAAATGGCTGGTCAGATTCGCCAATATGGGGCCATATTCACAAAGTCAGTGGAAAGTTGTATAAATAGAGCACTCACTAGCAATTGGTAGTCGTTGTGGATCGGGGAAGGTCGCACAAAGCGCAACCTTGCTAGGAGCACCACATGCATGAAAAAAACCTCGCCGGTTTGGTTGTTATCCATTCCGCGCCATCAGCGCTGCGCCAACATATTGAGTGGGGCCTTAACTCACTCCTTGGTGCGCCACAGAACATTTTCTGGCGCAATCAACCGCTCAATCCCGGCACAGTTCGAACAGCGATCGAATTCCGTGCACCGATTGGGACAGCCTCAAAGATTGCGACTGCTTTGAAGAATTGGCACTACCTGCGATTTGAAGTTAGCGAACTTGGAACACATGGAGGCGAGATATTTCGTTGCACTCCTGAACTCGGTATTCATCGCGCAACCGTGGATTCAGTGGGAACTATTTTGGTGAGCGAAGATGTGATTCGCAAAGCACTTGCGCATTTCGATGATTTAGAAATTCGTGAGAATTTGGGGCTAGCACTCGGAACCGAGTGGGATGAAGCGCTCGAGCCTTATCGAGGGGTGGATCTACAGGAAGTTCAAAGACTTCGCGCGATATGATGTAAACATGACAACTCAAGCTCCCATGACATCCGTAGAACGTCGCCAATCAATTCTCTATATTGGAATTGCAGTAATTCTTGCAATTGCACTTGGCGGTGGGCTCGTAAAGGTGGGCGCAGGATTTGCAGCACGTAATGCCAATGGAATTACCGTTACTGGTTCAGCAAAGACCTCAGCAACTGCAGATAACGTTGTCTGGACTCTCAATGTTTCACTTACTCGCCCAACTGTTTCTGAAGCAGTCACAAAGGTTGGCAACGATGTTGCAGCGGTAAGCAAGTACCTCACTGCCGGTGGAATTCCAGCTGATGCTCTTACTTTGGGATCTGTCTCAACTTATGCAAATGAGCAATGGGTCAATGGCAATAACACAGGCAAGATCCTTAACTACCGCGCTTCACGCGATGTCGTTGTTCGCTCTAAAGATGTACAGCTTGTCTCTAAGTTGTCTCAGGGAATCGGCACCATCTTGCAGCAAGGTGTCACTGTAAATAATTACGGACCTCAGTACTACCTTTCAACGCTTCCTAAGCTTCGCCCACAACTTCTTGAAGAGGCAATGAAGGATGCAAAGATTCGCGCTGAAGCAATCACTAAGGCTGTTGGCGG
>Ga0209088_10002214_pt1 | contig 12060 bp, 12 predicted proteins | sample S_140625_EF_Meta_FD_187324 | JGI IMG/M metagenome (GOLD analysis project Ga0209088, IMG submission 187324) | Freshwater microbial communities from Lake Simoncouche, Canada to study carbon cycling - S_140625_EF_MetaG (SPAdes) (version 2) | ecosystem: Environmental > Aquatic > Freshwater > Lake ...
GCCGGTGGTGATGCTGGGTCGGCTTGCGGTGGACCGGAACTATCAGGGCCTGGGACTCGGCCGCGCCCTGGTGGCTCACGCCATTCGCCTCAGCCTCCAGACCCAGCAACTGGTGGGGGCTCGTGCTCTCTTGGTCCATGCCATCGACGATCAGGCTGCCGATTTTTACCGGCGGATGGGCTTTCGTCCCTCGCCCATCAGTCCCCTCATCTTGCTCCTGCAGCTCAATCCGACTTCAGGCTGAATCATGGCTTGCCTAAGGCCGGCTATCGCCAGATTTCCTAGTCTCAGGTGATGGCACGCATCACAGAAGACCATCTGGAGCAGCAGTGTCTGGAGTGGTTCCAAGACATCGGCTACAGCCATGTCTTCGCCCCCCAACTCGACAGCGACGGATGCGCACGGCCCTGTATCACCTCAACCCAGGCATCGCCGCCACCGCCATCAATGCGGCGGCGCCGAAGCCAACCGCATCGTCCAGAAGCTTTGGAGCTACTGCACCGTCCTCCGCGACGAAGCTCGCCCATGATCCGGATGACGCCAGACCAGCGATAATGGGATTTCCCAATTTGGGATTTCCCCATGGCCAGCAACGCAAAGGTGGTCACGGCCGATCAGGGAGGACGCATCAACCTGGGTAAATCCAGGGCAGGCCTTAGTTTCCGACTGGTGGAACTGGGCAGCCAGCTGATCCTGGAACCCGTCGAAACGGTGCATCTGCCCCCCGCTGAAGCCTGGTTGTTCCGCAACAAGGACGCCTTGAACTCGGTGCGCCGTGGCCTTGAGCAGGCCGCCGCTGGAAACCTGGTGAACGGCCCCGATCTCGACGCGGCCCAAGCGCTCGCGATGGCCTTTCCTCCCTGCTGAATCCGCTCAACCCAGCTGAAAAGGTGTTTGAGTCCTACGCCCAGAACCGCACCCCCGGTGCCTATCGGGTGTTCTGGTGCTACTGCCCCGAGCAAGGGCAGATCACCATCGTGGCGATCACGCCTCACCCCTGACACCACCCCATGAGCACACCCACCCGCCCTGGCCTCCTGATCATCGAGAACCCCTGCGGCGAGTGGCTTCTCGGCAAGCTGCAACGAAATGGGCACCATCGCGCACATGCAAGAACCCGTGCGTTACTGTTATTTCAGTTACGAGACGCCCTCGTCAGTGCACCCGGGGCCTAGCCCGCTCTCTGTCCCTCTGGTGCCCCGCTTTGGCTTTAATAATCATGGCCACTCAGAATCCTCCACGAGAGGGGAATATTTCTCTTGCTGTCCGCAGACTTGAGCCAACTCCTGAAAGGGCTGAGTATGTCAGCGATGTTTTTAGCAGATTCTTTGTTAACGCTAAGCCAGCCAATCAGCTCCAGCTCATTGGGCCTGATGGCGTTGCTGAGGATATTCCTGTAGAGATCTACGCGGTACTGCGGGAAGTCTTTCAACACCTGAAGGATAGTCAGGCTATTTCTTTGATTCCTGATGATACTCTGCTCACCACGCAGCAAGCGGCGGAGATTCTCAACATCTCTAGGCCTTACCTTTACAGATTGCTGGATACGGGTGAGATTCCTTTCATTCCAGTAGGCACTCATCGCAAGTTACGCCTGGCTGACGTTGAAGCGCTTCGTGTGCGTCGGCTTAACGAGAGCAGAAATGCCCTTAATGCCATTACCGCACTCAATCATGAATGTGATGATTATGGCGACGATTATGGGGAAACAACGCGCGAGTGACGCCTGCACTCTCTTTCATCTCGATAAACCTCAGATGGGCTCACAACCCAGGCGCCTGTCTTCGCTCGCAGGTGCTGTGAGTACATTGGGCTGCCTGTCCAACCAGCGCATCAATGACAAACACCGAATGGTCTACAAGCTTGAAGGCAACATCCTGCTGTTTTGCCCAGCTCAGCGAAATGCGCTTCCCTGGCACCTGGCTTGAAAGGAGGTAAGGCGGTAAGGTGAAGGCTGTAAAGAACAGGCTGAGGGATCCTGCCCTTGCCAAGCCCCATGGATCCAGAGCTCGCCACCATTACCTCCAAGGGACAGGTGACGATCCCCAAGGCGATTCGCGAGGCCCTCGCGCTGAAGCAGGGAGATCAACTCCGCTGGGATCTCGACAATGGCGGTGTGCGGGTGCGGCTGGTGAGCCCCCTTGATCTCTCCTACCTGCGGGGCGTCGAGGCCGGTTTGCAGGAATGGGCCTCCCTAGAAGATGAGCAGGCCTTTGCCGATCTTTGAGCCCTTTGCCGTTGTCCGTGTGCCGTTCCCGTTCACGGATCGTGCAGTGCAGCGGCGACGGCCGGCGCTCGTGATTTCCGAGCCGTCGTTCCAGTTGGGCTCAGCCCATGTGCTGTTGGCGATGATCACCTCGGCCAAGCGCTCCAGCTGGCCACTTGATTGGCCGCTCCAGGATCTTGGCTCTGCAGGCCTGAACGTGGCCTGCTGCGTGCGCCTCAAGCTCTTCACCCTGGATGAACGCCTGATCCTTGGAGCGCTGGGCAAGCTGACTGCCAGCGATCGCAACGGCGTTTGGGCGAACCTGCACCAGCTTTTGCCGCACCAGGAGCAGCAACCGTGACAGGGTTGGCCTTTGTCCAATCGGTCTCAAGCGCTTATAGCCCTGAACTTGAAGCAGCCCCCAGTGGAGAATAGGGGAAACTCCACGCAGCCTTTCGCTTCTCCAGCGGGTCTTCTTTCCGCTCCAGGGAACCCTGCACCGTTAGCTCATATGTGGCTGGGAGATCTAAATCCCCCCTCACCCCCCAGCCTTCGCCCGCCACAGGCTGCGCCGATGCACCGGCAGCTGCACCGCCCGCAGCAACCGCTGGGGATCACTGGCCGCAATAGCAGGCCAGGACCAGCTCACCACATCGGCAACGCGCAAGCGGTGCAACGCCACCTCCATGGCCTCTGCGGGGCGGCCAGCTAGGAGGAGTTGCTGCCAGCGGTCGCGGTCGCCCTTGATGGGGACGTGTGCATCGAAGTGCCATTGGTTGAGCAGCAAAGCGGCGAGGTAGTCGGGCGGCAGCCAGGGGAGGGTTTCTTCTGGTTCGGGAACCAAGGGCAGCCCGCTGGGGTCGATCCAGCCGAGGCCAGCCTCCAGGTCGGACACCAGCTCGGCATCGATGCGGTCAGCGAGTTTGACTTCTACGTGCAATCGCCGTACTCCCCGCTTGGTCCGCCATCATTGGTTGCTCGTATCCTGGTAGGAAAGAGCGGCAGCTGGAGACAGATGACGAGCAGGGCAAGAGCACACGTTATGTGCCAATTTTCCAAGGACCAGGCCATAACGGTCACAATCAATTGGCCGCAAGTCCACCACCCGCTGCATCGTGCCTGACGCTGCTTCCAAACCCGAAGCCCAGGCCCGTCAACGGATCGATGCCCTGCTGGAGGCTTCCGGCTGGGCGGTGCAGGACCGCAGCGCTATCCACCTGGGCGCGTCCGCCGGGGTGGCCGTGCGGGAACTGCCTACCGCCGGCGGCGAAGCGGATTACGGCTTGTTTCTGGGCCAGGCGCTGGTGGGGGTGGTGGAGGCCAAGCCGGTGGGGGCCACCCTGGGCGGTGTGGAGGCCCAGACCCTCGCCTACGCCCGCGAAACCCTCTCGGGGCTGCAGGTGCCGGTCCTGCCGCTCCCCTTTCGCTACGAGAGCACGGGAGTAGAGACGTTCTTCACCAACGGATTAGACCCCGATCCCACGGCGAGGCGGGTATTCAGCTTCCATCAGCCCGAAACTCTTGGTTCGTGGCTGAGTGCGGAGGTGCTGCGCCGCTCGGGCAAGGCGGGCGCGCCTCTGGCGCCAACCCTCAAGGGCCGAATGAGGCTGGCCCAGCAACTCAACCGCGCCGGCATGTGGCCAGCCCAGGTCCGGGCCGTGGAAAACCTTGAGGCCAGCATCCGAGCTGGCCGCCTGCGGGCGTTGATCCAGATGGCCACAGGCGGCGGCAAAACCTTCACCGCCATCTCAGCGTCTTACCGGCTGATCACCCAGGGCGGTGCCCTTCGCGTGCTGTTTTTGGTCGATCGGGGCAACCTGGGCCGTCAGGCATTCAAGGAGTTCCAGGCTTACTCCACACCCGATGACGGCCGCAAGTTCCACGAGCTTTACAACGTTGTCAATCTGAATAGCAATCGAATCGATCCGGTGAACAAGGTGGTGATCACCACCATCCAGCGCCTGTATTCGATCCTCAAGGGTGAGCCCGAGTTCGATGCGGCCCTGGAGGAAGAATCGGCGTTTGATGGCCACGGTGCCGCCCTGGTGCGTGGACCGCAGCCGGTGGTGTACGACGCCCAGATTCCGCCGGATTTCTTCGATGTGATCGTGGTGGATGAGTGCCACCGCTCGATCTATAGCCTATGGAGCCAGGTGATCGATTATTTCGATGCTTTGATCATCGGCCTCAGCGCCACCCCCGGAGGCCACACCTATGCCTACTTCCACCAGAATGTGGTGAGCGAGTACCGCCACGAAGAGGCAGTGCGCGACAAGGTGAACGTGCCTTTCTGGGTGTACCAGATCCGCACCCAGGTGGGCGAGCAGGGCGCCACGGTGCAGGCGGGCCCAGGCCTGGGCGTGTACTAGCGCAACCGGCTAACAAGGGAGGAGCGCTGGGAAGCCCTGGAGGAAGATCTCACTTACTCGCAAACCGCTCTGGATCGCAGCGTGGTGGCGCCGGATCAGATCCGCACGGTGTTGCGCACGATCCGCCAGAAACTGTTCACCGAGCTTTTTCCAGGGCGCAGCGAGATCCCCAAGCTGTTGTTCTTCGCCAAGAGTGACAGCCACGCCGAAGACATCCTGCGGATCCTGCGCCAGGAGTGGAGCCTGAGCAATGAGCAGGCGGTGAAGATCACCTACAAAGCCGAGCAAGATGAATCGGGCAAGGTGGCCCCCTCGCGCCGCCCGGAGCAGCTGATCAAGGATTTCGCCAACGCCTACAACCCCCGGGTGGCGGTGACGGTGGACATGATCGCCACCGGTACCGACATCAAGCCACTGGAGGGTGTGGTTTTTTTGCGGATGGTGCGCTCCAAGGCCCTGTTTGAGCAAATGAAGGGCCGGGCTGTGCGGGTAATACCAGACGCCGACTTCCAGGCAATCAGCCCCGATGGCGGCAGCAAGACCGAGTTTGTGGTGATCGATTGCGTGGGGGTGATGGAGGCGGTGAAGGCCGATCCGCCCCTGGATGGCGACCCCTCGGTGCCTTTTGCAAAGCTGCTGGAGCTGGTGCGAATGGGCAACCGCGACGAAGACGTGCTTTCGGCCCTGGCCAGCCGCCTGGATCGGATGGAGCGGCGCCTCACCCCCGAACAGAAAACCCTGCTGGCCCAGGTGCCCGACGCCCTACCCCTGCGGCAGCTGGTGGGACATGTGCTCGAGCGGCTGGATCCCGACCAAGAAGCGCAGCTTGCCCGCGAGCTCTTCGCTGTGCCCGCCATGGAGGCCCCCACGGAGGACCAACGACAACAGGCCCGCAAGCAACTGCTCGATGAAGCGGCCGAACCCCTGGCCAGCAACCCCCAGCTCTGCCAGGCGCTGCTCACGGTGCGCCAGGCTCAGGAGATCACCGTGGATGTGCTCACCGCCGACCAGGTGACCTTCGCCGGCGCGAGGCCGGACCAGAACCTCAACTATGAAACCGCCGCCGAGAATCTCACCAGCGAATTTGAGACCTACTGCCGCGAGAACCGCGACCAGCTGGATGCCCTGAGCGTGTTGTTCGCCAAGCCCTACCGGCAGCGGATCACGCGGGCCAAGCTGGTGGAGCTGGCCGAGGCGATCCAGCGGCCACCGCGCCAGTGGACCACCGAAGCGCTGTGGCAGGCCTACGAGCAGCTGGAGGCCAACCGGGTGAAGGGCGCTAGCAAGGGCAAACACCTCACGGATCTGATCTGCCTGGCCCGCCATGCCCTGGGGATGGAGGAGCAGCTGGTGAGCTTCCAGGACGAGGCTGCTGAGCGCTTTGCCGGCTGGTTGGCGCAGCAGGCCAACCGGGGGCGTACTTTCAGCGAGGAACAGCTGGGCTGGTTGGAGCTGATGCGCGATCAGATCGTGGTGGACCTGGAGGTGCGAATGGAAGATCTTGATGAGCCGCCCTTCGCGCAGCAAGGCGGGCTGGGGAAGGTATATCAGTTGTTCGGCGAAGAGCTGGGTGCGATCGTGCAGGAGCTGAATGAGGTGGTTGCGGCGTGAGTGCTTTTGCGGACGAGATCATCCCATTGGGCATGACTGGGGATTACATCAACGGCCTGGGCTTTAAGGAAGCTGATTGGAGATCAGAGGGCCTTCCGATTATTAGAATTCAGAACCTCACCAATTCGGCCAAACCATTCAATCGGACATTGCGGGAAGTTGATGACCGATTCAAGGTCCAGAACGGTGACATTCTTGTGAGCTGGTCAGCAACACTTGATGCCTTCATTTGGCGCCGAGGGGCAGCGATCCTAAATCAGCATATTTTCAAAGTAGTGCCTGACATCGAAAGGGTCGAACCAGGGTTTCTATTCTATCAGCTTAAAAGCATTATCTGGCGGATGAGTCATGGCGAGCATGCCCATGGCTCAACGATGAAGCACATCAATCGAAAGCCCTTTCTGTCACACCCCTTTTGGTGCCCAGCACTCAGCCAACAGCGAGAGATCGCAAGCAAACTAGATCGAAGCTTTTCTGGTCTTGAGAACTCTGAAAAGCAGTTACAGCATCTTCAATCCAAACTCAAGCAGGCCCGCGCCAGCATCCTGAAGGCGGCGGTGGATGGGAAATTGTGTATGCACGATAATGCGATCTCAGGCAGCACAGAGACCAAGGACTATATCAACAAATGGGAACAAGAGATTAATGCATTAGAATATAAAAATAGAACAAGCAACCGTAGCCCAGGAAAGAAGCAGCACACATGCCTGCAGTCTTGCGCCGACGAAAAAGGCTGGATCCAAGCAACTGTCTCGGAAATAGCGAATGTTCAGCTTGGTCGGCAACGCTCTCCCAAGGATCACAATGGGCCCTGGATGACGCCCTATCTGAGAGCAGCAAACATCACCTGGGATGGCCTCGCACTGGTCGACGTCAACAGCATGAACTTTGATCCATCTGAAAGAGAGAGATTCGCACTCAAGGTCGGCGACATTCTCCTCAACGAAGCAAGTGGCAGCGCTTCAGAAGTCGGGAAGCCGGCAATATGGCGAGGAGAGATACCCGACTGCTGCTTTCAAAACACCCTGCTACGAGTAAGGACAATTCCATCTCTGCAAAGGTGGATTTTACTTCACTTCGTGGCAGATGCCAAGTCGGGTCATTTTTCAAGATCATCGAAAGGTGTTGGCATTCATCATCTCAGTGCCAATACACTATCAGCCCATATCATCAGGATCCCACCGCCAGAGCAGCAAGAAAGGATTGTGGCCGAAGTCGACCGCCGCTTCTCCGTCCTCGATCAAGTCGAAGCCACTGTCACTGCCAGCCTCGCCCGCTGCGGCAAGTTGCGGCAAGTTGCGGCAGGCGATTTTGAAGAGGGCGTTTGGGGGCTGAGAACTCAAATAGAAAAAATCAACCTCAACAGCATCGACAACCGCCTAGGAATCTGCACCTCAGCCCGAGCCTCAGCAGTTTTTTGCAACAATATGTTTAAGATCTTAATGGATGCGATTATTGGGCGCTATGATAATTCAAAGAGAATACTTGGCTCATGAGCCAGAAAAACCTGGAGAGCTTCACCATTCATTCCTTTAGAGGAATCCGCGGCCTTGAACTGAAAGAGTTGGGACAGATCAACCTCCTTGTGGGAGTTAACAATTCTGGTAAAACAAGCGTACTGGAAGCCTTGTCTGTATATTGCCATCCACTAGATATTGGAGCCTGGTTAAGTATTGCAAGACAAAGGGAACAAGGGTTTAGAATATCTAGAACCCCTCTGCTAAACTCTCTTGAGTGGTTATTCGCACGCGACGCCACAATAGGAAGCGAAGGACAAAAAAGCGGCTCCATTCACATATCCAGCAATGGATGCTATACGGTAAGGAAGATGAATGCCAGCTATGAAGTAATCGAAGGAATTTATGTCTTTGATAAGCAACGGCGGCCCATTGGCTTTTATGATTCGGTAGCTTCATCAGAAGATGAACAACTGAATGAAGAAGGTGGATTATCAGGTACACGAAAAGGCCTAGAACTGAAAATAAATTTGGATACTTTATCTCTGGACAACCTTGTTCCTGGTCAAAATATTGCTGTAGATTTTCAGCTATGGGAGAATGAAAGACTTTTCAAGTTTAGCGGACGAAAAAATCCAAGCCTTCTGACTTCTTCTGTCACTCCCGCCTCTCATCGCTCAGAGATTGGCCAGCTACGCCTGCTTTCTGATGCACGATTACATGACTTTAAAGGTGATGTTCTTGTGCTTTTGCGCCAGATGGATCCGAGTATATCTGACCTTGAGATACTGTTGGCTCCTGGCTCAATGTCTTCGAATTTTAATATTTTCATCCAGCATGATGAGCTTGGGCTGGCGCCTTTGAGCACGTTCGGAGATGGTGTTCGTCGCCTTTTGCATATAGCACTTCAACTTGCGGCAGCAAAAGGGGGGATTCTTATGATTGACGAGATTGAATCTACTATTCATACCGAAGCTTTGCAAAATTCGTTTAGAGTACTTATTAAATGGTGCAATCAAATGGATATCCAGCTCTTTGCCACAACGCACAGTCTCGAAGCCGTAGACGCTTTAATCGCGGGGACCACAATAGAATCAGACCTTGTGCTCTATCGTATTGAGCCAAAGTCTGGTCAAACGAGAGTAATAAGGCATGCCTGGGATAGATTAAAACGGCTTCGTGAAGACCTTGGACAGGAGGTGCGGTGGTGACTCGTGACTGTGTTCTGATCGGGGTTGAAGGTAATCATGATCAAGCCTTTATAGCCAAAATCCTTAAAAATATATTTCGATTAACTGAATGCCAAAATCAGATATATTTAGACAGCATCTGGCGCAAGTTTATCCCCACGTATCCGACACAATCAGGGAAACTCCATCTGAGGCTTGACATGCCTTCTATTCTTTACAATGAAGTCCTGTCAATAGCCATTTATGCAGGCGAAGGGAGTAAGCTAATCGAAAATTTACAACTTAAGCTTTCGGATATTGACTACTCCAATAGTTTAAAGGCATTTGGTATTGTAGCCGATGCCGATAGTAATATGCCTTCCTCCGTGGTGCAGCGTTATCGCGACGGTCTGAAAGATTTGTTTCCTGGTTTCCCTTCAGAAACCAGCTGTATAGGCGCTATAGTCGACGATAAACCAAGGCTGGGGATATTCATTCTACCGGACAATTCGAGTAATGGAGTACTTGATACTATGCTATGCAAATGCGGCGATGTGGCATACCCAAGTCTGATGCCTCGGGCAAAAGAATATATCTCAAAATTTAGCGCCGATGAGGTTGGACTAATTGGATGGAAACCCTTTGACCGTCAAAAGGCAATTGTTGCTGCTGTCGCAAGCATCCTAAAGCCCGGGGGCACCAACACTGCTACGCTTTCAAACAATGACTGGGTTAGCCAAAATACTTATAATCAAATTGATGAAATTAAAGCTTTCTGTACTTTCTTAGAGAATTTATTGGAACTTAAGCTTGACAAAGTGGGGCTAGGCACGGATCAAGGCGGCCAGCCAATATCAATCTGAAAGTGCCAGAAAGTCTGAACCTCTCAAGGACTTGCTCTCCTGTTTCAGGTCACGAAGCATCATTGATAAACGTCAAGGTCCTTACTTCGCATTTGATCAAAACCCTGATTTCCACCACCCCATGAGCGCCGAAGCCAACCGCATCGTCCAGAAGCTTTGGAGCTACTGCACCGTCCTGCGCGACGACGGCCTCTCCTACGGCGACTACCTCGAACAGCTCAGCGTGCTGCTGTTCCTCAAGCTCGCCCACGAGCAAACCCAGCCGCCCTGGAACCAGGAATCTCCCGTGCCAGAGGGGTACGACTGGAGCACTTTGACAGGCAAAGATGGTGTGGAGCTGGAAAGCCAGTACCGCCGCATCCTGGAGCATCTTGGTAAACAGCACGGCCTGCTTGGGTTGGTGTTCCGCAAGGCCCAGAACAAGATCCAGGATCCCGCCAAGCTCAAACGTTTGATCTCCGATCTGCTCGACAAAGAGCGCTGGATGATTCTCAGCGCCGACATCAAGGGCGATGCCTACGAAGGCCTGCTGGAGCGCAATGCCCGCGACACTAAAAGCGGCGCCGGCCAATACTTCACCCCCAGGCCCCTGATCGACGGAATCATCGAATGCCTTGCCCCCCAGCCGGGGGAAACGATGATCGATCCCGCCTGCGGGACTGGCGGCTTCCTGATCGCGATGTTCCTTTACATCGTGGCCCATTTTCGTGAGATGACCCGCGAGCAACGGGATCACCTGCGCCACCAGGCCCTGCACGGCACCGACATCGTGCAGTCGGTGATCCGGCTTTGTGCCATGAACCTGCTGCTCCACAACGTGGGACCCACGGCGGTGCAAATCGACGAGGTGCGGCGCCAACTTCTGAACGACAAAGTGCCGCCGGATCAGGTAGACGACCAACTCGATGCCCTGCTGCCGGTGCGCACCGACGATGCCCTGCGGCAGCTGGGATCAAAGCGATACAACATCGTGGCTACCAACCCACCCTTTGGGCGCAAATCCTCGATCAAGGTGATCGGTGAAGAGGGCGCTGCAGGCAGCGAAGCGATCACCTACGAACGGGATGATTTCTGGGCCACCACCTCCAACAAGCAGCTCAACTTTCTGCAGCACATCAAGTCGCTGCTCAAGATCAACGGCCGTGCCGCCGTGGTGATTCCCGACAACGTGCTCTTTGAAGGGGGCGCCGGTGAGGTGATCCGCCTCAAGCTCCTGCACGAGTGCGATGTCCACACCCTGCTGCGCCTGCCTACCGGCATCTTTTACGCCCAGGGGGTGAAGGCAAACGTGCTCTTCTTTGATCGCCGCGCCGGCAGTGCCCAGGCCAGCACCAAACGGCTTTGGGTTTACGACCTGCGCACCAACAAGCACTTCACCCTCAAGACCAACCCGCTGCAGCGCTCCGATCTCGATGAGTTCGTGGGCCTCTACAAACCCGGCGCCATTGAGCAGCGCCAGCCCACCTGGAATGAGGAGTCCCCCGAGGGCCGCTGGCGTAGCTACGCGCTGGAAGAGCTGCTGGCCCGCGACAAGATCAGCCTCGATCTGTTCTGGCTCAAGGACGAAAGCCTGCTCGATTCCGACAACCTCCCCGAACCCGACGTAATCGCCGCCGAAATCGCCGAAGACCTGCGCAGCGTCCTGGAGCAGATGGAGGAGATTCTCGGGGATCTGGAGCTGAGCCCGCAAGGTTGAGCGGCTTGGTGCGCCCACCTTTCGCTCAAACACCGTTTACCCAGCAACACCCTGTACCAGCCCAGCGTGGATGCCTGGCAATTGCTTGATAATGGAGGGGCCACATCGCACCTGATCACGCAAGCAGGCCGTTCGTGAGCCAGCCATGGCAGAACCAGCATCCCGTCCCAGACCTCCAGCGGCTGGAGGCGGACTTGCGGCGATCGGCCTTGTGGTCATGATTGATGGCGAGCTACGCACGATGCGCGGTGCCAGCACCCTTCAGGCAGCCAACCTGCCCCCGGCTTTGCGCAGCGAGTTGTTGCCGGCCCTCGAACTCCTGGTGGAGCGGCACCACCCTGAGGGCCTCTGGTTGTTTGGTAGCTGGGCCAGGGGCAGCGCCAGCCGCCGCTCGGATGTGGATCTGCTGGTGATGGGCCTGAGCGACAAGCGCCTGCTTGATGCCTACGACGCGGTGTTGGAGGCTCTCCAGGACTGCCGCCTGCCTATCCAGCCCTTGGTGGCTGGCCAGGCCCTGCTGGCCAAACACGGCAATTCTCCCTTCTGGCGCACGGTGAAGGCGGAGGCGATCCCGCTGCTGGAGGAGTGTCTGTTCCCATCAGCTATCAATGGAGAATAGGGGATTCGAACCCCTGACCTCTGCGGTGCGATCGCAGCGCTCTACCAGCTGAGCCAATTCCCCGTCACAG
>Ga0209088_10002215_pt1 | contig 12056 bp, 10 predicted proteins | sample S_140625_EF_Meta_FD_187324 | JGI IMG/M metagenome (GOLD analysis project Ga0209088, IMG submission 187324) | Freshwater microbial communities from Lake Simoncouche, Canada to study carbon cycling - S_140625_EF_MetaG (SPAdes) (version 2) | ecosystem: Environmental > Aquatic > Freshwater > Lake ...
ATGGATAAGCAGCTCGAATGGTGTCACGAAGCTCCATTCTATACGCTGGGACCTTTAACCACGGATATCGCTCCGGGCTATGACCACATCACATCAGCCATTGGTGCTGCGATGATTGGTTGGTACGGAACCGCGATGTTATGTTATGTGACTCCGAAAGAGCACTTGGGTCTGCCTAATAAGAATGACGTCCGTGAGGGCGTGATTGCTTACAAGATTGCGGCTCACGCGGCTGACCTCGCGAAAGGCCATCCGGCTGCGCAACGTCGTGACAATGCTTTATCGAAAGCGCGTTTCGAGTTCCGATGGGAAGATCAATTCGCCTTAGCGTTGGATCCTGAGAGAGCGCAGGAATATCACGATGAAACTTTGCCTCAAGTTTCTGCTAAGACCGCCCACTTCTGTTCGATGTGTGGACCGAATTTCTGTTCGATGCGTATTTCGGACGACATTCGTAAACTAGCTGAAGAGCAGGGTGTTTCTGAAGAAGAAGCTCTGTCCAAAGGCATGGCCGATAAATCCAAAGAATTTAGAGAAAAGGGCGGAGAGATTTATCAGTAAGTAGATGTCGACCGCTGTCGCACTGAGTTCGTCAACCGCTTGGTATGACTCTCCACTGTATTACGATATGGTGTATGAGGATTATACTAAACGAGAGACACGTTTTTTGCATGCGGTGGTCAAAGAGTACGGAAAAGATTTTGCGGAAAGTTGGAAGATCTTAGAACCCGCTTGTGGGTCGGGTCGCTTATTGGAGTCACTGGCGCAGCACGGTCACACGGTGCATGGCTTTGATCGCAATCGCAACCAAGTCGCCTTCGCTAAGAAACGGCTGAAGAAATTTAATGCGAAGACTAAGGTTTGGCAGGATTCACTGCAGGACTTTAAAATAAAAAAAGCGGGTAGCTACGATTTGACTCACTGTTTCGTGACGACCTTTAAGTATTTATTAAAAGAGAAAGATGCCTTGGCTTCATTGCGACTCATGTCGGAAGCACTTCGTCCCGGCGGCCTTTGTTTGATCGGCTTACACCTGACCAACTATAAGGATAATCCGGCTGATTATGAGAAATGGGTTAATCGTCGGGATGGCGTGAAGGTCATAAGCGAAACCTGGTCGGAGCCGGCTAAAATTAAACAACGTACCGAGGCGATGCGTACGCGCATGACAATTAGTGAGAAGGGTAAGACTCGTGTTGAAGAAACCCTTTGGGATTTCCGCACTTACTCAGCCGCAGAACTCAAGTCGCTACTCGGTAAAATCAAAACCCTCGAGCTGGTTGCCTGTCATGACTTCCATTATAGTATCCGCCAGAAGCGTAAATTAAATGACGCCTACACGGATATTATTTTAGTGCTCAGGAGGAAGTAGGCCGAACTCTTATCTTGATTTTATCCGGTACTGTATCTGGCTATCTGAACTCGTATCCAATTCCACTTTTAGATTAACAATGGTAAACATCGCGCGCAAGCACAGTGATGCTTGATCGATGTCTTTAGCGCTAAAAGGAGGTTCGGTTTTTAAATCGAATCCAATAAGACTACCGTATGCTTTGCTGAATTCTTCTTCACCTAGTTTATTTTGTGTCTGATTGCTGGATCTCTGAAAATATACTCTGGTGAGTGATGAGTCTACGCCGAACGAGTATCTAAGATTCTTAATTCTAATGACCGCAGTGCTATACTGCTTTAATTGATCTAGGGTGGGTTTAGCACCGGGTGCTCCGATTTTACTTTGGATAACGTGAAACTCGTCCTGGGCTGCTATCCTCTCTTTTTTAATGAGTTCGATCGTCTGTAATAGTGTAACCGGCTTTGCTTTATCCTGACCGTAGGCTGGTACCAAATGCGTGAAGCACAATAGGGAGATTAAACCTAAGGTATATTTGTACATAGGTTGATTTATGTATTTAGGGTGTGAGGCATCAAACCCGAATTAAGGAGTTTGTTTATAATTATACTAAAAATTTATAGTAACTAAATAGGGCGGACGACGGACTTCGCGATACCCTGAATCACGAGCTCATTCGCAGGGTAGAGTTCGGGATAGTTTTTATTTTCGGCTTTAAGATAAACTTTTGAGCTTTGCTTGATTAAGCGCTTTAAGGTCGTTTCGCCGTCGATCAGCGCTGCTACGATATCGCCATGCTTAGGAACGCCGGGTTCGATGATCACGGTATCACCATCGTTGATGTTGGCATCGATCATGGAGTCACCACGAACGCGTAGGGCGAAAGATTGGGGAGGGCGGCGGCGGGAGCCTTCGGAGATCGGAGCTTGGATGTTGGCGAGTACGCCGGAAGATTCCGTGTAGTCGGGGAAGCCGGCTGCGATGGAGCCCATTAATGGGATGTTGGAGACTTCTAAGGAATTCTCATCGGGGCCTTCGTAGCGGATGACCGTCTCTGACAGATCCACGGTGGCTTCAGGAGCTACTTTGTAGGCACGGGCTGCTCCTGGTATTCTTTGGAGGACGCCTTTGCGCTCGAGGGCTTGGAGGTGCCCGAAAACAGCATTGGTACTTGCGAAGCGGAACTTCGCTTGAATGTCGCGGATGCTTGGCCAGTAAGAATGCTCGCTGACGTGAGCTTTCATGTAGTCCAAGATGGCCTTCTGCTTTTTGGTTAGTTCTTCCATAGTGAACGGATGTTCTATGAAACTTTGTTCACTGTCAATACCTCAATTAAACTAGCTATTTTGTCGGAAAATCACCCAATTAAGGTAGCAATATCTTCGGGTCTTTCGAGGTGTAAAGCGTGGCCGGCTGACTCGATAATGCTAATTCGGGCCTTGGGAATGCATTCGCCCATGCGGTAGCCAATCTCGATAAACTTGGGGTCCTTTTCACCGACCACGATATCCACCGGGCAGCGCAGTTCTTTGAGTCGAGGCCACAGGGAAGGGAGGCAAGCGGTGCCAACATTTTCCAGGCTTAGGGCCAGACCCTCGGTGGTATTTTTCAATCGTCGTTCTAAAATCGGATCCAGTTGATCGGAAGGTAGCGCCATCAGCGGACGAAAAAAAGTTTTTCCGTTCCAATATTTGATAAACGGTTTCACCCCATGAATACGAATGAAGTGAGCTAACGCTTGATCTCCTTTTAGTCGTTCAGCCAATTGAGTCTCATCGGCGAGACCAGGACTAGCTCCAATCAGAATCAGTTTCTGAATTCGATCAGGATGGTTGAGTGCCCAATTGAGTGCGAGTCGTCCACCCATGGAGTAGCCCAATAAAATGACCTGTTTACTCGAACCAACGGCGTCGGAAATGATTTCCATGTGTGCCTCCAGGGAATATTTTTGGGCGTCTGTTTCCTGTTTTAATTTCCCATGACCCGGCCAATCGGGGCTAACGAATTCAATTAAATCTTCATTCACCAAAGATTTGAGAGGCTCAAAATCTTGATGACTTCCCGTAAAACCATGGAGGGCGACTACTTTTAGCATTTCGAGGTAAGTGAGAGTGACGGAATAAAATGCGACGTCGGGTTGCGAGTCGGCTTGTTTCTTTAAAAGTGATTAACGAGATTATGAAGAAAATACGAGTTAAACCATGGAATCGTGTCGATGGCCCGATTTATAGCCTATCCACGACAGCCCATGGCAAAGGAAATCTAAACATCTGTAGCTATGTCACGCCCATATCCATGAAGCCAAAGCGCTATATTGTCGGTGTGTACAAGGGAACCAAGACACTCGAAAACCTGGAATCTAACCCCGTCGGAATTCTCAATTTCATGACCGATAAAATGTCGAACCTCGTTAATTTACTCGGCAAAAAATCTGGACATAAAATCGATAAAATAAAGAAGCTCGGTGAGCGTATTCAACTGACCGAGGATGGACTGTATGAATTGAAAGATTCACTCGCGACGGTACGACTGAAGTTTACGACGCGTCTGGATGGCGGCGACCATTGGGCATGGCTCGCCGAGGTTGTCTCCCACGAAAATCACAACGCCGATCAGCCGCTGACGTTAGATTATCTTAAACGTAAGAAGATTATTTTAGCCTAGTTTATTTCTTTTTCGATTTCCGCAGACTGGACTTTTCTTCGCGATGCGGAATGAGGTAAGTACGACCACGCATTAAACGTTCATACAAATCAACCATCGCTACGCCTTCACGAGGACGAACAGAGTCTGCCTTGGTCGCTTTATCGACCTGACGTTTAAGCATCCGACAAAGATCCTCGGAGTTATATTGAATCATATCGAGAATACGTCCCACGGAGTAACCGGGAATACTTTCTTCGATGTAGAAACCATCCTCTTCGTCATCTTCTAGGAAAACGTGGGCTTCATTGACTCGACCGAATAGATTATGCAAGTCGCCCATGATATCTTGATACGCACCGACCATGAAGGCGCCGATGTAGTAGGGTTGACCTTCTTTAAGAGTGTGAAGTGCTAAAGTGCGACGAACATCTTCGAGGTCGATAAAGTCATCCACCTTACCATCGGAATCACATGTAATATCCACGAGGGTCGCTTGAACGGTGGGACGTTCATTGAGACGGTGAATCGGCGCGATGGGGAAGAGTTGATCGAGAGCCCAGTGGTCGAGCAGCGATTGGAATACGGAGAAATTACAGACGTATTGCTCGGCTAACATGGAATCGAGTTGAGCAAGTTCATCAGGAATATCGGCTGTGCTGGAAAGGCTTTGACGGATTTGTCGGCAGATGTCCCAGAAAAGTCGGTCGGCCATCGCGCGGTCGGCTAATTTTAAATTACCGAGATTAAAACGGGCATGAGCCTCTTCGCGTTTTTGTTTCGCGTCGTGATAACGCTCGAGGGGGTCGAACTTGCGTTTATTTTTTCGTATCGCCTCTAACTCTTTGACGATTTGGTGAGCCTTCGCGCTCGGTTTGCCATCTAAATTCTCATCGCGTGAAATGCGGTCAACGGCTTCGAAAATTAAAATCGAGTGAGGAGCGACTAAGGCGCGACCGGATTCCGAAACAATATCGGGCACTTCAATTTTACTCTCTTCGCAGATTTGCTTGATGTTCGCAACGACGTCGCGTGCGTACACTTCCATGGTGTAATTCATGGAAGATTCAAAAGCGGAACGACTGCCATCGTAGTCGATACCGAGACCGCCACCGACATCGAGCAGACCCATGGGAAAGCCCATGCGTTTAAGTTCGCAGTAAAAACGCGCAGCTTCGGTAACCGCTTTTTTGATGGTACCAATATTGGGAACCTGTGAGCCGATGTGGAAGTGAACGAGACGCAGCGCATCTTTCATTTTCGCCTTCGTTAATTTTTCGGCGGCGACAATAATTTCAGAAGCGGTTAAGCCGAACTTGGCATTTTCGCCCGTACTGTCGGCCCATTTACCTTCGCCTGCCGTGGTTAATTTAACCCGAATGCCGATGTGTGGCTGCACGCCCATTCGTCGGGCAATACGGATGATGGCATCTACTTCGGAAAGTTGTTCGACGACGATAATCGTCTGTTTGCCGAGGCGGCGACCCATCAAAGCTAGCTCAATATACTCTTCATCTTTGTAACCGTTACAGATGAGTAAGGCTTTACGATTTTCGAGTAAGGCTAGGGCGATAATCAGTTCTGGTTTAGATCCCGCTTCTAATCCGAAATCATACTCTTCACCGGCATCGAGAATTTCTTCTACGACTTCGCGCAATTGATTTACTTTAATCGGAAAAACTCCGCGATAACGTGCGTGGTAATCTTCTTCTTCGATGGCCCGACGAAACGCTTCGTTGATTTGGGTGACGCGATGACGAAGTAAATCTTGAACACGAATCGTCAGGGGTGGTTTTAAGCCAGACGCTTCCGCTTCCTTAACAATATCGACGATACGAATCTTACGATGATCGCCTTTCGGGTGAACACAAAGATTCCCCTGAGCGTCGACGGAGAAGTTATTACCTCCCCAGCGTTTGAAGCCGTAGTAATCTTCGGCGTGTTTGATGGTCCAAGACGGTTGTTTGCTCACGTGTGTAGAACGTCAGACATTTAATTGTCTCGCCGAGAGTGCAAGGGGAAATCGTGGTAAATTTAACCTTCGGACTCGACCCCTTGGCGTCCTGGGATTGTGATAGGTCCATGTCTGCGTCCGACATAATCAAGGCTACGATAAAATTACGCTCACAATTACGTGATCTACAATTTGCTAGTCCGGCTGATTATGTTTACAGTCCCTTGGACTATGCTTGGGAGTCGCACGAAGCCTACATAACTCAGTACGGTGCAACGGGACCGAAAAAAGTGCTTTTTTTAGGAATGAACCCTGGCCCATTCGGCATGGCTCAGACGGGAATTCCCTTTGGGGAAATTGAGTCGGTTCGTGACTGGATGGGTTTGGAGCGACCTGTCGGGCGACCCTCACGAGAGCATCCGAGTAAGAAAGTAACGGGCTTTGCTTGCACGAGATCGGAAGTGAGCGGACGAAGACTGTGGGGATTATTTAAAGAGCGATTCGGTTCCGCCAATAATTTTTTCAAAGATCATTGGGTCCATAATTATAATCCGTTACTGTTCATCGAAAATACCAAAATTGGACGCAATGTGGTCCCTGAAGAACTTCCAGCTGAATCCATACGTGCGGTTAATGAAGCGTGCGATGCTTATCTGCGAGTATTGGTAGATGAGATGAAAATTAAAACTGTCGTCGGTGTGGGTGGATACGCCGAAACGCGGGCCCGTGAAGCACTCGAGGGTTATCCCATTCAATTTGCGAAGGTCTTGCACCCGAGTCCCGCGAGTCCGGTTGCCAATCGTGGTTGGGCTGAGGCCGCCACGCGTGAACTTAAAGCGCAAGGAGTCTGGCAATAATGGCTTTGATTGAATCCATTTTAGCGCGCCCGTATTTCCGCCAAAAACTTTGGCAGTGGTGGTATCCGTATTTCACCCGAAAAGTTAAAAGCCAAGGGATCGATTTTTTGAATTATGCTTTTGAGTCTGAACCCCGCGTCCAGATTCTGTTGGAGGTTTCGGATGAACAAAATCGACCAAATATTCAGCTTTATCATCACATCGCTTCGTACGCAGATTTTAAAAATAAAAGAGTACTCGAGGTGAGTTGCGGACATGGCGGTGGAGCATCGTACCTTACTCGATATTTGAAACCTCTTGAATATACGGCTATGGATTTAAATCCAGCAGCCATTGAATATTGTCAAAGTCGGCACGCCGTAACTGGGTTAAAGTTTAGGCAAGGAGATGCGATGAACTTACCTTTCGCTGATGAAAGTTTTGATGTCGTCATCAATGTTGAGGCTTCCCATTGCTATCCTGATTTTTCGCAATTCTTGAAAGAAGTTGCCCGTGTCTTAAAACCTGGCGGGCAATTCGTGTACGCAGACTTAAGATATGATAGCGGAGTAGAGGAGTGGCTGAAGGATTTATTTGGTCAGCCTTCACTGCATGTAAATCAGATGCGTCTGATTAATCCCGAAATTATCCGGGGGATGGAATTAAACACTCCCCGTTATACACAAATGGTAAAAGACTGTTTACCCACCTATTGGCACAAACTAGCCCTCGATTTCGCGGGCGTGAAGGGATCGCGACTTTATCGAGATGCGCAGAGCGGTGAACTTACTTATCGTTCACTCCATTTGACGAAGATTAAAAATTAACCCTTTCGAGATTCGAGTTCTAGCCAACGTTGTACGGCAAGGTTATGTTCGGCATCAATCGTTTGTAGGCGCTTTTGTAATTCAGCAAAAAGTGCTCCACCATTTTTGTATAAATCAGGATCGGCTAACTGTAGCGCTATTTTTGATTGTTCTGTTTCGAGTTCCGCAATTTTACCAGGAAGCTCGATAATATCTTGGCGGTCTTTATTACTTAATTTAGATGATTTGCTAGCTGCCGGTTTAGTTTCAGGCGGTGGAGTGGCTTTTACTGTGGTGGGTTGTGCGCGTTTACTGTTTGCGACTCTTTCCACTTCATTACGCCAATCGGTATAACCACCCGCATGTTCGGTGACGATGCCATTGCCTTCAAAGACGAGGGTGCTGGTGACGACGTTATCAAGGAAATCACGATCGTGACTGACGATGATAAGCGTGCCTTTATATTCGACTAGAAGATCTTCAAGTACGTCTAAAGTTTCGGCGTCTAAATCATTGGTCGGTTCGTCGAGAACCAAGACATTGGCGGGTTTGGTGAACAGACGTGCCAAGAGGAGTCGATTACGTTCACCACCTGAGAGCACTTTAGCTTTTGAGCGTGCACGGGTGGGTTCGAACAGAAAATCCTGAAGATAGCTGATCACATGTCGGGAGCGTCCTTGCACTTCTACCGTGTCAGAATCTCCTGCCAGATTTTCGGCGACTGTTAAATCGTCATTAATCAGCCCGCGCATTTGGTCGAAGTAAACGACTTCAAGTTTAGTTCCGAATTTAATATTGCCACCGGTGGGCTCGAGTTGGCCCATTAACATTTTAACTAAAGTAGTTTTACCAGCACCATTGGGACCGATGAGACCGACTTTGTCTCCGCGATTTAAGCGTAAGGTTAAATCACGAATAACTTTCTGATCGTTACCGTAAGAAAATTCAATGTTTTCGGCTTCAACGACCCGTTCGCCGGAGCGATCGGCGTTACTAATTTCCATTTTAGCGGCACCCGTGACACTGCGCATATCGGCACGGACCTGTCGGAGGACTTTTAACGCCTCCATCCGAGCATTGGATTTGGTGCGGCGAGCGCCCGGACTTCTGCGCGACCAGGCTTCTTCTTGAGATAGTTTTTTGTCGAAGGCCGCTTTTTGACGTTCCTCTGCGATAAATAATTCATCTTTACGAACTAAGTAAGTATCGTAATCGCAGGACCAACTCATCAACTTTCCGCGGTCGAGTTCGATAATACGATTGGCCATGCGACGGAGAAAAGCCCGATCGTGAGTGACGAATAAAAGAGGAATCTTTTCTTCTAACAAAAATTCTTCCATCCAGAGAATCGACTCCAAGTCCATGTGATTGGTTGGCTCGTCGAGTAAAAGTAAATCGGGCTTCGCGGCGAGAGCTTGAGCGAGTAGGCAGCGACGTTTGAGTCCACCGGATAAATCATCAAACGCTTTTTCGGGATCGAGGCCGAGGCGTTCGATTAAACTATCCACGCGGACATCGCGTTCCCATTCTTCTTCGATGGAGTCGGTACGTAAACCGCTTTCGACAATGCTCTGCACGTTACCAGGTAAGTGATGCGGAATTTCTTGGGTTAGTCGGGCCTGAGTCACGCCATCGGGATGTGTGATCGCTCCGGAGTCAGGCGCCATTTCGCCGGCGGCAATCCGCATGAGCGTAGTTTTACCTGCTCCATTGCGACCCAATAAACAGACTCTTTCGCCTTCTTCGATTTGGAGATTTAAATGATCAAGCACGGCTGGCCCGCCAAAATTAACACTGATATCGAGTAAACTTAAGAGGGCCATGGCGGGTGGTTTGCTGGAAACTAAAATGATAAGCGAGAAAAGATTTATCCAATTTTCTTAAGTTTGCTAATTTCGGGGAATTGCCACGCGGTAATACCCATCACACCGAAGACGGCCAGTCCGCCGATGATGACTGAATTAACGGTGCCGAAAATACGCGCCATCAGGCCCGATTCAGCCATCCCAAGTTCATTAGAACAGCCTATAAAAACAGCGGTAACGGCCGACACTCGACCCATCATTTCCGGCGGCACACTGGTTTGTAATATCGTCTGGCGGATGATGACATTTACCGCATCGGCGGCCCCGGAGATAAATAAAAATAGACAACTTAAGATAAAGGCACCGATGAGTCCAAAGCCCAAGAATTCTGCGATCGGAATGGCAAAGCCAAAGCCGATGATGCAGAAACCGAATATCGCAAAAGAGAGATAGAGTGCACGCCCCGCATTTTTAAATGAGGGCAGAAAAATTAAGCAGACGGAGGTGATCACGGCCCCACTGGAAGTCGCTGCACGCAGCACACCAAATCCTAATTCTCCTACCTGTAGCATTTCGGCGAAAAGAGGGAGAAGCGCTACGGCGCCACCCAAGAGAACCGCAAATAAATCCAAGGTAAATGCCCCTAGCATGATACGTTGGCCGAGCATGAAATTGATGCCTACACGTAAGCTTTGAAAGATCGGCTCGCGAACTTTGGATTGTAATTTTTGACTCGTGCGTACGCACGAGGTGGAAATGAGTGCTGACAAAAGTAAGACACTCATGACGGTGAAGGCCAAGCTGGCGCCACCTTGCCAAAGCATTACTCCGCCGATGCCAGGTCCTAAAACGGAAGCCAGTTCAAACAAAGTATTTCGCCAACGAATGGCATTCGACATTTGTTCACGAGGTAAGATTTCGGCCAGCATGGCCTGTCGCGACGTCGTCAAAAAACTTCGGGCGAATCCACCCAGGACGACGACGGAATAGAGTAAGAGTAATTTTACGGTAGGCGTTTCAAAGTTAGGTATGAAAAATAGAACTAAGCTAATCAAAAACATGGAACCCAGGGCACTGCAGGCGATGCGATGGCGGTTATGATTGTCGGCGAAGTGACCCGCAAAAAGGACTGTACTGACAAAGGGAATGACTTCGGCGAGGCCGATACCGCCGAGGGCAAGCGCAGCCACTTTATGATCTGCTTTGGTTAACTGAAAAACCTGCCAGGCAATCGCAACCGTTTGAATCTGGATGGCTATGGTACCAAGAACTAAGCCTGTGATATAAAAACGGAAGGGTGTGGACTTGATAGCGGAAGCGCCTGTGGGTTCATTCAAGTTCATTCCCTCGCATTTGACGCACAATTGCATAATGGTCAAACCTGCTTAAAAGTTGGTAAAAAATCACACAATCTTCACTTTCTGGGGTACCTTTTAATCTTTCAAAGAATGTATTTTTACCTTCATAATGTGTTTTAACCTCATTTAAAAATATTATGACCCAAAAGTTATTTGGTACAGATGGTATTCGCGGTCGTGCGAATGAGTACCCAATTACCTCAGAGGTCGCGCTGAAGGCGGGTCAGGCAATTTCCCGTGTCTTAAAATCTAAAGGGGCAAATCATAATCGCGTGGTAATTGGTAAGGATACCCGAATTTCTGGGTATATGTTGGAAACCGCGCTGACGAGTGGCCTCGTGGCCAGCGGTATGGATGTTTTCCTGGTCGGTCCGATGCCGACCCCCGCGGTAGCCCATTTAACTAAATCGATGGGTTGTGGAGCCGGTATCATGCTGACGGCCTCTCATAATCCTTATGAAGATAATGGTCTCAAAATTTTTGGACCCGACGGTTATAAATTATCCGACGAATTAGAACGCCAGATTGAAGCTGAAATTATTTCATCGCAAAAACAGCCCTTAGTGGCCCCCGCGCAAATTGGAAAAGCTTTGCGGATTAATGACGCCAGCGGACGTTACATCGAGTACGCCAAACAAAGTGCGGGCATCGTGGATTTATCCGGACTAAAAATTGTCATCGATTGCGGACACGGTGCGGCCTATCAAATCGCCCCGGTGATTTTTCGAGAACTGGGAGCTGAAGTAATCAAGTTAGCGGTCGAACCCAACGGTTTGAATATTAACGACGGAGTAGGGGCTTTGCATCCTGAATACGCTGGTAAAGTCGTGAAAGAGCAGGGTGCTGATATCGGTATCTCTTTTGATGGTGATGCGGATCGCGTCATTTTCAGTGACGAAACAGGTGCATCCATTTCCGGAGATCGCATTTTAGTTTTATGTGCGCTGGCACTTAAACAAGCGGGTCTTTTGCGTAACGATACGATGGTCACTACCGTGATGAGTAATCTCGGACTGCATGAGGTCTTACGTGCTACTGGGATTAACGTCGTGACCTCGGCCGTAGGCGATCGACATGTGATTGAAGCGCTTCGTAAAGGTGGCTTCTCCTTCGGTGGCGAAAATTCAGGTCACTTAATTTTTGCGGACCACGCGACCACCGGTGATGGCATTCTCAGTGCGATTCAGATTTTACGAATCATGAAGCAGCAGGGTAAGAAAATTTCTGACTTGGTAAAAGTGATGCATGAATACCCGAGCACCTTACTGAATTTAAAAATTAAGTCGAAGCCACCGATTGAGTC
>Ga0209088_10002217_pt1 | contig 12044 bp, 10 predicted proteins | sample S_140625_EF_Meta_FD_187324 | JGI IMG/M metagenome (GOLD analysis project Ga0209088, IMG submission 187324) | Freshwater microbial communities from Lake Simoncouche, Canada to study carbon cycling - S_140625_EF_MetaG (SPAdes) (version 2) | ecosystem: Environmental > Aquatic > Freshwater > Lake ...
CCATCTACTTCCCTTTTTACAGGAGCAGAATGTTCTTTCGGAGGAGCAGTCTCGAGAGATCACGGATGAGTTGAACCGGACAGGAAAACCGGTGGAAACGATTTTGTCGAATTTCGGAATCATCCAGATGCCACAGATTTTGGAAAAGATTTCGGACAGTCTTGGACTTCCGCTTTTGGCCGATTTGAGCGGATTAGAACTGAGTCCGGAATTATTGGCGAGGATTCCGCCCCACACCGCGCGGAACTTGGGAGCGTTGCCGGTGGCGGGAGACGAGACGACCTTGACGGTGGCACTGGCGGATCCTCTGGCAGCACAGGCGTTAGAGGATCTCCGGTTTGCGACAGGACGGGAGATTGCGCAGGTGATCGCTCCGCCCGAACAGATCCAGCCTCTCCTCGACAAGCATTACGGGTCGGCGGAAGTCAACATCGACGACGTGCTGAAGGAGCTAGAAAATGCTCCCGAGACTTCGATTGCTTCGGAGGGTGTGGATTTAAATGAAGCTGGAAGTGCCCCAATCATCAAATATGTGAACACAATCATCGCGCGTGCGATTCATGCAAAGGCGAGCGACATCCATTTGGAGCCGTTTGAGAAGGAGTTTAAAATTCGGTACCGGGTGGACGGTGCGCTTTACGAGATGGCCCCCCCGCCACGGCGTTTGGCCATCCCCCTCACCTCCCGAGTTAAGGTGATGGCGAATCTGAATATCGCGGAGCGGCGGGTTCCTCAGGACGGTCGTATTCAGACCCTGTTAGCAGGGCGACAGGTGGATTTGCGGGTTTCCACCCTGCCCACCCAGTACGGGGAGAGCGTCGTGATGCGAGTGCTGGACCGATCGGTGGTCAATTTGGATCTGGAAAAGCTGGGAATTCCCAAACACATCTTCGATTACATCTGCGAAACGATCGAGAAGCCGAATGGAATTTTTATCGTTACGGGACCGACCGGATCGGGCAAGACAACGACGCTGTACTCCTGCCTTGGGCGGGTGAACCAAATCGATACAAAAATTCTGACGGTGGAGGATCCGGTGGAGTACGAGTTGGAAGGAATCATTCAGGTGCCGGCCAACGAGAGCATTGGACTGACCTTTGCCCGGGCGTTGCGGGCGTTTTTGCGGCAAGATCCGGATAAGATTCTGGTCGGAGAAACGCGGGATCTGGAAACAGCACAGATTGCAATTCAGGCGAGTTTGACGGGGCATTTGGTCATGACCAGTTTGCATACGAACGATGCGGCAGGCGCAGTGACACGATTGCTCGATATGGGAGTGGAGCCATTTTTGATGTCGGCCACAATGGAGGGAGTTTTGGCGCAACGACTCCTTCGTCGGGTTTGTAAAGAGTGTCGGACTCCGTTCCGCCCGAAGGAAGATGTCCTAACCCAACTCGGAATGAGCGCATCTGACGTGGGGGACCAGCCCTTTTATTTCGGCAAGGGATGCGAAGTCTGCAACGGAACGGGATACAAGGGGCGAGTGGGCATTTACGAACTTTTGGACGTCCGGGAACCGATCCGCCTTTTGATCAATGAACGGGCTCCTTCGGTGGTCATTCGGCAAAAGGGAATCGAACTAGGAATGACCACTCTGCGACAGGATGGGATTCGGAATCTCCTTGAGGGACACACCAGCATCGAGGAAGTTCTTAAGTACACCTAACCATTATGCCTCTTTTTGCCTACACCGCGGTGGATGCTCAGGGAAAAACCCATCAGGGAACCTTGGAGGCGAACAGTGCCGCGGATGCGGCGGCCGCGGTCAAAAAGAAAGGCCAGTTTCCGACCAACATCTCGGAGACGACCGCAGATGCTGCGGGCAAAGTGAAGAAGAAGGGGTTTTCTCTTAGTTTATCGATGGGCGGAGGGGGCGGAACGGGAAAAGTTCCCGCCAAGGTTCTGACGATTTTCACACGCCAGCTTTCGACCTTGATCAGCGCCGGTCTCCCCTTGCTGCGAAGCTTGCGGACGTTGGGTAAGCAGGAGAAAAATCCTAACTTACGGAAGATTATGACCGGGCTGGCCGAATCGGTAGAAGGCGGTACCACATTTTCCGAGGCCCTCTCCCAACATCCAAAAGCCTTCAACAAACTGTACGTGAACATGGTGAAAGCGGGTGAGCTGGGCGGTGTGCTCGAAGTGGTGCTGACTCGGTTGGCTGAGTTTGCGGAAAAGAGCCAAAGAATCAAAGGCAAGGTGACCTCGGCGATGGTCTATCCCTTGGTCGTCTTGACGATTGCGGTCGGGATCGTGACCTTCCTAATGCTTTTCATCGTTCCGAAATTCGAGGCAATTTTTAAGGACATGTTGGGGGGTCGCCCCCTGCCCTTCATTACCCAGATGGTGATGGATTTAAGCCGATTCATTCAGGGAAACTTTTTGTTGATTGCCGTGGCGATCACCGTCCTGGTTTTTGCCCTGCGTTTCGCGATGAAACTTCCAGGAGTTGCGGCCGCTTTGGACACGTACACCTTAAAGATTCCGCTTTTCGGCGACATGCTAACCAAGACCTCGGTGGCCCGCTTTAGCCGAACACTGGGAACGTTGGTTTCGTCGGGTGTGCCGATTTTGCAAGCCCTCCAAATCACACGCGACACCGCCGGAAACCTACGAGTGAGCAAGGCGGTAGAGAACATCCACGACAATGTGAAGGAGGGGGAGTCGATGGTCAGTCCGATGGAAGCGAGTGGAATTTTTCCGCCGATGGTGGTTTCGATGGTTCAGGTAGGCGAAGAGACCGGACAGCTCCCCGATATGTTGACGAAAGTAGCCGACGTGTTTGAGGAGGAGGTCGATAATGCGGTGGCGGGTCTGACCTCTATGCTGGAGCCGGTGATGATTGTGATGCTGGCGCTGGTCGTTGGAACGATTGTCGTCGCGCTGTTCTTGCCACTCATCACGATCATCCAAGACCTGACCGGCGGATCGTAGTCCGATGGTGGAGGTGGTGGTTTGCCGTTATGGAGAGGATTTGGCCTGGACCCGAAATTTGCCCCGCGGCGTGCGTCTCACCATCTACGATAAAAGCGACTTAGATCAGCCCAGCTGGCCGGGCTCCTTTCGTTTAGCAAATCATAGCCGGGATGATTTTGCTTGGCTGCATCATCTGGTGGAGCGTTATGACGATTTGTCGGATTGGACGATTTTTGCCCAAGGACGCCCTTTTGATCATGCCCCAGATCTGCATCGGGTGATCCGAAGCTACGCGAAAGAGGAAGGCGCGGTTGGTCGACCAGATTTTTCCTGGCTGGGATTTCTCTGGGAAACGGACGATGTGCGGGGTCGCCCTTCATTCGTGACTTGGTCCAAGAATCCCGAACGTCGGGAACTGAACCTCGAAGGATTTTTTCAGGCTCTTTGGGGGGAACCTGCTCCGGACAAGGTTCGTTACGTCGGAGGCAGTCAGTTTGCCCTTTCCCGATCTGCGGCCCAACGGCGCCCCCGGGACTTTTATCGGCGTGCACGGGATCTTTCCCGTACTTTTCCGGATGCGGCCCATGCTTTTGAACGGACTTGGGACAGGATTTTTCTAGCCCCTCCGTTGGATGAAACGCTTTTTGGACCTTCCGGAATGAGACTCCTCAAGCCGGTTCGGCCAAAACCCGCAGGCGCAACTTCCCGCTACGGCTGAACAGGAACGGCAGCCGGGGCTTGCGTCCCGATACGGGCCTGAAGGGTGGAGAGTCGCTCCCGCAAAGAGGAAGGAACTTGGACGATACCTCCTTGGAGCGAAACTTCCCCATCCGGATCCTTTCGAAGCACCGGCTTATCGACACCCTCCTGCCGAGTTTCTTCCCGGAGGAGCTGCCCATCGGGATTCACCACCGTGATCCGATGCACTCCCGCTGCCACGGCGTAAAGAAGGTGAAGATTATTTTGCGGATCAAATTCGGCCGCGGGCTTGCCCAGTGGGAGATAAGCGCCAAGACGGCGGGATGGGAAAACCTTGTTTTCTGCAGGAACCTCAACCCGCAGATAGAGGCCAACGTTCGGATCCTCGTAAAATTTAAGAAGAGAGTAGATGCGCCTCTCCACTCCATCCCCGCGGGGCACGCTCCAGATCACTTCCCCCCGACCAATCAGAAAATCGAGCGAATCGGTCAACAGAGTCTCCCCGGAAGGCAAACGTATGGAAGCGCGTGCCCGATATCCTCCAGTGTCCCGAATCAGGTAGTGAGGCGCAAGATCGACAGAAATTGCGGTGGATTCCCCCGGTCGCAAGTTTTTGTCCGGGGGCACGAAACTTTTTTCCGGAGCGATGAGCTGGCCGTCGCGAGACTGCACAACCATCTCGAGCCAAGGCTTCCCCTGGGCTTCCGTCAGCCGCAACTCCCCTGCTCCCAGATTTTTAAGACGGACCGTGAAAGGGATCGGTGAAAACTGAAGATAAGCGGCCTTCTGAGTTTCGAGGCGAACGTCGACTTGAGAATTTGCGGGAAAAACCGAGCCGCACAGAAGGGCAATCCCGATTCCAAAAATTTTTGCCTTAGAGATCTTTTGCATACGAAATCAATATGGGCGGGTGAACCAGCCCTCGGCAAGGGGGAAGGAACTGAGTCGTTGGGAAGAGCGGTGGTTAGGAGGAGAGAGTCGCGTGCTCAGGCTGAGCGGGTGCCGTCGTCACAGCCACTTCCGTGGCAGAAGGAGAGGAGGAATCCAATCCTTCTTCCAGCTTTTCGGAGCGAAGAGCCGCTCGGAGCGCTTTTTTCCACGTTCCGTAAAAGTGTTTCTTACATGCGGCGGCAAAGAGGGACGGGTTGGCTCGCTTGACCTCCGGAGTGATGAGCTTCACACCCTGTTTTTTGAGTTCGAGAATTCCTTCAACCAAATTTTCCCGAGTCCACCGTTTCCGACGACGGACTTCCGAGTAGTTGATGCCGGCTTTCTCGAGAGCTTTTCCCCAGTTCCCAAATCGGCGACGGGCCGTCGCGATCAGCTTGTTGGAAGATTCATCCATCGATTTCGAGCTAAGATCGGCTCCTTCCGTATTCAACCGACGAATCTCCTCCAGAATGCCGCTTTCATCCCAGCTGCGGTACCGATAAATTTCTTCCGAGGCCAATCCTGCGGCTTCAAGAGCCGTGCGCCAGTTGCCAAAATATTTCGGACGGATCGCGGCGTAGACCATCGCATTGTGTTGACTGAGGGCCATCGAGCGGAACGAAAGATCAAAACCCTTGGAAGCCAACTCCCGGATTTCTTCCACGATCACTTCCTTGGACCACTTACGATATTTGCGGACGTCGACATATGAGATTCCGGCCTGATCCAACGCTGCCTGCCAGCTTCCAAAATAACGGATGGAAGCAGCAAGTAGCTCTTGGAAATTGAGACGAACATGATTCGCGTAAAGGGGCTCCCCCTTGTCTTTCCACTGATGAATCTCTGCTAAAACACGCTCGGTCGACCAACGAAGATTTTTTCTGGATCTAACTTTCATGCCTATAGCATTAGTTCAAAGATCATATTTGTCAAGTTACGGAAAATTTGCGTATCTGTAAGTATCTGTAATTCAATGATTTTTATTTATTCCCCTTGAAATAATCGAGCCGAAAGAGAATCCGGTAGCCCTGCTTTGACTATTTTCGATGCAGCTTTCTCGACCTCATACCCGATCCGACGGAGATCGACCGTCTGCTCCTTCGAATCGTAAATAGCGTAACTGGCACGCCAATCCCCATCTCGGGGTTGGCCGACCGAACCGACGTTAAATAGGAATTTTCGGGCTGTTTTCAGTCTCTCGGGATGGACATCCACCTTACGGAACTCGACAGGGCGGACCTCTTTCTCCTTCAAAAAAGCGGCAGGGCGATGAGTGTGGCCAATAAAGCAGAGGTGTGTTTTTTGATAAAAGAAACTCGTTTGAGCCTCGAGTTGGGTCGAAATATAAGCCCAATTTTCCGGACCATCCAAAGTGGCATGGACCAGGGTGAAAGCTTCCTCCACATGGACGAGAGGCAAGCGGCGCAGATAGTTCAGCTGAGCTGGAACGAGATGTTTTCTGGAAAAAGCCAGAGCCACCTGGGCATCTTTCGAAAAGGCCTCTGGATTTTTGTTTTGTGTGACCAGTTCATCATGATTTCCCCGAACAACTGGACATCCTAAAGCCCGCACAACCTCCACACACTCTGCCGGGTTTGCGTTGTATCCAACCAAATCCCCAATACACAGAGGATGGGTCACCTGCTGATCCTCCATATCGGCCAGAACCGCCTCCAAGGCCTCCAGATTGCCATGCACATCCCCAAAAATTCCGTATTTCATTTTTTCGATGGAACTCCGTCCGACAACTCTCTCTCTAACCGTTGAATCTCACGATCCACCACCTCTGGCCTCCGTTCAGGGGCCGGTAGTGAACCCATCTGTGCCCGCAGATTCCGAAAATAAGCGAGCGCGGCCTTCTTATCCCCCGCCTTATCCAAGGCATACCCGATAAAACGCTCCAGGTAAGGCGGGGCATCTCCTTTGGTAATCGCCTCGCGATAACACTCTGCTGCCGCCTGATAATCCCCCAACCGTTGCCAGTATAAATCTCCCAACCGCTGAAAAAGCAAAGCACGCTCGGGCACGGCCTTCGTTCCCCGCTCCAACAAATCCCTTCCCGCTTCAACCCATCGACGGGCTTCGATCCGGCGTCGCGTTTCATTGGGTTCCCCGCCGTATTGTTCTGCTGCAACGGCCGCATTCCACGCAAGATGCCAAGAGGCGGTGTCCCAAAAAACCGCCACTCGTGGTTGCAACAAAGTCGCCAACTCCAAAGAGCTCCGGACCCTGACCCACTGCTGTTGCTCCCATGCGGTATGCGCCTGCAACATCAGCGCGTTCGCAGCCAACCCTCGGAACCCTCCCAGTGCCGCTAGAGCAAGCCCCTGCCCCACCTTTTCACGAATCGCCACCGCCGTCGGGCCGCGAAACCCATACGTTGCTTTTCTCTGGGCCTGCGTCATCGCTTTTTCCCACGAAATCTTTGCGCCACCCCAACCCAACAGAAGCAAACAGGCCAACCCACCCGCCATCCAGGACTTCAAATATCCCGCCCTTCGAAAATCACCGAAGCCGCCGTCAACAGCACAGCAATATAAACAACCGAATAGCCGATCACTTCGAGGGTCGAACGCCAAAGGACAACGTTCCCCGCAACAATCTCATCGATCAAGTTGTAGAGATTAAAGTCGGGAACAAGAAAAGCCACCCCGGCTAAAAATGCTTTCGTCATCCAACTCACCACTTCGCCAGATTCCAACCACTGCTCCCGGGCGACCGATTCAAGATGACCAATCAGATAAACCATCAACGTCATCGCCATGACAAATGTGGTTGAAGTTGCCACGGTGCTAAAAAAGACCGCTACCGCCGCCACCACCGCCAGCTTCACTTCCACTAAAAGAACAGCTTGGATCAGCCGCGGATCCCTCGCCTCAGCCCGAATCGCAGCCGCTACCGCGGGATCCGATCCCTCCCGGGCGATGAGTTGTGCCTCCTTCCATCCCAATACGCCCGCCACCGCGACCGCCATAACTCCAACCATCACCGCCAATAAAAGCGCCAGCCCCACATACTTGCCCGCAATGAACTCCCATCTGCGGAGGGGTCGGCACAATGCTGTCAGGATCGTTCTCCTCTCAATCTCCCCGGGAATCAGCTGCGCCGCACCGAGCAACCCCACCAACAGGCCCGTCAGACTGATCGCGGCATATCCAAGATCCTTCAGAAACTTGAACTGCTCCTGAAACGAAAACTCCGTGAAGTAGTTCGCTCCAAAAATCAGAACCAACCCAAAGACAAGAAGAACGGCAAACACTTTCTGACGTACTGCTTCCAAAAACGTGTTTCCCGCCACTGCCGCGATCCGTCGTAAAGATCCCATCATCGGCGTTTTTCCTCCGGAAGGCTTCGCAGAAAATAATCCTCCAGCCTTTCCCGCGGTGCCCCCTCCCGCACCACTTGCGCCCCTCGCTTCTCCAACCACCCGCGCAACTCCTTCCGATCTTCCTCCTTCAACCCCTGCACATTCACCTCCCATTCCCTCTTCCGTGTGAGCAACTCCTCGAGCCGTCCCTCCCGCAGTTTTTGGCCACGATGAAGAATGATCACCCGATCCGCGACGTCCTCGACCTGCTCCAGCAGATGACTGGAAAAAATCACCGTCTTTCCCCGACCCCGCAACTCTAAAATCAGATCCCGAATCTCCCGCGACCCAGCCGGATCCACACCTGCTGTCGGCTCATCTAACATCAAAATCTCCGGATCCCCGACCATCGCGCCCGCAAGGCCAGCACGTTGCAACATCCCCTTCGAATAGGTCCGCAACGGCCGTTTCCCCGCTTCGCCGCCCAGCCGAACTAACTCCAACAACTCCAGAATCCTTTTTTCCAAAAGGGCTCCTCCCATCCCACTGAGCCTGCCGTAGTACCGCACCAACTCCGCCCCGCTCAGAAAATTCGGAAAATAAGGATTTTCGGGAAGAAAGCCGATCTGCCGTCGCGCGGCAATGGTTCCCGCACGATACCCACACACTTCCGCCCGACCCGACGTCGGTCGCAACAACCCCAGAATCATCTTCATCGCCGTGCTTTTTCCGCTTCCGTTCGGCCCCAGCAAACCAAATACCTCTCCCCGCTGGACCTCCATATCCAAACCCTCCAAGGCCAAAACTCGTCCCCGAAACCATCCCATGGGGAACTCTTTGCGTAGCCCTTCGGTTCGTACGGCCGAACTCACTGGATTTGAAACCCTTTTATTCCAGGTACCGCTTCCACCTCTCGGCCATTCGATTCCCGAATGAAACCAGCCAAATGACTCTCTCCAATTTCTTTTTCCATCGCCTCCACTTCATCCCGATCCCCCTGCAAAAACACTTCTACCGTTCCATCGGGTTGATTTGTGGCATGCCCAGACACTGTATATCCCTCCGCAATCTGTCGTACGCTGTAACGAAACCCAACCCCCTGCACTTTTCCGCGATAGGAAATCCTTTTGGCCACCATCCCACGATTTTGCCTGCTTCCCTTCCAACCTTCAATCCCCTCCCCCATCCGCCCCGCACCCCTTGAACCCGAAAAATCCCTTCGCCCCACCCTTTTTTTTAGCGAAACTACCCTTCGATGGCCTCCCCCTCCCTCGCCCTCTCCACCTGCTGGCATGCCGACCGCACCACCGACGGGGCCGATCTTCTCCGCCAAGCCACCTCCCTTGGATTTGATCACGTTGAACTCAGCCATAACACGCGGTTCAGCCTCTGGCCCGGAATTCTGGCCGAACATAAAATGCCCCACTCCCCAAAGATCGACGTCCTTCACAACTTTTGTCCCGTCCCTATCGAACTCCTCCGCCCCCACCCCAACGCATACGAATTTTCCGACCCCCGCCCCACCTCGCGTCGTCTTGCCGAGCGCCACTCTCTGGCCACGCTCGAAGCTGCAGCTTCGGTCGAAGCTCGCTTCGTCGTTCTTCACCTTGGCTCCGCCGGTCCCCGCCACCTCGACGATCCCCTCGAATCGCTCGCCCTTGCAGGCCAACTTGGCTCCCGCTCTTTTGTTCGACAAAAAATATCCGCCATTCAAGCCTGGGAAAAAGCCTTTCGTGAAAGCTGGCCCCGGGTGGAAGAAATCCTTCTCCGTCTTGGGGAACGCGCCCAAACCCTCGGGCTCCGCCTTGGTTTGGAATGCCGCGAAAACCCCCGAGAAATTCCCCCCGACGATTCTTGGGACATGCTTCTCTCCCGACTTCCCGCCCCCACCTTCGGTTACTGGCACGACTTTGGTCACGCCGCCGCCAAACATGCAATCGGTCTTCTCGACCACGAACAACACCTCCGTCGGCTGGCTCCCCGATTGATCGGCGTCCATCTCCACGACTACTCCACCGAACAAGGAGACCACCTCCCGCTCGGTCAAGGATCCATTCCTTTTGCCCAACTTCTTCCCCTCATCCCCTCCCACGCCCACGTCTCCCTCGAACTATCTCCGGATGTGTCCGCGGACGATGTTCGTGCCAGCCTCTTATGGTGGAATCAAAACCAACACGCACGCTCTTAAACCGGCTTGCCCCCTACATTCGATTCGGCGTGACCGCCGGAGTTGTTGCCTTTCTCGCCGGCAAAATCAACTGGCCGAACCTCGCCCACCGTTTTTCCTCTGCCCACCCCTTCTGGCTGGTTGCCGCCCTATTCGTCACCCTCATCTCCATCCTTCTCTGTGGAACACGTTTTTATTTTCTCCTTCGCTTGCAAAAGATTCCTCTCTCCTATTTTCGCACTCTTCATCTCACGTTCGTCGGCTTTTTCTTTAATCTCTTCCTGATCGGATCCACAGGAGGCGATGCCATTCGACTCTTTTATCTCCTCCGCTGGTTTCCCCAACAAAAGGCCCGCGCCACCCTCTCCATTCTCATGGACCGCGTTTTCGGCGTGGCCGCTCTTTTTGGACTCGCCCTACTCTTTCTTCCAGGCACCGCCGATCGTCTCCGAGCCGATCCCGCCTTCACCCCGCTGGCCTCCGCCCTTCCCTGGCTTGGCCCACTCGGCGCCCTCCTTCTTCTCCTCGGATTCCTTCTTCCTGCCTTTCTTCCCAATCTCCCCCTACCCAGAAATCTCCCCGGTCGTGCCGTCTTGATCGATCTCCTTCACGGACTTCGCGACACCATGCATGGAGGCTGGATCACCGTGGCCGCCGTCGCCGTAGCTATCTCCGTTCATATCTTCAGCTTTGCCGGAGCCACTCTTCTCGCCCGCGCCTTGGATCTCCCCATTAACTACTCCCTCGCCGGCCTGATCCTCGTCCTTATCTTCAGCGCCTCCGCTCTTCCGATCAGCGTCAGCGGTCATGGGGTCCGAGAAGGAGTCATGATCTTTCTCTTTCTCCACCTTGGACTCGGAACCGATCCGGAATCCGCCATCGCCTATTCCATTCTTATCTATGCCCTCGGCCTCTTCTGGAGCCTCGGGGGTGGTATCGCCTACCTTACCCTTCGATCCCCCGATCCAAAACCATGATCCGCCACCCCGCCGCCGAGCAGATTGTCCAAACACTTGCCCAAGCCGGCCACGTCGCCGTCTACGCCGGGGGCTGCGTTCGCGACGCCCTTTTACAACGGCCATACCCGGACGTGGATATCGCCACCTCCGCCACGCCCGACCAAGTCCAATCTCTCTTCCCCAAAGCCTCCGACCCGCAGGGAAAAGCGTTTGGCGTTATCCGACTTCGCATCGAGGAACACGTGTTCGAAATCGCCACCTTTCGTCTCGACGGCCCCTACCTCGATGGACGTCGCCCCTCCTCCATCACTTTCACGACAGCCGAAGAAGACGCGAAACGACGGGACTTCACCATCAACGGCATGTTTTTTGATCCCCTCAAGAATGAACTCCTCGACTTCGTCCAAGGCCAGAAGGATCTAGCGGCCAAAACGGTCCGCGCCATCGGCGATCCTCTCGCGCGTTTTACCGAAGATCGCCTTCGCCTCTTCCGTGCAATCCGCTTTGCGGTGCAATTGGGATTCGAAATCGAACCTGCAACATGGCAATCCCTCATTCAACTTGCTCCCCAATCCAACGTCATCTCCCCAGAACGAGTTCGGGATGAACTCATCAAAATCTTCACCAGCGCCGATCCCGCGCGGGGCTTCGATCTTCTCCATGAATCGGGCCTGACCGCCGTCTGGCTTCCCGAGCTTCTGGAGATGCGAGGCTGCGCCCAGTCCCCCGAACATCATCCCGAGGGCGATGTCTGGGTACACACCCGCCTACTGCTCACCCACCTGAAAAATCCCTCCCCGGTTCTCGCCTTCTCCGCTCTTCTTCATGATGTGGGAAAACCCCGCACATCGAAAACCGAGCCCAACGGTCGAATCCGATTTTTTGGTCACGAGGGAGTCGGAGCCCGTATGGCGGAGGAGATCCTCCGCCGCCTTCGTTTTTCCAACGACGACATTCATGCCATCACCGCCTGTATCGCCAACCACATGGCCTTTAAAGACGCTCCCCATATGCGGGTGAGCACGCTCAAACGCCTCCTTGCTCGCCCCACATTTGTCGAGGAACT
>Ga0209088_10002219_pt1 | contig 12037 bp, 13 predicted proteins | sample S_140625_EF_Meta_FD_187324 | JGI IMG/M metagenome (GOLD analysis project Ga0209088, IMG submission 187324) | Freshwater microbial communities from Lake Simoncouche, Canada to study carbon cycling - S_140625_EF_MetaG (SPAdes) (version 2) | ecosystem: Environmental > Aquatic > Freshwater > Lake ...
GGCCCAATCTGTGGTTTTTAACCAAGTTTGGTAAATGTGGTCAGCCATGGCTTGATGCTGGATCAAATTTGGTTCAATCCCGTTCAAGATACCATCACGATCCTGTACACTGGCATATTGTTCTCTAGCCAAGGTCCATTTAGGATCTTCGTCCATAGCCCATTCACGGGCTTTGTCTGCATCCATCTCTATGTGAAACTGCATGGCCAGATGTGGCCCGATAGCAAATGCTTGGTTAGCACAAGCGGCTGAACCAGCCAGGCGTGTGGCACCAGTAGGTATACTAAAAGTGTCGTAGTGCCACTGTATCACGGTAGAGGTAGGTGCGGAACCAAACCACTGTTGTGTTTCAGGAACATCCTCATATTCAATGGGTTGCCAACCTATTTCAGGTTGTGGTGATGTGCCGATAGTGCCACCCAAGGCTCGAGCCATCAATTGCCCACCCAAACAATGTCCTATGACCGGACGATCCAATCGCATGGCTTGTAGGATCAAGATCTCTGCTTGACGATTACTCAACAAGGGATCAGTAGCACTCATGCCACCACCCATCACAGCCAAGGCTGAGTAAGGTTCTATGCTGGCAGGAAACTCTTGCCACAACCCTGCATTGCGTGTCTCATGCGGAATATCGTGTTGGTCCAACCAGGTCACAAGGTATGCAGGACGTTCGGGTGTTTGGTGTTGTAGTATTAAAACAGGTTTCATCGGGATATTTATAAAAGAATAAGTTCTCAGGAACCTATCTGTTTAAATTGTAAACTCTCGATACATTGTGCTAGATAAAAGTCTATCTGTCAATTCAGTACGAACACCTGATATCTGTAGTGTGTGTCTAGCATGATGGCTGGCGTTGGCAGTGGCATGTGGAATATTTTGCCAATCAAACCAGTGTATTTCTCCAGCTTTCCAACGATCATACATGCAGTTACCATAGATATAAAATTGTCCTGGTTGCCAATCATCCAGCATTACAATAAATCTGATTAGTCTATCTTTTGGTATATCGGGCCACGCAGAGTTTTTATTAACACACCAACTGCTGAGCCCATCAATGTGGTAGTTAAACACCTGCCCGGTGTGTTGTGTATGAAATCTTAATTTGGTTTGCTCCAGGCCAAAAAATTGTGCTATTTTTTGAAAGCCTGCATAATCATCCAGTTGATCGTTGATGTCTACCAAGGTCATGTTGGGATCTCCACCACCTCGAACAATGTCTAATTCTTGTGCTGGTAACAGCGTGTTGGTACCATCGCGACCAAGATTGTTTTTGATTGTGGCCCATGTCATGGGACGTAGATGAGATCTTACCCGGTCAAGGTCTGATTGCCAAACATTGTTAAATCGGCCAACAACATAAAACCACTCGCCGGGTTGTTCGACCCGGTTTGGATCAAAATGGTATCGGCTAGTGTCCCGATATAAATCAAAGTTACTGATTTGCTTATCCAACATTATGATATTTATATTAGTACGCAGGACGCTCGGGTGTTTGGTGTTGTAGTATTAAAACAGGTTTCATTGGGATATTTAGTCAGTAGAAACCCGCCGAAGCGGGTCCTGGTGATTTCTGTTACGAGGTATTTCCTACCCTAGGCTACTTTACGCGGCCAATGCGAACTGTGAGTCGTTAGCGTTTACTTTTTTTGCTTGATTAACGGTCATCGCCTACCGTGCTGTCCACTCTGTTACTCTTTGCCCAATCGATCCTGTGTCATCCCCACCTAAATATACCGCATACACTTAGGTGGAGATGGCCGGCACTGCCCCGGCGTCTTGAACTTATTTCTCATCGCTTCATACAGCAATAACCTATATTATATTAGGCTTTCTGTATCTTGTCAACCAAACCGGTTGTGAACGTGTCAGCAAATTGTTCGTATACTTTAGCAGTCACGGTGCGAAACACTTGTTCATCAGCAGGACTGAATTTAATAACACGAATGCCATCTTGCTCACAGCGTGCCTTGGTTGGTTCAACTTCGGCCACAGCCACAGCACGTTCAAAACGGCCTGCTTCTAATGCGGCTTCTTTCATGACTGCTTGCAGATGTTCTGGCAAGCTGGCCAAGAAATTCTTGTTGATAATAATGTTGGTCAGCAACAATCGATGATTTGGTTCCAAAATGCTTTCGGCAACTTCGTTTTGTTGGCAAGCATAAATGCGAGGCCATGAGCTTTCGCCGCCATCAATATCACCATCCCGGATGCCTTCGGCCACACGCTCAACATCCATGACCACTGGATCAGCACCCAATGCACTCCATGTTGCACTTGCAACTGGTGAATTACTCACACGAACTTTGACTCCGGCCATTTCGCTCAGGCTGGAAATTTCACGGTTCATGGGCATGTTCATGAATCCACCTGAGTATGTAAATGCCATACCCTTGATGTTGGAATTCTTAGTATATCCTGCTAACAAGCTCTCGCCAATATCGCTTTCGAACACACGTGCCGCATGATCATGGTCACGGAACAGGAAAGGCAAGTCAAGAGCATCAAGATCTTGATTGTATTTGCTCAGCACATAAGTGTACATTTGACTCATTTCAATAGCACCTGTGTCCATGATGTCTAGCAAATTGTGTTTGGTAATTTTTTCACCATGATTATATTTGTCTGAATACTCGCTTAGTGTAAGTACTTCAATTTTGAATTCGCCGGGTGCTCGAGCTTCGGCTACTTCAGCAAATTTCTCTGCGGCTCTGATAAAAATATCAATAGGTTCGTGGGCTAATACCCATTTAATGTGGATAGGTTTCATGTTTGTTTTCTCCTTGAGTAATAGCTGGCATTTTTGATATGCTACGGTAGGCGTTCTAGGCAATATTGCTAGTAAAGGGTCATCCCAAGCGTCTGTTTATTCCGACGTCAGCACCTGCTGGCGTTGCTATTTTTATTTAGTCAGTTAAACTGATTCAGAACTAGTATTCGCATCTTTGGCCCAATCAACTCGGTTCCAAGCACGTTCATGGAAAAAATACAATGTACTATTGACTATCAGTAAAATTCCAGCAACTTCTAAGCCTCCCCAGAAATTGCCCGTTGCAAACCAACCGGCTGCCAAATTACTTCCGGTAACAAGTAGTCTCCAAGAAACAACTTTGCTGGCACTACGTGGCCATTTCTCTACCCACTTTGGTGATGAAAACAACATATTTTTTCTCCTTAAAATTTAAAAAAGTTGTTGATACCTGAGCTTTCAAAGTCGGCTTCGCCCAGATAATAAAAGGGTGATAAGAACCCCACAAAGCCGACTGCTTTGCCCATCTCTTTGTTGAAATACTTGTTGTCAATTGTGTTCACAAGATGTGTTAGTCCTGCTTGCCAACGTTGATACTGCACAGTCTCACAAAAGTTAGTGTAAAACCAATAATCCATTTCGTTGTAGAAACTGTTGGTTGGTTTTGAAGTTTGAAAAGTCTCTTGATTGTAGTCGGGATAGATTAACGGTTTGATCAAATGTTCGTATGTGGTTCTGTGTGTGTAACTATAGTTGGGCCAACGGCACACAAATTGCATGTGCTTGTTTTGTGGTAGCATAAACCAGTCACGCACCATGTGGCACTGTTTGATAAACAGTTCTGGAAGATCAGGAGTCCAGAAAAAATACTCATTGGTCATGTTGGTATAATCTCCAAAGTCTCCCATGGAGTGATTGGCCATGATGTCTATGAAATAAGCATACCATTTTTTGTCTTTGATGCATACTTTGGGTTTGTCAACTCCGTACAAAATACAAATGCGTTGTCCGGTGTCTGCTAATTTTTTGTGTCCCACATATCCTGTGGCCGAATGTTTAAATGCATGCCCGGGTTGGAAATAGTCTTTGGTTCGCATGACCCAGGATTCATCGTAGGTTTGATTCAGCATGTTTTCACTGTAATCGTGTGTGGTTATCTTGGTACGTGGCGACACTGTGGTTAACCAATTCAACACAGGGTATGCCGCATACCGTGCCTCACTTAGAGTGTTTTCGGGTTTGCAGTTAAATGGATCATCGCTAACATCCTTCTCTCCGGTCTTGGGATATCTAAACACTACTTCGTCAATGTGTATACCGTTGTTGACAAAACTGTACAATGCTGTGGTTGAATCTCCACCACCGCTAAATTCCAAACGAATGTAATCGTATTTCTCGCGTAGTTGCTGTGCTCTAATGCGATACAATTCACGAATGTTTAAATCAGGAGCCACTGTCCAATCTTGAGAACCAAACGTTTCATTGTTAAAGTCCCACTCAGGAAACTGGCCAGTGTTGGTAGCCTTTGTTAGTGCCATAGGCTTGCTAAAAAATTTCTCAGTGCCTACTGTGTAATACCCTAGTTTGGGATTGTTTTCTAATTTAATCATTGTTTGATGTAGAGATCTATTATCAATCTCCGAGATAATATGGATAACTTATGGATCGGTTAAACCCTTTACGTATATCTTTTGGGTCTTTTTTTAAAAAATTTGGAGAAGTTTTCCAAAGATGTTCAAGTCCTGTTCGCCACGAATACTTAGCAAAATCTTGATCTGGCAAGTTAAAAAACCAATTATCTCTCAAAGTAAATATTATACTTGGCGGTTTTCCTTGATAAGGGACTGGATACCAACCTGGATAAATCAATCGATGTATACAATCAAATGTCAACCAATAAAGTTTACCGTTGATGTGTGTTGCTACATTGGTAGCAGAATCTGGACAATTTGTAAAATTAGAATCAATGATGTTGGTCGATTTTAAAAAATTTTTAATCGCATGTGCTTGCTTGATTACAATTTGTGGATGACTCGGCGACCAGTAAAATAGTTCGTTGAATTCCCAAGCTCGATCCATCATTTGTACATCCGCACTTACTGCATTATCTATCATGTCTATAAATTTAAGATAATATTTTCCATTGAGTGCATTAACATACGGTTTGTCTGTGCCGTATATAAACCCTACTTTTTTTCCGGCATCAAACATCTTTGTCCAAGCAGGATTTTTTAATTTAATATCTTTTCTAGAAACCGCATTGGGATTGATATAACTGTTAACATGATAAATCCAATTAAATTTTGACTCTTTCTCTGAAAAAATATCCATGGTCATTTTAGAAATATCCAGTAGCGAATGCACAAGCCAAGGCTGTTGTTGTTGTATTTTTTGAATTCTTGGCACAGCAACATTGTATATTTCGGCGTTGAGGTAATTGAATCGATCGCCGGTGGCATCATAGTTGACAAAAGAAGCCACCTCATCTAATTTAATGTTATTGTCCACAAACGAATTTAAAATATTAGTACTGTCGGCCCCGCCGCTAAACCATAATACCAAATAATCGTATTGTTCTCTCAGTTGTTGGGCCCGTTGCCGATACAGTTCTCTTAGACTTTCTGCAGGTTCTTGAGTCCAGTCAAATGAACTGTAGACTGCGTCATTGAAGTTCCAGTGTATTTTTTGGCCAGTTTTGACCTGCTGTTCGGCTGCTTCAAATTTGCTGTATGTTTGAAAATCTCCAACCTGATAAAAGCCAAATTTATCTTGCCGCGAAGATACTATCTCAATCATTGCATCCTTAACCGCCGCGGCCGGTCACCTTACGCATGGGTTTGCCACCGGGTGAGGGTGGTGCTTTGCGTTTGGCCGCCTTTTGTTGCGTCTTGCTTAGTTTGGCATCAGGTTGATGTATGCCTTGCTTTTTCGCAAGTGCCTCTTTTATCTCTTCTGTAAAGTTTTTGCTCATTGCGTACTCCTGGTTGGTGCCTTGGGAGGGAATCGAACCCCCACTCAAAGGATTATGAGTCCTCTGCTTTAACCGTTAAGCTACCAAGGCCCATGTATATTATATAGTAATATTGTTGCTATGTCAAGCAATGGTAATGAGTCTGAGCAGTAACCTAGCAAGGAAATCCAATCAGTTTCCTTAGTCTGCACGGCTCATCATGTATGCTTTGATGCCAAACTTTTCCAAAGTTTCAGCATAGGCACGGGCACCAGTTTCTTTCACGTCCATGCTTTGTGTAAAACTACCACCTGGGTTCCACAAGTCCAAACCACCTGAGTAAGATTTGCGGAAGCCCACAGTTTTGAGAGCACGGCCTAATTTGGTACTGGCTTTGACAGGTACGTTGACCCAAGCAAAACCACAGTAGGCCATTTCACCATGCTTGGTAATAAAGTCTGCTTCGGCTCGGCGAGCGGCCTCTGTAGCAGTATTGTGAACGGATTCAATGTTTTCGAGTGCAATCATTCGGGGCTCCTTGTTTGTGTTTATGTCCATATTATAGCATTTTGGGAATAATCGGTCAACCAATTACTCACCGTACTCGTCAGATTCTGCGTAATCTTCTGATGCTTCGCAAAATATTTTCATCCAATGTTTCTTGGGCAAGGCATGCAACAATTCAGGAGTCACATAACATGGATTTTTGAGTTCGTATGTTTCTCTAGCACGACGGGCTAACTTTTGTATTACTTTTTCATAAGTTTCAGCAACCACAGGGTCAGCCAACATGTCCACGTATATTTTTTTCTTGCTCAGTTTGAACTTCTTGAGCATAACTGGCTCCCAAATTTGATCATAGTCGCCGTATGCAATGTCCTTGCACACTTTCTGCAAACTTACTGGGGTTACCTTGATTGTGTTTTTTAAAGTTACTTGCATTCTGGCTCCTGTTTTGTTACTGTATGTCCATATTATAGCATTTTGGGAATTATTGGTCAACCTTTTTAACCCGTATATCTGTGTTCAAAACAGGTGTATACTTTTGTATTAATTCCCGCTCCAATTTGTGTGCTTGGGCTTTGCCACGCACAATGTCCACGATCGCTGAGTTTACAGCCCGCTCGCCGTTTGTGCGAATTGCTTCGTACAAGTTCCAGCTCTTGCTCTCAGTGCGACTGCGGTAGATGTGCTTGTTAACACGGCTCTGCAGGCTCATATTAATAGTACGCTGGGTTTTAGCGGTAATACCAATGTAGTACTCTGCCCCAATCTGGAGCATGTATACTATATGAGTGCGATCTGAACGTTTCTTTCTTAACATGTGTATATTATAGCATTTTGGGCATTTTTGGTCAACCGAAAAGTACTACTACAAAAGTACTACTTTGGGTTACATTTTTGGGTTTCTAAAAAGTAGTACTTTTTAACTATAAGTATTACCATGACAACAGATTCCCCAGGGATAATACACAGTGGAGAAATTTGGCAAAAAAGCCAATGTTTACTACATGAAGAGCAATTGGTTGCATCCATTTACAAGTGTTTGCAAAAAAACAATTACCAAAATATAAACCCAATCAGCCATACACGTTCATGTTGGCAACGTGACCAACACAAGATTGTAATTAGTCTAGTCGACGATTTATGGGACTGTGCCCAAGATCGGACCAAAGATACTCCTTACTTGTTTGATTGTGATACAACTGTAGTGACTGATAACTTTTTAAACTGTCCCAGTGTGTATCAATTATACAAAACTCCACCGAGTTTTTACGGCATCTACTCGTATGTCCCGGATAACCAAATATGGAATCCTACTCGTGACTATACGTTTGCTATAAACCGTTTGGACTTTAAACGCATGAGAATATTGTTACAATTGTATTGTGATTTAACATTTGATGCAGGGTATGTTAATTTTAATTGTCAAATCGGCGGCATGCAAGTGGCTACCAAAGACCAACGTCGGCAAGTATTTGTCAATGAGGCATTGAAGCATTCTGCTGATTTGACTGAGCAACAAGCATTTAAACAATTATCAACGGTGGTACCCATTAAAAATCATCAGTTGGCACATGACCATGCTTATACTCAAAGTTGGTTAAATATCATTGTCGAAACTTACAGTAGCGATAATGTTATTAGTATGAGTGAAAAAATATTTAGATGTTTAGTTACTCCTGCACCTTGGATTGCGTATGCTGGAAGATATACTATTGCAAAATTACGCGAGCTAGGGTTTGATGTTATGGATGACATAATAGATCACAATTATGATCAATTGCTAGAAGTGCAATATAAAATATCAAAGTTTATAGAGTCTGGCAAACATACAATTTTTCAAACAAAACGTATAAACTGGGAACAAGTGAAATCACGCTGTCAAGTTGCCGCTTTAAACAACCAAAAATTATTAGATAAACTGTCAAGTGAATGGAATGAAAATCAATCAGCATGGTTGCAACAATTTGATCTGGACATTAAATAATGTGCGGAATAATGTTTGTTGAAAGTCGCAATCCACTACCTTTAGAAAAACATCTAGAGGCATTAGAAATATTAAAAAGCCGAGGTCCTGACTTCTCAAGATATCAATATCAAAACAATCGATTTATTGCACAATCAGTTTTGCACATCACAGGCTCAGCAGACTACTACAATCATGTACACAAAAACTTTTTGGCCTACAACGGAGAAATATACAATTATCGTAGTTTTGGTCCTTACAACAATGACATAGAATTTGTACATGAATGTGTGGAAAACAATATTTTACAACTAAAGCACAGTTGGGGAACATGGGCATGGATATGGAATTCTGATGAACAGGTGCGGTATGCATCTGATCCACAGGGAGAAAAAGCCTTGTTTCAATACCAAGATGACAATATTTTTATAGTCAGCAGTGAAGTTGCTGTGATATTGCACTATGTAGATCCAGAAAAAAATCATCTTGATTATGCTACTCGTCATTGGGCCATGTTAAACACAACACCATACAAGGGCATTGAAAAAATACAACCAGGAGTGATGTACAGCAATGGTGTTGCAGTTAGCATAATTGATGATGTATTTTCGTGGATAGACCAACCCAAGTACAAAAACTTTGACCAAGCATATGAAGATTTCTGCTCAACTTGGAAAACAGTGATCAGTGCTATGACTCCGCAATGCCCGGCCGCATTGACTTATTCTGGAGGATTAGATACTAGTATTATTTTAAATACCATCAACGATCTTGAACTGTATACCACAAACATGATTGGTAAAGATCCTATCAGTGATTGTATTAAAGATTTTGTAAACAAATATGAACACAAAAAACTTCACCAACTAATGATAGATGAATCACAGTGGGCTACTGCATTTTTGGAAATCTTACAACGTACCAAGATGCCAATACAAAGTTGGAGTTTTGTAGGTCAATGGATAATCAGTCAAAATTGCAAACAACGAGTATTGTTCACAGGCGTGGGTGCAGATGAATTATTTGGTGGATATGATATCTATCAAAAATTAAATTTCAATTTGCAATATTCAGTGAGTCCCTACAGTGAACACGGTGATGCAGATTTATGGCAGCGATGCATGTCGGCATACGATGGCCATGCTGGACAAGCTACTTTGCTCATGGACTACTGGTATCAAATTGCTGGATGCGATGCTCGTGGCATAGATGTTATTGCTGGTGCCTGGGGAATCGAGTCTCGAAATCCATTCCTGGCCAAACCCATGATGCAATTGGCATTAAACTTGCCATTTGAATTCAAAGTTGGTACAGTAGCGAAACCATTGATTAGGCGTTTGTTTTTAGAACGGTGGAGTCCCGCACATGTCATGCCCAAAAAAGGTTTCAGTGGACATTGTAACGATAGTTTACCTTGGTTGAATATAAAAATCAATCCTAGCGGGAATAGACAACAAGACTGGAAACAAATAGTGCTCAAAAGTTTTGATATGCTTCCCAATCTACCAACACATCAAACCACTCGGGTGTGATATGAGTGCCAGGATGTTGATCAAAGTAATTTTTTAAAGTGTTTACTGCTTCTGGCTGTCCAGGAGTAACTGCTCTAGTGCGAGAACTATCGTATTCGTACCAATCCAATCCATACGGAGCATCAGCATCGGTTAACCTAAACAAAAATTCTTGATCAATCTCAGCATTACACAGCTCAGCAAATCTTTCAAAGGTGTGGATGAGTTCGAGATGTGTATAAAAGTTGGCTCGATTTGAATGTGTGCTAATAAATGCTGGAACTGATTGTATTTCTGGAATACGTTCAAGACAACGCAATCGTGAATCACCGTTACCGACCATTAATTTGCTGTTACCCGGATCTTGAATCAACCAAGGTTTAACTATGCCCTGACATCGTATATCATGTATCCACATGTTGAGTTTGACCAAGTTGGCAATATCATAATGATTTGCGTCATTTGCAAAAAATTTATCAATGCCTTGGTTCCGGACATGGTTGTTGGCCCAATTGCATAAATCTTGCAAAGTTTGATTAGTTGGAATATTGTTAAATTTAGCACAGGGATTCCAGAATAAACAATGCTGACCACCATGTGTGGCCTTAAATATTATATCGCTTGGGCTTGGATATCGAACTTGTTCTAAGGGGTTATTCCAATACATACCATACTTATATGATAGAAATCTTTGGTCCAACTTATCGCTATTGTGGTGAAATATTGAATTCACCTGAAATAATTTTTGTAAATGATCATCACTATGACGAAAATGCACATTGTTTTCATTTGAAACAATTGTTAGAAAACAGTGCCTGCGATCCACAACAGCATTTGATAGTGTTTGATCATATTTCGCACCAGGATCAATTATCCAATTATAACCATATTTCTTTGCCTGTATTTTTGTCTGCAAGTGCAGTAGAATTTGCCCAGAAAAAAATAAAGCCCAATTGGGAAAATAAAACACACGCATTTAATTTCATGATCAACAAAGTAAGACCGCATCGTGAATTTTTGCTGGTGTTGATCAAACATTTTAAACTTGATAATTTTACGTATTCCTTGTGTTGGAAACAGGCCAATGTAAATTGCGAAACACTAATAAAAAATTGCAGTGACCCTAACTACAAAGAAATTATCAAAAACACAGCAGTAGATATCCCACAAAAAATTTATCAATTTGGTCAAGAAATACTGTTAGATCGCGGACTCAAATACGGGCATGTAAAAAATGTTGAGAATTACACCGGGTTATTGCAGTCCACGGTGTTTGAGCCCAGTTGCATTTCTTTGATTACTGAACCTAGTTTTTACGAAAAAGAAATTGTAAAAACTGAAAAGACTCTCATGGCCATGTATGGAATTACTTTGCCAATTTGGGTAGGAGGATGGCAAATACCAGAGTCTTTAAGAAAACTAGGGTTCGATGTTTTTGACGACATTATTGATCACAGTTATGAAAATCTTAATGATCCTTGGGACCGAGCGTTTTATGCTGTGGGGAAAAATCTAGATCTACTTAAAGATTTTGATCGTGTAAACAAGTTCATTTCTAACAACATTTCAAGATTTCAACGCAACATCGAATTGATTGAACAAAATGTTTTCCTACAGTACATTACAAACCAAATAAGTTTATATGACGACAAAATTAAACTTGCACTGATAAAGATTGTTCAAAATTTCAATGGGCACAATATCAAACATGCTTCGTTGTCTAATATAAATTTAAGTTCGATTCAGATAACCCAAAAACTTTTTTAGATCTCCGTACATACTAAACATCAGTGCCTGCTGACTCCCAAACAAATATAACACAGGAGTCTTGCCCGGTTCAATATAATACGGACAATCTAATTTTCTGCTCAACGTCAGCAAGTCTCCCATGCGAAAAATTTTAGGTACTGCAAACCCATACGAAGTGATGTGTTGTTTTTTAAAAATATCAAACCCGTTTTGGGTAAGTCTAAGCCCATCTTGTTTGGTAAAAATCATCCACCAATCAACTAGAGCTTGGTCGTAGGTAAGGCGATCATCCGCAGGAAGAGATTCTAACAGTTTAAGAGTGATTTGTTTTTTACTTGACATCGGGGTACACTTGAGCCCCTTGTGTCAAAAGCACGACTGTGAACTTGTCGGTCTTGAATTGTGTGTTGAGTTTACGTGCCAAGTTTTTGGCATGCCCGGGATTTGAAAAGCTGACCTTCTTGTACTTGGGTCCGGGATACTGTGTCAGCATATTTGATGTCTTGAGATTGATGGGCTTGTTGTCGTAAAACACCGCCCAAACACCTTCGGAGGCCAATACTTGTTCGGTCTTGTAGGTTTGTTTGTTTGTGTGCTCAATCAGCACT
>Ga0209088_10002222_pt1 | contig 12029 bp, 5 predicted proteins | sample S_140625_EF_Meta_FD_187324 | JGI IMG/M metagenome (GOLD analysis project Ga0209088, IMG submission 187324) | Freshwater microbial communities from Lake Simoncouche, Canada to study carbon cycling - S_140625_EF_MetaG (SPAdes) (version 2) | ecosystem: Environmental > Aquatic > Freshwater > Lake ...
CACTGAGCAGGTCGTCTGGCAGCAACAACTCGCTGGCATCATCCAGCCCTTCAAACAGATTCGGCAGCAGCTGGTGATAGGAGCGGCACACCGCCAGGATCAGCTCGCGATACACCTCCCCCTGGGGATCGGCGCCGGCATTGGCCGTGGGGAGCCGGCCATCGAGCAGGCCCTGCAGGCGCGCCTCATCGGTGTGGGGTTGCAGTTCAGCGGGCAGGCTGCCGCTGCGCAGCAGTTTCAGTAATTCGGGCTGGGTTTCTGACTCCGTCTGCGGCATCAACACCCTGGCGCCAAAGGGATGCCAGCCCCGCGCATCGAGATAACGCACCGCCGCCAGGCGGTTGAACCAGCTGTAGGCCACCCGCTCCAGCAGCTCCTGGCGATTGGTAGCCTCCTGCTGCCGCAGCTCCTCGATCGGGCCGGCGGCGGTGGTCAGCGTGTCGGCGCTGGCCTGGTGCAGCAGCAGATCCAGCTTGCGGCCCACCGCCTCGATCAGCTGCCGCCGCATCGCCGGGGCGAAGGTTTTGAGGGCGGCGGTGTTGACGGGCATGGGGGGGGGATGGTTGAAAGCGGACGGGTCTGGGTCAGGCAGCTGGCTGCGCCGTCATGGGCTCGCACCTGAAATGGTTGGTAGCAGTTCTGCCGTGAGATCGTCCAAGGACTGCGGCAGGTAGCCCGCCGTCGCGATGGCTTGGCGGGCCTTGCGCGACAGCGAAGGGGCGATGGCCACCTTCTCCACCTGCCAGTCCGCAAACCGAGGGAAGGCCTTGAGGAAGCGAGCCACGTGACCATCGAAGTTCGCCAGATCCTTCACCAGCGCCAGTTCCGCTCGCTTACAGCTGCCCAGCCGCAGCCGCTGCGAGGTTTCATCGAGGGCTACCAGATCGATCTCGGTGTCGCGGCTGTCCCACCAGCCTTCAATCCGTGAGGTGAGTGGGAAATCACCCACACCCAGGCGGCTGCGTTCCTCATACAGCTGACCCACCAATCGCTCCAGGCCATGGCCTTCGGCGGTCATCAGCCGCTGGTCGGCCTGCTCCACCAACCCATTCAGAGGGCGGAAGTTGATGGCGGCCGTGGGCACCGCCAGGGCATCGAGCCAGCTGCGCAGAAAGTTATCGCGGATCGTGTAGTGCCCCTTGCGGGCTTTGGGCTTGGCGAACACCGGCAACCGCTTCTCCACCATCTCGTATTTCTCCTCCAGCGTCTTCAGGTAGACCCAAACCTGGCTACCCAGATCGGGATCCACCGAGTTCGCATGGGCCAGGAGGTCGGCATGGGTGCAGCCGGGATGGCGGGCCACGTACTTGAGCACGAGGTCGTAACGGCCCCGCAGCTCCCGCAGGAACCAGTTATCGGCCTCGGTCCGCAGTGGTGAGCTACTGCTGAAGAACATCCGCTCCAGCAGCGTGCGTCGATCCGCCGCAATCACCCCCTGCTCAAAGCAGTCGCGGTAGAACTTCGGCACCCCCTCGAACAGGTTCCAAAGAAACAGCAGCCGCTCCGGGCTGGCGTCCGCATGGGCCTGCAGCAGTTCCAGCAGGGAGGCGATGTCGAGGTGGCCCAAGCTGATGGTGTCGGTAAGGCGCTGGTAGAGAGGGGCACTGCGGTCTTCCAGCAAGGCCTGCATCTCGGTGTGCAAGGAGCCGAGCACGATCAGACCACCTCGGGCGTCTGGCGTGGTGGCCAGCCGGTCCACCTCCGATTGCAGCTCGGAGGTGAACGGATAGAGGGCCTTGCGGCTGAAGTACTGAAATTCATCCAGCGCCACGATCCAGCCGTCGGCGCAGAGCTCGCCGATGCAAACCGCAAGCGAGCGCAGGTCGTGGGGCAAGGGGTCGCTCACCCCGAAGTTTTCCATGAAGTCGCGGGCGGTGCTGACCACGCCGGCCGGATCGGAGTCGGGGATCTGGATGTACAGCACCCGCTCCCGCCGTTCTGGCTGCAGCAGCTCCTGCACCAGCCGGGTCTTGCCGATGCGGCGCCGCCCGGAGATCTGCAGGAAGAACCAACGCCCGCGACTGAGCACCTGAGCCAGCTGCGCTCGCTCCTGACGCCTGCCATAGAAGCCCCACTCCGCCATGCCGCGCTACCTAAGTCTTTTTATATTAACTAGCCACTTCAGTGCTGGCCTTGGTTCTGGGGTCATCACAGGCTGATTCGGTGGCCCTGATCAAGCTCCTTGCGGGCCGCAGTCCCCAACGCCTCAAGCCACTGCCCCAGCTCCGCCTCGTTGGTGATCTGGCTGAGCGGGCAGCTCACCTTCAGAGCGGAGGCTGCCACCACCGTGATCACGGCAGGCGGGGCGTCCTTAGGAGCCACCAAGGCCGCCATGCGCTGGAGTTGTTTGGGCACCTCATCGCTGCGGTAGCGGTTCAGGCGCAGGAGCGCCGTGCCCGCCTTGTTCGATCCCTGCACATCGCCCTTGGCCGCCGCGGTGGGCGCAAGCACCTCCGCCTGCTGCTCTGGATCCAGCTTCTGGAAGTCGGCATCAGCCTTGAGCCTTTCCTCCTGTTCGCTGATCTCTTGCAGGGCCTGGGCCTGGGCCTGCTGCAGCCGCTGCTCCAGCTGCTGCTGCAGGTCCGTCATGGCGTTGGTGGCCTGGGGAATCAGGCCGCCGGCGTAGGGCCGATCGCTCGCTAGCAGAGTCCTCATCGGAGCCACCAGATCGGCTGGCAGGTCAGCCAACTCATCGCCATAGCGGGCCTCGAAGGCCTTCACCTGGTCGTAGACGGTCTTCTGGTTGCCGTTGAGGAACTGCTTCAGGGGCGTTAGCAGGTCTTCCTCTGCATCCAGCCAGCTGTCCTTGAAGGTGCCCAGCTGGTTGAGCAAATAGCCGTCGTCCTTCTTGGCCATCGCTTCGGCCTGCTCGGCCCAGGGTTTCACGGCGGCCAGGAAGGAATAGCTCCTGGCTTGTGCTGCCATTTCTCGCAGATCCTGGGCTTCTTCGGCCATCGCCATCCGGAAGGCTTCGCAGGTGCTGCGCGCATCGGTGCCAGGGCTCTGCCCGTTGAAGAGGTCCTGGTGGAAGCGCTTGAGCGCATTCACCGTGCTGGTATCGAACTGCTCCTGTTTGCGCACGCTCACGCCACCCAGCCGGCGACTGTTGATGAGCGCCTCGATCACTTCCACGCTGCTGAGCAATTCCTTCTCCCGCAGCTCCAGCTTGCCGAGGCGATAGAGCCGGGCGATGAAGGTGAGGGTGGCCCAGTTGCTCCAGCCATAGGGCTTGCGCTCGAAATAGCGAACCAGTGCTTCTGCGCTCAGACGCTCGGCTTGGTTTTTGCTCCTTTCCACTTCCACCAGCACCTCCTGCTCGGCTTCTGACAGCTGCACCGCCAGCCCATCGAGCAGGTCGTCTTGCTCCCGCACCACCTGGGCCACGGTGGCTTCACTGAAGCTGCCGCGAATCATCTTCAGCTTGGGGAAGGCCGAACGGATCAGCTCCTGGCAGGCCTTGCTAAACCGGTTTTTTGGATCACCCTCGCCAACCGAGAGGGTCTGGCCATTGACCACCAGCACGGCCGTGCGCAATGAATCCTCGGCCAGCCGCGTGATCTCCTGCCGCCGTGTGCTGTTCTGTTTGGTGCGCACTGCCAGGATGGCGTTCAGGGTCTCGTCCTCGCCGCCGCCGTTCTGGCGGATGTAAAGGTCGGTCTTGAGATAGCTGCGGATTTGATCGAGCAGTCGTTGCTTGGCCGGCAGGATCGCCATCAGCTCACTGCCACCCATGTTGCGGCTGATCAATACCGGCTCATTGCCGTAGTTGGGATGCTCCGGCGTCACCAGGTTCACCACCACATCGGCTTCTTTGCCCTTGATCAGGCCGTCGTCGATTTTCTGGGCGAAGGGGTAGTCGTTGCCGTTATCCTCAAAGCGGATCTTGACGCTGCGCAGGACATCGTCAAACACAATGCCGTGTAGGTTTTTGATCACCACCGAGTCGGCCACCTCGGTGCGCTTGATCTCCTGCTCCACATCCTTTTCCTTGTCGGTGAGGAACTCGTAGATCTCGCCGCTGCGCTGCAGGTAGCTCTGGCTTTCCAGGTTGATCAGCGCATCTTTTACCGCCTGTTCATGGGCGCGGATGTCGAAGTTGGGCTCATTGATCAGCAAGATGGCGATGTTGCGGGCCGTGCTTTTGAACTGCGGTACCCATTTGAGTAGGAATAAAGCCTTGAGGATGCGCAGCTCCAGCTCACCCACCTGGTTCTGGGCGGTCACCATCGTCTGCTGCTTGTCGGCCCGGATCACTTCGCGGATGCCGTCGTAGAGCTGGTCAAAGCTGGCCAGGCGCCCCACCGGCAGTTCCTTAATCGCCTTGGCCACCTCTTGGAACACCGAGAGCATCGAGCGCTCCCCCACCGCCATATTGCGGCCCTCAAAAATGCTGTGCTTGGCGAGCTGTTGGATCGCTATCTGGAACAGATGCAGCTGGTAGGGGTGAAAGGGGTAGAGCCCGCAGAAAGTCTGACAATCACTCCAGCCCTTGAGTTGGATTGAGCCTTCGCCGAATCGGAATAGGGTGGTGAAGTTCTCCTTGTCCTGTTCGTAGATGCGGATAAGCTGCTCTGGTTCCTGTGGATCTTTTTCAAGAAGGCGCCGCTGAATCACCTCCTGCACGTCGGCGCTGGCGAGGTTCATCTTCGTTTTGAACCGACCCTGAATGCGGCTGAGATCGTCCGCTTGTTCGAACTTCACCTGGCCAAGAACGCCCTCTAGATCAGCCTGGGAGGTAATGAACACCGTGGCCCGACCGTTGGTGGCCGTAGCCAGACTCTCCACCACGGTCTGGAGGTTCAACAGGCGACTGCGCTCCTGGCCAATGAACTGACCCGCTTCATCCACGAAGAAGTTGAGCCGAAAACCAGGAGGCTGGCTGTCGAGGTACTCCTTCACACGTTGACCAAAGTCCTCGATCGACAACTTAAAGCTGTCTTTGGCATCGTCGATAATTCTGAGCGCATCACTCTCGCTCACCCCAGAGTGAACGGAGTAAGCCTTGGCGAACTCGCTCTTCGTGGCTGTTAAGACAGCTTTTCTGTCATTTTCCCAGTCAGACCCTATGGTTTCGAGGTAGGTCTGCTTGAAGGAGTCGAGTCGACCTCGCTTGTCGAGATCATATTCGAACTGGGCGATATATCCCTGCTTGCCATAGTAACCCTGCAGTTCGTTGAGAACCTTGAAAAAAACATCCAGGATGGGCGCTTCCTTGTCTCCGCCCTTGGTGTCGAATTTCTGGTCAATGTTGAACAGGATGCTGCGAGCCGGGATTGCCGTCGCTTTTTTCAGATCCGCCCGAAGGATTTCATCGCCTACCTTGGGCAGCAAAATATCGGCTGGCCGAGTGCCTGCCTCGCCAACGCGCTTCTCACCATCCAGCATCAGCGAGAGCATCTTCAGCAGGTGCGACTTGCCCGAACCAAAGAACCCCGAGATCCATACGCCATTGGCCGTGGGGTTGTGCAGGTAGGCATCGGTGAAAGCCCCCAGGCCCTTGCTCACCTCACGGGTGACGACGTACTCGTCAAGTTCAACCTGGAGATGGCGCTCGTCATCAGCCTTGATCACCCCGTCGATCGGGCGATCAACCGGCTTAGCAAAGAGCTCGCGGATGGTTTTGTAAGTCATGAGCTCTTGATGTCGAAGTAGTCGAGGTTGGTGGCGCGGTAGTGCGGGTTTTCGATCTTGCTGGCTGTCGTGGTGCCGAATAGTCGGAGATAGGAACCGCCGTCAGCATCCTGAGAGTATTCACCGGGGAAGAAGACAACCACGGGATGGCGCACCATCGCTGGCTGCAGCGCCTCGAGAATTGTGTGAGTACGCAGGAAGGGATAGATCCGGCCTGACCCCGTGATCAGGCTGACCTGGGTGTCCTTCCCCAGTGCCTCCATCAACTTCGGCACCAACGCTTCAGTGGGCTCTGCCACGTTCTGCAGGGTGTCGAACAGGTCGCCCTTGCTCCAGCTCGGCTCCCGCTGCAACACCTTTTGGAGCCACCCCTCCGCCTCCAGCAGCTGCAGCACCAGCTCAAACAGGTCCACATGCTTCACCCGCAGGCCCTGCTTGCGCAGGTACTGCTCTGCACCCTTCACCACCACCCGCAGCTGGTCTTCATCGGCGGGGCTGTAGGTCTGGATGAAGATCGGCACCTCCTTGGCGACGCCCCGCATCTCCAGGAACTCAGGGCGGGTGAGGACCTCCTGCAGCCGCTTGTCGAGACCGGTGACGCTGCTGCTCATGGCGCAGTGCCCCCAGTCCTGGCCCTGCGCTGACGCTCCGGGGTGCGCAGAAAACCGCTCAGCAGAGCTGGGTCGTCGTCCTCCACCAGCTGGTGAGCCCGGGGAGAGAGGGAGGGTCGCTGAACCGTGCCGAGAATCCCCCCCCTGGTCGCCTTGCCCGCCAGCAGCCCCGCGTCCCGCAGCATTTTGAGAAGGGCGGAGCGGATCTTCTGCTGGGAGGAAGGGGAGAGGGCCGCGAGTTCAGGGTGGTCGCGTTCGCAGGCCGCATAAAAGGCCGCCATGTCCGAACGGCGCAGTTCAAGGTCCTGGCTGCTCAGCTTCCCGTCCAACACCTCCCGGGCCAGGTCCGCCGCGATCTCAATGCGCTTCAGCACCGCCAGCCAGGCCATGGCACTTCGCTCATCGCTCGATCCCCTCGCCAGCAATTGGATCTGGGGTGCGTTCAGGCGCTGCACCCGCTGGCGCAGCTCCGATTCAAGCCGCTTGCCCGTGCTGGCCGAGCGGGCCTGCAGAGCATTGCGTTCCAGCACTGTGGCCTTGGTTCGGGGCCAGTCGCCCTGCTCCTCCAGGTGGATGGCCGCGATCACAGCAGCCAGCTCAGGCCTCAGGCCTGCGGCCGTGAAGCTCAGGGAATAGCGGGGCGCCTGCGGCGCTGAGCGGGGCAAAGAAAGGACATGGAAACTCCTTGCCAATCCTGGCACTTGGCTGGGGGCGATGACCGCCAAGTTGCCCGTCTCCGTATGGCGTTGATCGCCAGAACCTATGCGCAGGGTGCATAGAAATGACCTCAGCAAGTAGCTGAGTGCCCCGCCTTGCGCAGCTGCTCCAACCATCGGTTGGTGGCGAAGCACGGAACGCCAGCCAGCCTCAACAGCAGGAGCCGCCCGCTGCCGCGCCCCCGTCAAAGGGCAGGACGGAGCCGCAACCCTCGAACAGGCCATAGTGACGGCTGAAATCACCGATGAAGTCGAAATGGGGCGATAGACGGCTGCCCGCGAGCATGCGGAAGGTGTTGCCGCACACCGAAAACACCTTGCCGGCCTCGATCCAGTGGTGCTTATCGAAGGGCAGGGCGTGGGGGTGTTCGGCAATCGTGCCGCGATAGATCACCGCCTGACCGTGGTCTTCGCAGGCGTCCTCCAGCTCAGGGAGATGGAACAGTCGATAGGTGGCGGAGAAGAAGCGGATCGGGCCGGTGCGGGCGGTGAGCGCCGCATCGGTGATCTCCAGGGGCCGGTCGCTCACCAGGCGGGGATCGGCGAAGCCGGCCCGGCGGGCCAGGCGCAGGAAATCATTCCAATAGAGGGCGCCACTGAGGCATTCGCCGTAGAGCACCGGATCGTGGCGCAGCGCCTCGGGCACCCGCCGGTCGGCATAGACATCCGCGAAGAAGAACTCACCGCCGCTCTTCAGCAGACGCCGCACCCCGTTCAGCACGGCCAGCTTGTCGGTCGAGAGGTTCACCACACAGTTGGAGATCACCAGATCGAAGCTGCCGGGCTCCAATGGCAACTGCTCCAGCTGCTCGATGCGGCCCTCCAGAAACTCCACGTTGGCGAAGCCGAACCGTTCGGCGTGGTGCTGCTGGTGCCGCCGGGCCACCGCCAGCTGCTCCGGCGTCATGTCCACGCCCACCACCGAACCAGCCGCACCCACCAGCTGGGCCAACAGATACACATCGCGGCCGCTGCCGCAGCCCAGATCCAGCACCCGCAGTCCCTCCAGCAACGGTGGCATCACCAGCCCACAGCCGTAGTAGCGCGACAGCACCTCGGGGTGGATGCGGGCCAGCAGCGGACGCAGGGCCTCGGGAACGCTGCTGGCGTCACAGCAGGCGTCGGTGCGCAGATCGGCGCTGCTGCTGAGGGTGGCGCCGTAATACTCCTGCACGCCGCGGCTCAGGTCGGGGGAGGTCGTCATGAAGGAAGCGGCAGGTCCGGTTGTCTGCATCTGATTAAAGGGCGGGCTGACAACCAGGTGGCCGCTGGGGGGAGCTGCCGAAGCAGCTAAGGGATCGGCGTCAGGCGCGTCATCGCCCCTGGCGGAGGGGGCTGCCGCTGGAACGAAAAGAGGATGCAGCGAATCCGATGCGAATAAGAGCTCCGAAAGACTTAGAGGCACTAGAAATTAACAATATCGTGCAACAGTTCAGCCACGTCCGCCAGGGCATTCACATCGGCAATGCCAGAAGACCACGAATGAATTTGATGCATTCAAGGATCTTCTCAAGCCGTATTAAGTGCATGCGCATACGGCAAGAAGTAATGATTCAGACACGCCATGCATCCGCCCAGCTCGCGTTGGGGAAATTCATTCAGAGGTTCTTTTAATGGCCGTCACAGCGGAAGAGTGCAGGCTGATCTAAGCAATAAAGACCATGCAAAAGATCATCAAAAGCACCCATTTCCGCCACTTTTAATCCATGAAACTCGTTAGACACGACCTTCAGTTCATCCTCGACCAGATCCTGATCGCCAATGGCCACGCCGCCGGCGGCGACCTGCTGACGCTCGTGGCCAGCACCTTGCTGCCCTACGGCCTGCGTACGGTCGACGGCAGCTACAACAACCTCACGCCGGGCCGGGAGAACGACGCCGCCGCCGACCGGCCGATGCCCACCCGCTTGACCCAAACCTTCCGCACCGCCGAGGCGGTGACCTTCGATGTGGACGGCCCGGGCCCGGTCAACGTCGGCGACACCACCTCGTACGCCCAGACCAGTGGCACCGTCTTCGACTCCCAGCCGCGCACCATCAGCAACCTGATCGCCGACCAGACGATCAGCAATGCCGCAGCTGTGGCGGTACACAACACGATCAGCCCCGGCGTGGTGTCGTCGGACGGCACGGTATTCATCGAGAACGTGGCTACGGACGAGGGCCTGTCGGCGCCGTACAACTCCTTCTTCACGCTATTCGGCCAGTTCTTCGACCACGGTCTCGACAAGATCGGCACCGGTGGCAATGGCACGGTGATCATGCCGTTGAACCCCGACGACCCGCTGATCGCAGGCGCCGATGGCCAATTCGGCACCGCCGATGACTTGGCCGATCACCTGCGCTTCATGACCCTGACGCGCGCCACCATCGCCACCAGCGCCCCGGGTACCGACGGCATCGCAGGAACCGCCGACGACGTGCGTGGCTACAACAACTCCACCGCCCCGCTGGTCGACCTGAGCCAGAACTACAGCTCGCACCCCTCGCACCAGGTGTTCCTGCGCGAGTACGCCTTCAATGCCCTCGGCCAGCCCGTCTCCACCGGCAAGCTGGCCGAGGGCGCGGGCAGCGCGATCATCAACTGGGGCGAAGTCAAAGCGATGGCCCGCACGATGCTTGGGATCGAGCTGACCGACGCCGACGTGTTCAACGTGCCGGTCCTTCTCACGGACGCCTATGGCAAGTTCATCCCCGGTGCGAACGGCCTGCCGCAACTGGTCACCGCCACCGGCCTCATCGAAGGCAACCTGGGCGCCCCGGTCAGCGTCGGCGCCGATGTGCTGCGCACCGGCCACGCCTTCCTCGATGACATCGCCCACAACGCCAAACCAGGCGGTGGGGTGGGTGCCGACGACGACACCGTCGCGGGCAACGCCATCGCCACCGACAGCCGGGGCCGCAACGTCGCCTACGACGACGAGCTGCTCAATGCCCACTACATCGTCGGCGACGGCCGTGGCAACGAAAACATCGGCCTGACGACGATCCACAGCATCTTCCACTCCGAGCACAACCGCATCGCCGACCAGGTCAAGGAGGTGGCCTTAGCCGACTTCAACGCCGCGCTGGCCAGCGGCAACGCCGAAGAAATCGAAGCCAGCCGCAGCTTCCTGAACCAGTGGCTCGACAGCGATGTCGTCGCTGGAACCACCAACCCGGTAGCCGCAAACACGCTCGACTGGAATGGCGAACGAGTCTTCCAGGCCGCCAAGTTCGCCACCGAGATGCAGTACCAGCACTTCGTCTTCGAAGGCTTCGTGCGCAAGATCCAGCCCTCCCTCGATGTCTTCTCGGGCTACAACAGCACGGTTGACCCAGCCATCATGGCCGAATTTGCCAACGTGGTGTATCGCTTCGGCCACTCGATGCTGACCGACACGGTCGACCGCATCGACACCACCACCGGCGCGTCCAACCCGATCGGCCTGATCGAGGCTTTCCTCAATCCGCTCGAATTCGCCGCCAGCGGCTCGACCGAGAACGAGGCCGCCGGCGCCATCGTCAACGGCATGGTCCATCAGCGCGGCAATGCCCTCGATGAGTTCGTCACCGAGTCGCTGCGCAACAACCTGCTGGGCCTGCCGCTCGACCTGGCCGCCCTGAATATCGCCCGCGGCCGCGACACCGGCGCACCCGGCCTCAACGGCGCGCGCGCGATGTTCTTCCGCGACACCGGCCTGGCAATCCTCGAGCCCTACGCCAACTGGGTGGACTTCGGGCTGGGCATCAAGCATCCCGAGTCGCTGCTCAACTTCATTGCCGCCTACGGCACCCACAGCACCATCACCGCCGCGACCACGCTGGCGGGCAAGCGCGCCGCCGCGCAGGCCCTGATGGAGGCCAACGCCCTCAATGACAACAGCGACTCGGCAGTCGACTTCATGAACGCCACCGAAGCCTTCGCCGGCGGCGCCCTTGGCGGCCTCAATAACGTCGACTTCTGGATGGGCGGCCTGGCCGAGGCCACCCAGCCCTTCGGCGGCATGTTGGGCTCCACCTTCGACTACGTGTTCTCGACCCAGATGCTGGCGCTGCAGAACAACGACCGCTTCTACTACCTCTCGCGTACCCTCGGTCTGAACGTGCTGCTGCAGCTCGAGCAGGGCTCGATGGCCGAGCTGGTGATGCGTAACACCAGCGCCCGCCACCTGCCAGGCGACGTGTTCGCCTCGCCTGATTTCACCTTTGAAATGGGCGCAGTCAACGGGTCGGGCCCCATTGTCGACAACCCATCGACCCCTGTGAACGAGGCGCTGCTGACCCGCGTGGGCCGCCAGGTCCGCTTCACCGGCGGCGAGCACATCGTGATGGGTGGCACAGATGGCAACGACAACATGCGCGCCGGTGCAGGGGACGACACCCTCTACGGCGACGACGGCAACGACACGCTCGAAGGCGGCGCCGGTAACGACTTCGTGCTAGGCGGCGCCGGCGACGACATCCTGACCGACGCCTTCGGTGACGACCAGATCAAGGGCGGGGACGGCAACGACGTCATCAGCAACAGCTCAGGCCTGGACCTGCTATTCGGCGGCGACGGCAAGGACGCGATCTTCGGCGGTGTCGGCGACGCGGAATCCTTCGCCGGCCAGGGCGATGACTTCGTCTCGGCCGGTTCCGGCATCAACACCGTGTTCGGCAACGCAGGCAACGACTGGATCGAGGGCGGCGACGGCGCCGACCTGCTGCAGGGCGACAACGGCGACCCGTTCCAGGTGAGCACCGTGATTGGCCACGACGTGCTGATCGGCGACGGCAACGACGACTACGACGCCGAGTCGGGTGACGACATCATGTTCGGCACACCGGGCGTGAACCGCTCCGAAGGCATGTTGGGCTTTGACTGGGTGACCTACGCCCGTTCAACCGAACTGGTCGATGCCGACCTGCGCAACACCGCGCTGCTGGCCCCGGCCCTGGACAACATCAAGGATCGCTTCGACCTGGTCGAGGGCCTGTCGGGCTTCAACGGCAACGACAAGCTGACCGGCTCCGACCTTCTAGCCGCCAATCTGATCGGCCATGAGCTGAACGGCGACGGCGTGGCCCGCATCGCTGGCCTGTCATC
>Ga0209088_10002224_pt1 | contig 12019 bp, 4 predicted proteins | sample S_140625_EF_Meta_FD_187324 | JGI IMG/M metagenome (GOLD analysis project Ga0209088, IMG submission 187324) | Freshwater microbial communities from Lake Simoncouche, Canada to study carbon cycling - S_140625_EF_MetaG (SPAdes) (version 2) | ecosystem: Environmental > Aquatic > Freshwater > Lake ...
CACCCAGCTGAAGTCTGTAACAGCATCTACCACGGCTGCCGGCAGCGACATCTTGATCACTGCTGCTACGCCAGGATCAATCACCCTGGCTACGCTTTCGGCCCCGGATGAGATCAAGATCAGCAATAGCCAGGGCGGGCTTGAACTCACCATCCCCGCTAATTCCACGCCACCTACGCTGCCGGTATCCGCAGCCAAGCTCAACCTTTCCGCCCAGGACGCTATCAAAATTGCCAGCAGCTCTGCTATCGCGCTAACGGCCGCTAACTCCATAAACCTTTCGGCCAAGAATATAGTTGCGAATACGGCTAACCTCACCCTGAAGACCAGCCAGGCCGGCGGTAGTACCTGGCTTGATTTTAATGGGCCAAGCTCTGCTGATGCGATCAAACTACCCCTGATTGATTCCGCCAACCTCACCTTCGAAAGCTCCTCCGGTGTGCGGCTGCGTGCTGATGCTTTCACCACCAGCCAAAAGAACAAGCCCCTCAGCACGATCACCTTCCTTCGCAAGACGTCGTCCAGCGATCCCATTGCTGTGCGCCATCCGTATCTCAATGATTCCCAGTTGATGCAGGGTAGTGACAGCCGCTACTACGGCTATTCGTCTGCTGTAGTAAATGGTGTTGCAACATCAAATCTCCAAACCCACTTTGATACAGCGGCTGGGAAGTACGCCTATACGGCCCTGACCTCGGGAGCTGCGGGTGTGTCTTCGACCACAATCAATTTCACATCCAACGATTACAGAATCACCGCCGCCAACCTCAGCAGCGCCACCCTTCCTTCCGGTGTCACTGCCTCCCAAGTGGTGCTCTCCACCGTGTTCCCGGTGTTCCGGGCTGCGGCAGCGGGGATCACAGTGAACCCGGCCACCCAAGTTGCCACCCCGATTGCAGACTCGGTGAGTGAGGTTCTGGTTTCTTCCTCCTCCAGCGGCACGGTGGCAACAGCTTCGATTTCTGGGACCATTCCTAGCGGCTACGTTGTGATCCAAGAAAACGAGCTCATCCGAGAGCTGGTGAAATCTGGCTACTTGGTTTCCAGCGGCTCTTCCACCAGCTCGCCGCTGATGAACGCCGATGTGTGGCTTGATCTCAACCGTAATTTCCTTAAGGACAATGATGAGCCATCGGCGATCACCGATGCTGATGGTGGCTTTGCTCTTGCCGTATCTCCGGCAACGATCACCCGTTACGACAGCAATCACGACGGCAATCTTTATGATGAGCATCTCCGCCTGATCTCCACCGGCGGCATCGACTCGCTTACCTCCAAGGCTGTCGATGGCATGGTGCTGATCGGCGATTTCAGCAACGGCGTTCTCACCCCCGTCACGACCCTGGCCGCCCTATTGGCCGATGCCGGCGTCTTCACCGCCGCCAGCGCCGCCATCCAGCGGGCCTTCGGGGTCACCGTGGTGGATGTGGCGGATCACTCCAGCGCCTACGACCCCTACGAGGCCCTAGCCAAGGGTGACTCCAGCGCCTTCCCGCAGGTGCTTGCCCACGCCCAGCTCTCCGGCCTGCTCCTGCTGGCCACCACCCTCGGCCAGCACGCAGGCCTCAGCCCCGTGGCCTCGCTCCAGAAGCTCGCTGGTGCCCTTGCCGCAGCCGATCTCGGTACGCTCCTGGTCGGTTCCTCGGCCACGCAACGCATCGCCCTGCTGTCCGCGCTCCTTCCTGAGCTGGCTCCTTCGCTGACCGCAACCCAGCGCGGTGTGATCAGCCAGGTGTTCGCCCAGGTGAGTGCTCAGTTCGATGCTCTCCGCACCTACGCCGATCAGTACCGCGATGCCGGACTGCCGACCCGTTCTCTGCTGCCCGCCTCCAACAGCCTCAAGGCCACGATTACGACGGCATTCACCGAATCCCTATCCCAGCTTCTGGCAGGTTCGATCGGCATCGAGTTGCTCCAGCAGCGTTTCGCGGCCCAGCTAGCCGGTGGGGCCCTCGACACCACGGCTCTGCGGTCCGATCACCTGGTTTCGGTGACTCCCTTCCAGCAGGGCCGTCTCCAGGCCGGTGACAGTGCCACCTTCCTGGTTTCACTGGGCTCCCCCGCACCAGCCCACGGTTTGCGTCTGATCTATTCGCTCAATGTTCCTGAAGGGACCAGCGTCGACGGCGTCGCCAGCTCCTCCACCAGCTCGACGTCCAACGGCGTGGGCGAAATCCTGATTGCTGCCGGGTTAAGCGCCACCACCATCACCATCCAGCTGCCGGCTCGCCTCCTCGATTCGATCTCCCAGGTTTCCCTCAACCTCCGCTACTCCGACAGTGGTTTCGACATCGATCCCAATGCCGCCAGCGCCGTCTATCTGATCGACGGCATTCAACCGAGTGACGGTCTTCAGTCTCCTCAACGACTCGGAGGTAGTTCTCTCTTCGATCAGGTGATCACCGGCGGCGAAGGGCCCGACATCATCACCGGCAGCTGGGGGGCTGACCGCCTCGATGGTGCCGCTGGGAACGACCAAATCTTCGGTGAAGGCGGTAGCGACCTCCTCAAGGGCAGTGCCGGCGATGATCAGATCGATGGCGGCAGCGGTGACGACAAGCTCACCGGCGACGAGGGCGACGATCTTCTTGCCGGTGGCATTGGTGAGGACAGCCTCAGTGGCGGACTCGGTAAGGACATCCTCCGCGGGGATGCTGGCAACGATCGCCTCAGCGGTGATGCTGGCGATGACAAGCTCGATGGTGGCAGCGGCAACGACCTCCTCGATGGTGGAACCGGTCGCAACATTCTTTATGGCGGCAGCGGTGCCGATCGCTTCCTGCTCAAGGCCCCCAGCAGCGACGTTGATCTGATCCTCGATTTCAATCCACTCGATGGCGATCAATTTGTTGTCCCCGATTCCCTTTTCCCTGGTGCAACGTCCCAAGATTTCGCCATCATCGGTGGCGTGCTTCTCTTCCGCGGTGAACCGATCGCCATGGTGGCCAACAACGGCCGCAGCTATGGGCTGATTCGCGACCTCACTCCCTATCTCCTGTTCACCGATCGGCCCGAGCCAAAGGCCCAAGAGTCCAGCGCGTCGCCCTTGGCCGGCAGCGTTAGCCAGAGCGTCAGCAGCACCAACCTGACGCTCCTCGCGTCCCCAGGCGCCGGCCAGGAACGTACCCAGATCAATGCCGCCAATGTTCTGTTGGCTAATGCTGCCCTGGCGAGTGGATTGCATCTCAGTACGGTGAGTGGATCGACTCCTCATTACGCTTCCGGTCTCACCCTTGGCGGTGCTACCTCGGCCACGGTGCTGGTGGATCTCTCCACTCTCAACGCCGACGCTCTAGCCGATAGTCAGAGCACCCTGTTGCTCTACCGCGTTGATGCTTCCGGTGCACTCCTCAGTCCGGATGGCTCGAAAACCGTCGCCAGCCTCGATGCGGCCTTGATCGGTTCAATCGGTGCGGTGGACGACGATGCGGGCCGGAGCCTCTTCTCCCAAGGCAGTAGCCAGGTTCTGATCAGCACGGGGCAGGAACTGCGCTTTGCCCTCTCCCGTCGCGATCGGCCCACCCTCCTGGGCGTCGAGTTCCAGATCAGTCCCACCACGGCTCTGGAAACGGAGGGTCTCACCCTCGCCCTCAGCACGATTGGCGAGGCCACACCGGATCTGATGCTGCGGGCCAGCATTGCCAACCAAACCGCAGCCGCCACAGAAATGGCGATTGCCCAGAAGGCTGGTTTGGGTGATCTCCTCTACCTCAATAAGGGTGAAGTCCTCGACATCTCCCTTGCCAGTAGCTGTGCCAACACTAATACCTACGCTTTCGTCAAAGTTGACCTCAGTCTTGACGTCAACGGCAACAATGTCTTCTCGATCTCCGATGCCAATGGCCGGTCGATCCCCATCGGTAATACCGATGCATTTCGGGCAGCCCTACGTGACTCTCTTGCGCCGGGCTTCCGCGTTGCTCAAGGCGGCAATCGCACCACCACCCACACGTGGACGGTGGCCACGGGGTCAGGCTTCTATGCCCCGGTGTTGCTCGGTCAGAATGGCGACGTTTACTTCATCGGTTCCTTCAATGCCGATGGACACCAGCACATCAAGCCGGTGGGCGATGGCGCCTTCAGTTTCGAAGATCTTTCCGGTGACGCCAGCGACTTTGATTTCAACGATGGCGTTCTGCGCATCATCCGTCGGGTGCCAGCCAGCAGTGATCCCCGCTCGTTGGTAATCGCCCCTGCAACCGCAGCTGCCGCCACCTACCTCGGTGGTGGCGTTAACTACTCCGCTGCCAATACCGCCCAGTTCATCCACTCCAACGGCACTGGCCGCAACCTGATCACGACAGGTTCGGCCGCCGATACTGTGGTTCTCTATGCCAACAGCGATGCCGTTTCCCTGGGCGCTGGTCAAGATCGGGCGCACATCCTTTCTGGTTCCAGCAATTACACGATTGATCTCGGTTCTGATTCTGACTCTGATCGCGTTTACTTCTACCGTCCAACGGCTGACCAGGGCCTCTCTTCCCTAACTAACTTCGACCCGCTTCTTGACACCATCACCCTGGTCAATCTCGACGCCACGTCCGCTGTCACCTTCTCCATCTCCGCCACCAAGGTCACCCTTCTGCTTGATTCCAAGCCGATGATCGATTTGATCGGGTCCTTCTCCACCGACCGCCTCTCTAGCGCCATCCGCCGCTCCGACCGCGGCGTCGGCGATGCCATGGCCGCCATCGTTGAGCGCGGCCTGCTGGTGACGGAGATGATTCCTGGTCTGCTCGGTACATCCCAGCAGCGGAGCGATGGTCAGTGGTACGGCTATAACGTCGATATCGCCCGTGCCATCGCCGAACAGCTCACCGGCAATGCCGATGCCCTGGCAATTCGTCCCAATCAGTCCCTGCTCGCAGGCCTTGCTGATGTGCGGAATGGTTATGCCGATCTTGGCCTTCTTGGCTCCACCAGCACCCTCACCCGGGACGTGACTCTTGGGATCGATTTCTCCAAGCCCTACTTGGTGGATATGCAGTCCTTCTTGGTGCTTGGCACACGCTCCGCCGCTGATCTGGCTGGTCAGACCATCGGCGTGATTGCTGGCTCTACGGCGAAAGACAACGCCCTCGCTTTCCTTGGTTCCCACGGCATCACGGCTTCTGTTACCGAATACCCCTCCAGCACTGCCCTCGCCGAGGCTCTCCGCACCCACGCCATCGCCGCCATCGCCTCCGACCGCACCCGGTTGATGGGCTACCAGGCCACGATCAGCGGCTCCTCGTTGCTGGAGGAAACCTTCTCCATCCAGCCCCTTGCCGTGGCCTTGCCCGAAAACCAGAGCCAGCTCAAGGACGCGGTCAATTGGATCGTTCAAGCCCCTGCTGCTGCGACGGAGCTCGGCATCAGCTCCGGCGATCTGCCCGCGCTGATCGCCCAGGCGGAGCGCGGCGGTGCCGACCTCAACGCCATCGCTCCCCAGACCAGGGTCTTCCTCGAGCTTGGCGCCAGTGGGGAAGACTCCAGCTCCCTCGGCAAGGCCCTGGGGCTGGCCCGTGGCTTCACCCAGAAGGTGCTCGCCCGACTGGGCAATGCCGCCGAGATGTGGCAGCGTCACTTCCCGATGGCCAGCAACATCGAGCAGAACACCGCCAGCGGCGGTGGCCAGCTCCGCTCCCTGCCCTTCCTTGGCCAGGGCAGCACCGATCCGCTGATCGCCAACGACAACCGTGGTGACCTGCTCGCCTTGATTCGCCAGCGCGGCAGCCTCCAGATCGCGACGGGCGGTACCGCCGCCAACATTGGCTTCTCAGCTCCCGATCCAAGCGGCACCCTCCAGGGGGTGGATGCCGACATCGCGCGTGCCTTGGCGATCGCCATCTTTGGTGATGCCACAAGGGTGAACTTTGTCACCGACCTCTCCTTCTCCTCCACCTTTGCCGCTGTGGCCAATGGCGTCGTGGATGTTGCTCTCCGGGCCAGTACCGCCAACCTCTGGCGTGATGGCTCGTTTGGTGTTGACTTCTCAGATTCTTATCTCGCCACCGGCCTGAAGGTTCTGAGCCACTCCTCCCTCGGGATTTCCCGCATCGACCAGCTCAATGGCACCTCGATCGGCGTAATCCAGGGCACCACTGCGGCTCAGAACCTCAGACTTGCCTTTAGCAGAACTGGCGAGGCGGCGCACATTGTCACCTATGCCGACGCCACAGCCCTCTACAACGCCTTCCGTAGCGGTGCCGTAGGGTCCATCGCGCGCGATGGGGCGCTTCTGGCCGGCTTCCAGCAGGAGTTGTCCGCTGAAGCGAATTCGATTGATACCACCATGCTCAATGGCCAGTTGAGCTACGAACCAATCGCCGCTGTTGTGGATGAAAACCAGTCCAAGTTCCTGGATCTGGTGAACGCTGTGATCGCTATCCTCAAGCAGGCTGCCGAGCTCGGTGTCACGTCGGCCAATGTCAACCAGAAATTGGAAGATGCTAAGGCTGCTAACGCCCCTGCAGCCTTGCGTCAACTCTTCCAGCTCACTGCGAATGCCCCACTCCAGAGCATCGGCATCACAACTGAGCGCATCACCGACATCCTCCTTGCCGTTGGCAACATCGATCAAATCGTCCAGCGCTCGATTGTGAATCCAGACCAGAACACCCTCGCTCGGAGCGTGCAGATGCAACGCCCGCTCTGATACGTTTGATCCAAGAAGCTTTCGTCCCAAGCTTTTGCCTAACCATGTTTAGTTTCTTGGATCAGATGTAAAATTTATGTTCTGGGATTAGTAGTGTCCGCCTCTGATCTCTAGATCGTTTTCAACAATCCCCCAAATCAACCCATGGCAACCCAACTGCTTTTCTATAATGAAGTCGCCCCGATTACCGCGGAGCGTCATTCTAACTGGCATGCTCGCGAGGTTACTGATTTTTCCTTTGCGAAGAAAGCCAATGCCGTCCCCTTGATGGCGGCTGAATTCCTTTCCGCACTGACGGATTATCCAATTGTTTTCGCGGGGGATGAAGAATCCGTTCTTCCTGTGCTGCTGCTCGGTATGCGCAGCTCTGAAAATGTTTTCATCGGGTCGGAAGGTGACTGGAAAGGTCGTTATATTCCGGCCTTCATTCGCCGCTATCCTTTCGTATTAGCTCTCTCCGATGATGGTGAAAAATACTATCTATGTATCGATGAATCCTTTAACGGATTCAACCAGTCCGATGAAGGTCCTGCTCTGATCTCTGAGGATGGCTCGCCTACTGAGTACACGGAAGGTGTTCTCCAGTTTCTAGGGGAATACCAAACTGAGTTTGAGCGTACTCAGGCCATTTGCAAGAAGCTCAAGGATCTCAATCTTCTGGAAGCCAAGCAGGTTGAAGCCACCTCGCCAAGCGGTGAAACAATGAGCGTTGATGGTTTCTTTGCGGTTGAGCCCTCTCGGCTCGCCACACTTTCTTCTGAAGCGATCGTCGATCTTGTGCGCAGTGGCACCTATGAGCTGATCTGCTTCCATCTAGCTTCGCTTCGCAATTTTGAACTTCTCCGTGACCGCAGCCTCGAGGTGGAGCCGCCAGTAGCCGAGTAGGTTTTCCGCAGGTTGATTGGCAGGTTGTCGTTCGCATCAAGCTCATTATCAGTTTTTATGGTGATGAGCTCTTTGTGGTCGTAGTGGTTATTTGGGCAGATCGGGGGCCGGCTTTTCAGAAGATGAGGGCTGTTGTCATGGTCATCAGCTTGGTGAGGTGGCGTAGTCCCTCTGTTCTGTTGCCAACCCCGAATGGGCAACATCGCCCCCAGCATTGATGGCTCGCCGAAATCTTTCATTGTGTGGGATCGAGCCAGGCCACATCAATCTGTTCGTGCTGAATCTTTTGCTGGGATCGATTTCAATGGCCGTATCTGGATCGGCGGCTGCAGGCATCACGCCCATCCCTGGGCTGACCTCATCCTGAGCGATCCTGCGCCAGCCGGCTTGATGCAGGGCCAATTCACCAGCTCCGCCATGGAAGCTGTTGAGCCGCCAGTGGAGAGTCTGCGCACTAGATTCATTGTCACAAGATCATAGTCCTTAAGGCGAATAGAACTGAATCCTCGGCGCCATTTCCATCTTCCTCAACCCTGAGGTCGTTGGCGATTTAAAGTAGGATTTAATTATCATATGTTTTGCTAAGTCATTTGCAATGGAGATCCGCTTCAGCCCAGTGGTTGAGATTCGTCAAATCTGCTTGTTTGGGTACAACTCTTGGGGCGTCGCATCATGCGAACGGCAAGATCTATCGACTCCACGATCGAAATAGGTTGGCTATCGCCCTTGGGGGCGACGCCTGTGACATGGGCAACCTTGACAAGGCGTGGATCTAGAGGGTCCGCCACCACAGCCTGATCGCACCACATTTTAAATGCCAAGATAACGACTCACCACTGCACCCTGCACCTCGCAATTGTTCACAGACGGTGGGTGAGTGAATCCCTGTGTTTCTATAGGCAGCAAGCCCTGCGTCTTGCGATGACGCACCGCGAATACCGCTTTCAGGGAGTTGGAATTGAAGTGTGGCTCTTGGTACGGCGGGGCTGGTTGGAGAGCGAGTGCCTTCCGCAACGAAGGCGGTTCCTAAGTGGCATCTTGATGACCTTGACCAGCTTTGCCGTCGCGCACCTTTCGTGCCAGGCCTAGGCCCGCAGGGCCCCTTACCCGCAGCCAGGCGCCCTTCCGATCCCAGGCGTTCCCCACCCCTCAACGGTGGGCGACTCCGCACAATCGCCGCCCCCTGCCTCGAACCACCTGCAGCTCTGTATCTAATGGAAGTTGGCCTGTGGGCGGAGCCTGCTGTGGGTGAGGTGGTGAGTTGGTGAAACTGCTGGTGCCGCGGGAGCTCGCTCCCGGTGAACGGCGGGTGGCGGCCACCCCCGAAACCGTGCGGCGGCTGATGGGCAAAGGCGTGAGCCTGCAGGTGCAGCAGGGGGCCGGTGAGGCGGCCGGCTTCCGCGATGCCGACTTCCTCGCCGTGGGCGCCGAGCTGGCCCCGGCCGAGTCCCTGCCTTGGGAGGAGGTGGACGGGGTGCTCTGCGTGCAGCCGCCGCCGGCCGACCACCTGCAGCGCCTGCGGCCGGGCGCCCTGCTGGTGGGGTTGCTTTCGCCCTACGGCGCCAGCCACCTGGCCGACACCCTCAACGGCCGTGAGGCCTCGGCCATCGCCCTGGAGCTCTTGCCCCGCATCAGCCGGGCCCAGAGCATGGATGTGCTCTCCTCCCAGGCCAACATCGCCGGCTACAAGGCGGTGCTGCTGGCCGCCGCCGCCCTCGATCGTTATGTGCCGATGCTGATGACGGCCGCCGGCACCATCCAGCCCTCCCGGGTGCTGGTGTTGGGGGCGGGGGTGGCGGGCCTGCAGGCCCTGGCCACGGCCAAGCGCCTGGGCGGGGTGGTGTATGTGTCGGATGTGCGTGCGGCCGCCAAGGAACAGGTGGAGTCCCTGGGTGGCCGCTTCATCGATCCCCCCGAACTCGACGACAAACCCGCCGAAGAGGGCGGCTATGCCAAGGCTGCCAGTGAGGCCTTCCTGGCGGCCCAGCGCCAACAGCTAGCCGACCAGCTCGCCCTGGCCGACATGGTGATCTGCACCGCCCAGGTGCCGGGCCGCACGGCGCCCCGACTCATCAGCGAAGAGATGCTCGCTGGCATGCGTCCCGGCGCCGTGGTGGTCGACCTGGCGGTGGCCCAGGGCGGCAACTGTTTCGGGACCGTGGCCGGCACCACGGTGGAGCGCGGCGGGGTGCAGTTAATCGGCGCCGATCAATTGCCCTCCAGCGTGCCCAACCACGCCAGTGCCCTCTACGCCCGCAACGTGGCGGCCCTGATCGAGCACCTGCTGGGCGAGGAAGGCCTGCGGCTCGATCCCGAGGATCCGATCCTCGCCGGCTGCCTGCTCACCCACGCCGGTGCCTGCCGCCGTGACGACGTCGTTTATCCCAACGGTTCCCCCAACGGAGGTTCGTGATGAGTGCCCTATCCCAGGCCCTGTGGGTGTTGCTGCTCGGCAGCCTGCTCGGGCTCGAACTGATCGGCAAGGTGCCCCCCACCCTGCACACCCCGCTGATGTCCGGCGCCAATGCCATCAGCGGTATCACCGTGCTGGCCTCCCTCACCCTGATCCAGAAGGCAGGCGATAACCAGGCCTTGCTGTTGATCGGCGCCCTGTCGCTCGGTTTTGCCCTCTACAACGTGGTTGGTGGCTTCCTGGTCACCGACCGCATGCTCGCCATGTTCCGCCGCAAGGGAGACAGCTGATGACCACCTCGTTACTCAGCGACGGCATCGACCTGGTGGCCGTGTTGCTGCTTGGCCTCGGCATCAAGGGGCTCTCCAAGGTGCGCTCCGCCCGCGGCGCCAACCAGCTGGCGGCCGTGGCGATGGCCCTGGCGGTGATCGGGCTGTTGATCGAGATCCGGCCGGAGCCCATGGCCTGGCTGTGGATCGCCGCCGGCAGCGCCGCCGGGGGCCTGGCCGGCCTGGTCACCGCCCAGCGGGTGCCGATGACGGCCATGCCTGAAGTGGTGGCCCTGTTCAACGGCTGCGGTGGCTTGGCCTCCCTGTTGGTGGCCGTGGGCGTGGCGTTGTTCGATTCCTCCGAGGCCGACATCGTGGCGTTGGTGTCGATCGCCATTTCCGTGTTCGTGGGTGCGATCACCTTCAGCGGCTCGATCGTGGCGATGGCCAAGTTGCAGGGCTGGCTCAACACCCCCGCCTGGACCCAGAGTTCGGTGCGCCATGCGGTGAACATCGCCCTGGCGGTGCTGGCCCTGGTGGGCGCGGTGCTGCTGCCCGGCGATCCCGCCGGCCTTCCCCTTTGGTTGCTGGTGATCGGCTCCAGCCTGCTGGGGGTGGGCGTCACCCTGCCGATCGGCGGGGCCGACATGCCGGTGGTGATCTCCCTGCTCAATTCCTATTCCGGCGTGGCCGCCGCCGCCGCCGGCTTCGTGGTGGGCAGCCAGCTGTTGATCGTGGCGGGGGCCATGGTGGGGGCGGCGGGCCTGATCCTCACCCAGGTGATGTGCACGGCCATGAACCGCTCGCTGCTGTCGGTGCTGTTTGGTGGTGCCCTGGGCGCCAGTGGCGGTGCCGTGGGCGGGGGCGGCAGCGAGGCGGGCTACAGCCGCATCACCAGCTGCAGCGCGGAGGAGTGCGCCATGGCCCTTGAGCAGGCCGAGCGGGTGGTGTTCGTGCCGGGCTACGGCCTGGCGGTGGCCCAGGCCCAGCACGCCCTGCGGGAGCTCTCCAAATTGCTGGAAAACCACGGCGTGGAGGTGAGCTATGCCATCCACCCGGTGGCGGGCCGCATGCCCGGTCATATGAATGTGTTGCTGGCCGAGGCCGATGTGCCCTACGAGCAGTTGCTGGAGATGGACACGGTCAACCCCGAGTTCCCCCGCACCGATGTGGTGATCGTGCTGGGCGCCAACGACGTGGTGAACCCCGATGCCAAGACCGACCCCACCAGCCCGCTCTATGGCATGCCGGTGTTGGAGGTGGATCAGGCGCGGCAGGTGTTCGTGGTGAAGCGCAGCCTGGGCGCCGGCTACGCCGGCATCGCCAACGCATTGTTCGAATTGCCCCAGACGGCGATGGTGTTCGGCGACGCCAAGGCCGTGCTCAACGGCCTGCTCTCCGAGCTGCGCAGCATGGGGGTGGGCAAGGCGAAGGTGGCGGCCTGAGGGCGGGGCCCCCGCTGGTCAGGCCCCGGCTTCCCCCACCAGCTTGCGGAGGTCGTCATTGAGCTCCCGCAGCACGGAGCGGGGGCTCACCTCATCCAGCAGCTCCAGGATGCGGTGCACCTCCGGCAGGCCCAGGGCCCGGTTACCTGTCACGGCTTCGAAGTTGGCCTTCACCACATGGTCGCGGATCTCTTCGAGCGTGGCCTTGCGGGCCACCATCTCGGCCACGTAGGGGTTGGAGCGGGCCGCCTGGATCAGGGTTTTGTTGAGCAGTTCGTAGGAGATCTCTCCTTTCTTGTTGGTGTAGGCCTTGACGATCGCTGCATAGTCGGAGCTCTTGACCGTGGCCACTGCTTCGGGAGTGCTCTCC
>Ga0209088_10002227_pt1 | contig 12001 bp, 13 predicted proteins | sample S_140625_EF_Meta_FD_187324 | JGI IMG/M metagenome (GOLD analysis project Ga0209088, IMG submission 187324) | Freshwater microbial communities from Lake Simoncouche, Canada to study carbon cycling - S_140625_EF_MetaG (SPAdes) (version 2) | ecosystem: Environmental > Aquatic > Freshwater > Lake ...
CATCAGAATCTTTTGACCCCAAGAAGGTGCCAATTTTCACACTATTAGTACTTGATGTGCCAATGAGGCCACTAGCACCAACATAGGCATCGACACCAGCAGCAGGAGTAATAGCAGCAACTAACATGTTAGTTGTTACTTGACCTTGACGAAGTAGGGAGACCTTGCCGCCCAATTGTACTTCATCTTTGTGCCAGTTGATGTGCTGTCTTGTTAGATCAAGATTCACAACGTCATTGAGTAGGATACCGAGAGGCTTGGCACCACTTACTGTAGCGACATAAGCAGCAACAGCGTTAGCATCATCCATAGCAACGCCGGAACCACTTGTTACAGCAGAAACTACGCCGCCTCTTTCACTAACTGCGTTAGAGAAAAAAGAAATATCTGTTAAGAGTTCGATACGATCTGGTTTAAGAGCCATGTTATTCTCCCTTGTTAAGTTTTTTACCTAGTCTAGCACAAACAAATTCAATTAATTCAGCACGAGTGGTGTCAACTGATGATGTTTCACTACTAACACTGAGATTTACAGTCTCTTCAACTTCAACTGTGTCAAGAGCAGATGCGTCTACTGTATCTTCGGAAGCTTTCTTCTTTTCCTTGGTATCAGTGTCTTCATCTTCTTTTTTGTCTTTTGAAGTTTTATCATCTTTTTTAATCTTTTCCAACCATGGTGGCATTTTGCCAGCAAATAAACTAGTCATGGCTTCAAAAGCATCGTCATTAAGATTATCAAATTTTTCAACTGTAGCTTCTGCTGATTCAGCATCAAAACCACAATCAAGTAGAGAGGCCTTTCTCTTCATCTTCTTTTCTTTCTTGGCCATCTCTTCTTCTTTCATCTTATAGCCAGCAATAACTTCATTAGCTGCTTCTAAAGCTGCCTTAAGATTTTTATTTTCTTCATCTTTAGCGTCTTCATCTTCTTTGACCTTGAGCTTCTTGGCTGCTTCTGTCTCTTCGTCTTCTTCTGCTTTTTCTTTCATCTTCTTAGCCATAGCTTCGTTCATAGCCTTGAGGGCTTCGACTTCAGCTGTAAGAGAAGCAATTAGCTCGTCTGTTGCGCTAGATGTTTCGGGTTCTGTTGTTGTATTTTCTGTTGAAGCTTCTACTGTGGCCTTTGGAGCAGACTCTGTGGCGACAACAGCTTCTGTTACTGTTTCGACCTTTTCGGTTGTTTCTGCTACTTTATTGTCTGAACTCATAATATTATTCTCCACTTTAGAGGTTAACTGATTGTTAGATACACCTGCTATTGATAAATCGTTACTTTTTTTAGTAAACAAGTCATCAATTATGTTTTTGTTAAAAATAATACTCTCTGGATTAGCTGGTTTTTCAACATAGCCTTTGCCAGAAAATGTGATATTTCTTAGTACTCTGCCTATCTTATAATTATCATGCTCTCCTAATCCACCATAAGCTCTTAAGTATTTTGTTAAATATGCAGTGTTCTCGTTACGAGCTAAAGTTTTATATGTTCCAGTAGACTTATCTAGTAGACCATAATCAAAACCCTTAAAGAAACACTCCATACTGACAAACATACTACCAGACTCTATTTCTGCAATAAGCTTATCTGATCTTTCTTTTAATTCTGGACTAGTAAAAGCTCTATAGATTACTGATCCAGTTAAAATATGATACTTTTCTGGGAGGTTTTCTGTAGGAGTATCTTCGGAAATAAGAATACCATCTTCGGTGATTGGCCAATTACTAGTGATATGACCAATAATTAAATTCTCATCATGCTCCAGATTGGTAGGTTTATCTTCTGGAGTATTTCTGGCCATCCATATTTCATCTTTATCAAAAATATCATCATTCTTATTCCATGAAGAAGTAACTAGAATAGACTGAACGTAATATAAATCAGAATCCTCAACTGATGCTAAACTCTTAAATTTTCTGATTTGAGATTTATTTGGGTGACATGGCTCTGCTACGGAAGCATAAGAAATTGATGCAGATGCGGATATTTTAGCCTCTAAGCCATCTTCACGTTCTGCTGTAAATATTTGCATTATTTATACCTCTTTTTCTATAGAAGAATACACCATAGAATAAAACGAAGCTTTGGCCTGTTTGTGTTCATCAACAGATAGATCTTTATTTAAATCGGCCTTAAGTTCTTTAAGCCATACACTATAAGCTATTATTGTTTCATTTTTATCAAACTGACTAAGATTACCCAGTATATCAATAATTTTATCTGAGGCGATTGTGGAGAGTGGGTCTAGGGTAAATAGGATTTTAGTTTTGATAAGGTCGATCTCTCTTGTCTCTTCGCTGGATAAACTTCTTAAATTTTTTTTGTTATAAAACTCTAGCAGTATGGGGTTGATAATTTGACTAATCTTATCTTGTGCTTCAGAAGCCCATAGTAAAAGTTTAGCACCGGTCTGGGGTTTGAAAACTTTGGTCTTCCTCTGTTCAGTATCTTTAGAATTTTTAGGTCTACCTTGGCCGGGCGATCCTGGCAAAGATTCAGGAGAATCTTTTGCCAACTTCGTTGAGGGTGCAGACGCAGGGGGTTGTTTCATTTCAAGTGCAGTTTTTTCGCCACTCTTTTTCTTATCAAGTTCAAGTCCAACCTGACTAGGAGCTACTGAACCACCTTGTAATGCAATTTTCTTGAGAGCATTTTCCACTTGTGGATCGAACCAAGGACCAGCTTTTTTAACCATTCTATTTCCATCTCTATCTCTAGATTCTTTATTGAGTCTGGATTTTTCCATATCTGGATCAAGACCAAATCTGGTTTGAATAAGCTCATCTGAAACAAGATTTCTATCTGCTAGTTGTACTAATAAAGATTTCTCACTATCTTCATTACTAAGATCCATTCTATCAAATTCTATTCTAGCTGGATATCTGAATCCCATAGCTTTTTGTACTAGAGCAATTTCTTGTTCCCAGAAATCTATTAATACATCTCTGCCGTATTGTAGTCTTTGTGTTAGTGTCTTTAGTGAAATAAAATTATTAGTAGTTCCAGCCGCTCCAAAGGTTCCAGTAAGAGTTGGAGGAATACCAAGACCAGCATATACGCTATTCATGTGAGGAATGTATTTGCCTTCACCTAAGAATTGATGTACTGCTGTTTTAGATTCTAGTAGTTCAATGTCTGGTCCCCAAACAAGATCCATTGTACCACCACCAACATTATTCCCTAGAATTTGTGCTAGTTTAGCTGTTGCTGCTTTAGTAGGAGCAATCTTGTGCTCTAAACTGCCTAGTTTAAAAATACGAATATTAGAAATAGCACCATCAAGAGCAGCCATATCTGCTAGTTTTAGTTTTTCAATAACATTAATATCGTCCATAATGGCATAAACCATTGGAAAAGCCCAAGACTGCCAATCATCTTTCTTGTAATGAAATACAAGAGTTTTATTAGTATCTAGTGGATAAGGTAATCTACTTTTAGCTGCTGCTATAATCTGAGGAGGAAGTCCTGCAACAACTTGTTTCTCTGCGTCAGTCTTTGGGTTGTTAATTAATTTTCTTAGTTCTGGTGGAAGTTGTAGCTCATAAGCTTTGCTAGATGTAAATGAAGATAATGCTCCAGCTGCAATGTCCACCAAGAAAGGATCAATGAAAGTATAGACCCAAGGAATTTCTCTTTTCTCTACTTGAGCTTCGGATAAATCTTGTACTTGCAAGTCTGGAGAAGCAATAGAGTTATATAGTTTATCTGCAACCTTAAGACTTAGTTTGCCAGTTTGTCTATTGACAACAACGTTACCACTCTTATATAGATTGTTTAAAAATCTTTCGCTACGATCTTTTCCTCGAATCTTCTTAAACCATTGTCTATAGAATCTTTCTATTCTTTTATTTTTATGAACTAGTCTGATACCTTGACTAGCAAAGTCACCCATGAGATCAATAACATTTTTTACTAAACCAACTCTTTGATAAATATCTTCTGCTCGTCTGATAATCATTTTGATTTCACGAGGTACTGCTTCGTCTGGACGAAAGTAGTCATAATCAGATCGTGTTAATCCTGGTCGGCCAGAAGTATTTCTATCTAGATTAGAATAATCTAAGCCATAGCGTCTCATACCACTAGCCTTTTGGACTAGAGTATATTCTGACATAGATTCTGAGGATTGCTTAAGAGCCTCTTGTTTGCTGGCTAAATCATCTCCCCAAGCAACATATGCTTGTTCACCAGTAGTTTGGGAATCATTGATAGCATCACTTTTTGGATATTTTTTGGCCATATTTTTTAATACTATTGTAATGTAATTGCAATTCGATTACTGTTTTTATACACTGTTATCTATAAATACCTGTATAAATATCGTCATCATTTGCCGAGGATGTAAACCAGTCTGGTCCTTTGTACATATTACCTTGTTGACCAACAACATCTTTAGCATTTCCACCTATAACTTCATACTTAACAGACTGTAAAGTTCTGTTCATTTGTCTAGCAAGCATGTTGGCAATAACCAAGGCGCTATATCGGTCTTTTCTTAATCGACCTCTTTTACCATTGGGTAATTTGACTTCGGGAGTATCCCATCTGTCTCGTCCACCAGAACCTGTACTAGTTTGTGTCATTACAATAGTCGTCAATTCGCTCTTTAGGTCTTCAATTTCTAATATGCATTCACTAAGGCTATCATAGATTGGATTTAGGTCGGAACCTAAAATATCTTTTCCTTCTTTATCTAAAGCTAAACCTAGTGTTAAAGAATCAAATCTAGGAAACAATAATACTTTATCTTCTAAGTCTTTTCTTAGTCCGTGATTAGCCTGAGCTGTCCAATCAGCCTTAGCAAACTGAACTAATTCTAGCATATGTAAACCAGCCTGGTCATCTGTGTCTCTGACTTTATTGTAATCTATAGCTGGCCAGATAAGATGTTCTCCATCTTCTAGTTTACTAGGATCATGTAAAGCTTCTTCAATTGCCACACCTCCACCTTGTGCATCCATACCGATTCTAGCACAAGGAAATGTTTTCATAAGATTACGAATTTTTCTAGCACAGAATCCATAAAAGTCATACTCTTTTACTAATCCTGTTTTTTGTCTTTCTTTAAAATTACTTCTATTAGTAGTCCATACATATACGATCCTGTTATGATCAGGATGTAGTTCTAGTACAACAATACTAAAATTATCTTGTTCGGATGCTGGATCTATACCATAAACATATTGAAGAGAGGTATTACCAGTAACAATAGGATCAAATATAATAGGCTTACTATTTATAACAATGGGATTGGAATCATTAACAACGCAATTTTCAATTAAGCTTCTCTTAAAGAATCCATCACTATCTGCTGTAAAACATGCAGCATATTCCATATTATAAATACCAGTATGAATAGTAGCTCTGGCTCTACTAACCTGTTTATCATCCATGAAGCCTTTAGGAATTAATTCATATGGGATACGAATGATTGAATAATCTTTCCAATTGAAATTACTAGGAACCTCCCCTTTGAAAAGATCCTCAAGTTTTCTTACGTCTCCTTTGCTTTCGATGATAGCTTTATATCTTCTCCAGTAACTAGCAAAATGCTTAAAGGAATAATCTGCCGTACCTGATATGATAGCTTGATTTCCCATCTTGGTATCTAGTGCTTCTAATTCTTCATTCCATAATCCAGCCTCACTCATTGCTGCTTTTTTAGCATGTTCTTTAACGTTCTGAATAGGACTAGCAGATACGGCAGCGAACCCTGATACTACCGTCTCATAAATATCAGGACTAATGGATGCAAATTCGTCCGCTATAATGATATGTGCTCTTAAACCTCTAATCTTACTACCGTCACCCATTGGTACCGCGATAGTCCAGCTATCACCCAAACGAATAGTACATCGATCAACGTCTCTTCTTGGACCATCATCATTACCATTGAAAATACTTCTGAGAATTGGACTACCTCTCCATATTGTTTCCATGTATTCAAAGATAATTTTACTCTGTCTAAATGCAGCACCAACAATAACAATCTTGGTTCCAGGATAAAACATACATCGTAAAACCGAATACAAAGCAAGAAGGAATGACTTACCCCAACCACGAGAAGCTATATACATAGGGAAAGGTCGATTCCAAAATTCTTGAAGAATAGCAATCTGAATAGGATGAAGTTCTATATTAAAAAGCAATTTGCATGTTGATCCTAGATATTTGGGATTTCTTAAAAGTCTAAGAAGATGCAAGTCAGGATTTTCTATATCCTTCTTGATTCTGTGTATCATTGGATTATTTGGAAGAATAAGCTCGGAGACATCTCCAAGATTCAACCAAGCATCTTCAAATATTTTCTTTTGGTTTTGGTGGTCCTTCAATTTCGTATACCTTTTTCATGATGGATAAAGCCATTCTTTCGGCATTGGATGGACAGCCGCAAAAAAGAACCTTTATATTAAAAAACACTTGTAGTTCTACTAGGTGCTTTATTATAAAGTTGGGAGAGATTTTAATTTTATCCCACATTTTCTTTGGAACAGTTGAACCTACTGGATAGATAAGAATATCTTCTAAATCAAATTCAAATAATAAAAATGAATATTTATATTGCTTCATGCGGTCAACAACATCCTTGAATCGTTTTTCTGTGATATTGTTGGCTATTTCGCTAACACTCTTTTTTCTCTCAATACATAATATCTCTTCAAGCCCCCTTACAGAATAATCTCCTGTATCAAGCTTTTCTGAGGATACTGAATGATGATCAAAGACCCAGGGTTGTTGTTCTCTAGTATCTATGATGATTTCAAAATTATTGTAGTCTGTCATTGGCAAGAATCTTTAAAAATGTAGGAGCATAGATATCTTCCATACCTTTAATAAGGTCATGATGATATTTACACAATGTTATTCCATTACTAACCTCAAACCTTAAACCAGGAAATTTGGCCCAAGTCATTATGTGATGAGCATTAAGTTTTCGTTTTAAATTACACCCTGGCCAACGACAATGGTTCTTATCTCTTTTATATACTGATAATCTCCACTGTTTATATTTAGGGTCTTTATAATTTCTAAACATTATTTATTTCATCATAACATCGTGATTAATCATATCCATAATTAAATCTTCAAACGAAATCTCAGGCTTCCAGTTAAGCTTAGTCTCTGCTTTAGTAGCATCACCCTTAAGAAATTGTACTTCGGCCGGTCGGAATAAGTCGCTATCAATTTCCACATGATCTTGGTAATTAGCATTTATTAGTTTAAAGGCTGTTTCCACAAATTCATGTACAGATCGAGTTTTTCCTGTGGCAATTACAAAATCCTCTGGAGAATCCTGCTGTAACATAAGATACATTGCTCTTACATAATCTTTAGCATGACCCCAGTCTCTTTGAGCATCTAGATTACCCAGCTTCAATTTTTCCTTAGTTAATCCTTTTACTAATTGCCCTATATACTTAGTCACCTTACGAGTTAAAAAATTCTCCCCACGTCTGGGACTCTCATGATTAAATAAAATGCCAGAACAGCCGAATAATCCATAGGAGGACCGATATATTTCCACCATATGATAACTAGCCAACTTTGCTACTCCATATGGACTTTGAGGAAGCATCAATGTAGTTTCATTTTGATATTTGCTACCATCTGGCCCCTCACTATAATTTCTCCCAAACATTTCACTAGTACTAGCCTGATAAAATTTTGTCTTGGGAGATAAGTTACGAATACTCTCTAATATATTAACTACTCCCACCGTATTAATTTCAAAGGTTGTGGTAGGTTGTTTAAAGCTAGTTCCAACATGACTTTGAGCGCCCAGATTGTAAAACTCTTGTGGTTGGTATTGATCTACGATCCTATTGCACCCCGAAGGATCTGTTAGATCGAATTCTTCTAATAGGAAATTAACATTACCCACTATGGAACGTATGCGTTCAAAGTTATTAGTACTAGATCTTCGATGAAGACCCACCACCTTATAGTTTTTCTCTAATAGGAGTTCTGCTAAGTAAGATCCGTCCTGTCCAGTAATTCCGGTAACTAATGCTGTTTTCATTCTTTTTCCTCTTTTTCTGTTACACTTTCTGCTGTTAAAAATGGACTATCAATTCCCCCATCGGCATATTGATGATAACCTTCTAATGTGAGCATTACCTTATCAGTTGCCATGCTAATAATTTCCATCTCACGACCCTCGCGCTCTCTAATTTCTTCATCTTCTAACATTCGGATCAAACCCACCCAAGAGCTTTTGCCGTCTTCGATTCTTTTGATTCTTTGCTCTCTTGTAGCTTTAAGATCCTTGCTAATTTTTTGTTGTTCGTTGAGCAGCTTAGTATATTCATTTGTGTAGTTGGCAATACTGTTACGAGCAAAACTTAACTGGGTTTCCATATTGACCAATTTGGGAATGTCTCTTTCGGTCTCTGACTTATCATATTCTTTATCAACTTGCTTTTGGAGTTTTTCAGTTTCGCTAATGTGGCGTTTACGTTCTTTCATACTTCTATTAATAAGAATGTCGATAGTGATAAATTGCTTGAGTTGAAGTTCTTCAGCGGGTAGAACGTCTTCTCTAAATTGACGAATTAGATTAATCCACGAACTTTCAAAGTATTCTAGTTCTCCACTATCTTCATCAAATTGTCTTTTAATTTCTGTCCAGAAGTTTTTGCCATGAAGTTTCTGACGTAAAATACGATCATCAGTGGCTTCTTCGGGATCTTGATTTAATCGGGCCTCATCAATGTATCTTTGAACTGGGGCGGTTGACCGATTTAAATTTTCAGCAATGGTCTCAATGGATAATGAGGAGATATTATCTCTTATATATTTCTCTTCATCAAGTCCTAGTTGTCCACGCTTCTTGGGGCCTTTAGTATTCATAGCCATGTTCTCTTAAGACATCTTGAATAATGGAAAGTAATTTGGTCATATCGTTTTTGTATATCTTCTCTCCATATTTGAGTCTAAGATAGGTCTCACGATATTGTGCAGGAATGTGCTTGTCTAATAGGTCAATTATTTGTTTGTTAAAAACAGTATTGGGAACATCTGTGGTTTTATGGTGGTTGTGGGAAGCATCTTGAACATCATCCATTCCTATGGGTTTCATAATGTTCTTTTTGGATGAGTTTCTGGCATCCCATGTTTGATATAATTCACAGTCGGTCTTATTACTATATTCTAAACAACCACTGGTGGATTTTTTACAGTGAGCATCATATAGGGGGCAGCTTAAACAGGGTTTGTCGGGTCTTTGATAGTTATCTCTTTTATAATTGAAGAGGCGATTTCTAACGTGGGTCCATAGGAAGTTTTCAAGAGGTCTTTTATTATCATATTTTTGTAGACCTTCCAAAGCAAATATAGCAGCTTGTTGCTTCATATCATCAAAGCTGTGATAGCCGAATTTAAATTTGTGGCCTAATCTTTTGCTGATATTATCTAATACTAAGAGGAATTCTTTTTCAGTAACACCGTTTGGCAATTGATCAGGAAGAGTTTTATTCTTGGGGGTCTTCTTTGGCTGGGTGGTTTTCTTGGTCATATAATAACTGAGCTATACTCTTTCCTTGAGGAAGTGATAGATCTTGGTCGATATTGAGGTCTGTTCCGGATGCTTTAACGGTCAATATGGAATCGACAATATTAAATTCAGGATTAGTCATATTCTCTCCTTGCGCTAAACTTGTCAACTACTACTATAATAGAGTTCTTACACTTTTAGTCAACTTTATTCAGGAAAGTAAAAAATGGCAACATATAAAAAGTGGTCATCTAGTGAAACAGAGTTTATTCAGAATAATCATACGTTGTTGTGTGATGAGGTTTTGGGGGTCAAATTGAGTCAAATGACTGGTCAAAATATTACAACAGCAATGGTTCGTCGTCAGAGACGCAAGCTGGCACTAAAGAAGCCAAGAGGTCGTCCTAGTAAAAATCGTGTGGTGACAACATCAGAATCGGTCGATAGTACTGCTACGGGTTGAATTCATCATCAAAAGTGATAAAATGGGGGCTCGGCAGATTGCTGGGCCTCTTTTTTTATACTTAACTAAAGGAGAAGATTATGAGAAGTTTATTGTGGGCAATGTTAATTGTGGGAGTTTTAGGGGGAACTGGATATTCTCAGGATTATGGTTGGGGGCCTTATCAGTATTCTTATCCTTATGGATATGTATACTCAACAGTTCAGTATCCTGTAACGGTTCTTCAACCAGTGGTAGTTCAGCCAGCTCCGGTGGTAGTTTATCAACCGATAACGGTGATGCAGAATGTAATGGCACCAGTTTATTACTATAGTCAGCCAGTAGTGGTTGAAAGAAGGAGTCCTTGTTGGAAGCATTGGGGCTATGGTCCAATGAACCGGTTATATACTTACTAGACTGTTTCTGGTATTCTTGATTAAGAAAGCCTCTGGTAGAAATGCTGGGGGCTTTTTTATTTTAAGGTGGGGGATTATGGTCAATAAACTGGCCAATTATATATGAGGGTGCCTACTATTTTTGGACCACCCGGCCTTTTTAGGAGATTTCTGCTGCTACCCAAAGAAAACGAAAAAACCCCCTCGACCATAAAGGTATATAAACAAAGGACTTATGACGATCTCTATCCCGAAAATTCGTCCTAAGTGCTTATCTGCCAATGGTTTACGTCAAGTTTTAACGCAAGTGGTATGCCAAAAAGAAAAAAGTTATTTGGCATGAAATTATATTTTGGAATTTTTTATTTTTCCTATTGAAGTGGTCGATAAATACTGTATAATGAAAGCACAAGAGAAAAGAACAACAAAGAAAAGGATAAGAAAATGAAGAATACGAAAATGATCATGAATCGGGAAGAACTGAACGAAGTGCTCTACAACAATTCGATTGAACTGGATACTCTGGTTGGTACCGAATATGCAATCGGTGGAGAACTGCTTGACGAAGCGAAGAATAATCGAAACATGATCGAATATTTCTTTCCGATGGGTGATGAGGGAGAGTTCATCGAAGTGGATAACGACGGATACGTTATCAACGATGGAATCTATCGGTAAAAATATTTTCTAAGGTATTGACAACAAAAAAGCCGATCAGTATAATACAGAAACAAGAAACGAACGATAAAGAAAAGGAAATGAAAATGGAAATCGGATACAACGTCTCGGTCGAATATGCTACGGGTGAAAAGTTTGTTGGGGAAATCGTGAGCGTCAAGTATATGGAAGGATATCGCCTCCTGTTCACGTTGAAAATCGAGAATGTTGGATATCGTTCAATGTATCTCGACAAGTGTGTTTCTTGCAATTATTTGGCTACCGCTTGACACATAAAAAGACGATGTATACAATACAGAAACAAGGAAACAAAAAATGACCATCCAAGTTCAAAACACCATCCGCCGCCTAGTTGCTCATCATGGATATTCTGCTACATTTGTTCAGCATATGGGTGAGGGTATAAGTTTGTATAGTGTTGGCGGTATCATGTATCGCATTCGTGGTGATGGTACGATTCTCTAAACATTTGTATAGTAGAGGTTGAGATGATAATTGTAGACCTGATCGCCTGTATACTACTGACTTTTCTAGCGTATAAGCTGTTTTCTATTCTAGGGGAAATATACTCTACACTGTAGGGTATACGCTTGTATACTAGCCGGCTTGACGTAAACCCTTATGGATAAAGGACTTATGTCAAATTCGCGGCGGCCGGCTTGTCGTAAGTGCTTATGCTGCAACGACTTACGACACGTTTTTGGGCCTATCTTACCTATCTTAACACACAGCAAATTTCATGCCAAAAAAGTTTGGCACGATAATTGCATAGAGCAAATGGTATGCCAATCGTATAGAAAATGATGAAAAGTTTTGTCAAAATCTCTTGACAATATTCTTTCCGGATTTTGCTTGAATGTTTCAGAATCTGCTGTATAATGTCGATATAAGAGAAAAGAGAACAAGAAAGAAAAGAGAGAATGAAAATGGAAAAGAATACCTTATACGTTTCCGATTGCTGCAATGCTGAAAGCAATGTCGATCATGAGATTTGCTCC
>Ga0209088_10002230_pt1 | contig 11994 bp, 12 predicted proteins | sample S_140625_EF_Meta_FD_187324 | JGI IMG/M metagenome (GOLD analysis project Ga0209088, IMG submission 187324) | Freshwater microbial communities from Lake Simoncouche, Canada to study carbon cycling - S_140625_EF_MetaG (SPAdes) (version 2) | ecosystem: Environmental > Aquatic > Freshwater > Lake ...
CGATGGGGGCGGGCCTGGCTTCGATGGCCACCATCGCCCTGCAGCTGGTGCTGCTGCTTTGGTTGCGGGACCATTTCGGTCTGAGCTGGATCCAGGCCTGCCTGGCGATCACCGCCATCGATGCCGTGCTGGCCACCCTGTGCCTGCGCCTGGGCGGACAGATGCTCAAGGGCCCCTATCTGCCCCAGACCATGGCGGGTCTGACCCGCACCACCCGGGCCCTGACGGGCCGCTTCTGATCGCGCGGCCCGGCTCCCCCTAGCGGATGTCGTAGCGCAACCAGCGGCAGTCGATGCCGCCATTGCTCACGGCCACCCGGCGGCTGGCCTTCATCCGCAGGGCGCCCGTGAGTTCCGGGTTGCCACTCAGCAGCCAGAGGGTCCAGCCGCCGCAGCGCTCCTTGAGCATCCGGCCCAGGTCGCCATAGAGCCCTTCCAGGGCGTCGCGCTCCCCCAGGCGGGCGCCGTAGGGCGGGTTGCAGACCACCAGCCCTGGCCCCGGGGGCGGCAGGAAGTCCCGGGCGTCCCCCGCGCGCAGGTCGAGCCAGGGGGCCACCCCAGCCGCCGTGGCATTGGCCTGGGCCTGGGCCAGCACGCTTGACTCCTGCTCCTGCCCGACGATCGGCGCCAGGGGGCGGCCATCGGCGCCCTGATCGCGGGCCAGGGCGCGGGCGGCCTTCACTTCCTCTTGCCATTGGTCGGCATCGAAATCCGCCCAGTGCTGCAGGCTGAAGGGGCGGGGGCTGCCGCCGTCCAGCCCCGGGGCGCGGCCCAGGGCGGCACAGGCGGCTTCAATCAGCAGGGTGCCGGAGCCGCAGAGGGGGTCTGCCAGGGGGACGGTGCCATCCCAGCCGGTGAGGGCGATCAGGCCGGCCGCCAGGTTCTCCTTCAGGGGGGCCAGCCCCAGGGCGGCCCGATAGCCACGACGGTGCAGGCTGGTGCCGCTGCCGTCCAGGCTGAGCACGGCTTCCGCCCCCCCGCCACCGGGTCGGCCAGGACTGAGGTGCAGATGCAGCACCAGATCCGGGGAGTCCAGATCCACCGAGGAGCGTGCGCCAAAATGCTGCCGCTGCCAGTCGATCACGGCGTTCTTCACCTGCAGGGCGCTGTAGTGGCTGTGGCTGAGGCTCGCCGTACTGCCGCTGGCTTCCACCCGGAAGCGCAGGTCTGGCGGCAGCCAGCGGCCCCAGTCGGTGGCCTCCTGCACCCCGCGGTAGAGATCCTCCCGGTTGTGACAGGGGAAGCGGGCCAGTTCCCGTAGCAGGCGGAAGGGCAGGCGGGCCTGGAGATGGAGGCGGTAGAAGCCGCTGCGGGTGGTGCGCAGGGCCACGGCGCGGCGCAGGGGCCGCACCGCCTCGGCCCCCAGGGCCACCAGCTCGGCGGCGGCCGGTTCCTCCAGGCCGGGGGGCACCACGGCGATGGCGGCGAAGCTGGGCTCCAGGGCCATGGTGGCGCGGGCATCGATCGGTTGAATCTCGCTCAGCGCCGCCAGGGCCAGCCGCGCCGGCTCCTGGGGGCGCTGAGGCTGGGCTGGCTGGGGCCCTCGGCGCTGGGTTGATCCCGCAGGTCCTTGAGGGCGTCGTAGGCCCGCTGCTTGCGCAGCCAGGTGGCGCTGTCGCCGCCGTGATCGGGATGCCAGCGCAGGCTGCTGCGCCGCCACTGCTGCCGCACCGCCGCCCAGGAGCTGTGGGCTGGGAGCTCCAATTCAGCCCAGCACAGCCGCCGGAAGGCGGCCAGTTCCTCCGGCACGAGCTGCTGGAGCTGGCCCTCCAGATCCCGCACCCGTCGGCTTTGACGCCGTCGCCGCCGTTCGGCGGCCTGCTGCTGCCTGAGCTGTTCCCCGTGCTTCAGGGTGCGCAGCAGCTGCTCCTGGCGCAGGGCATCGCGGCTCCGTTCCAGCATCGGGTCCATCAGGCGATCGAACAGCCACCAGCCCGCGGCGGCGAGGAGGTGCAGCAGCAGTAGCGCCAGGGCCGTCAGCAGCAGGGCGCTCAGAAAGGAGGACAAGGCGGCGGCAGCGGCCCGGCAGGTCCCGGGGCCGGGTGAACCGGTTCGGGAATGCCCACCGGGATGGGAGGCGAGGGAAGCGGCCAGGGTGCCACAATTCAAAAGTCCGGTTTCGGCCGGACTAGGTGATCCACACCAGTGTTTCGGACAGCGGTTCGATTCCGCTCAGCTCCATTGTTCTCTCCTCCCTGGTTTCGATCGGTGGATGCGCGGGGCTGCAATGGTTTCGACGGGGCATCAGGAGGGTGACTGAAGCCTGCTCGGTAAGAGCAAACCCGTAACAGCGAACAACATCGTTCGTTTCTCCCGTCAAGCCGCCCCTGTGGCCGCCTGACACTCTTAACGGAGACGGGGTGAGGTCAGCCTTGTCACCCAAATGACCCATGGGGCCTGGAAGGGCCCCCTCGAATTTCGGTGGAATCTCTGTCCGGCTGAATTCCTTAGCGGCCGAAGTTCTGCAGGAGTGGACTCAGGAAGGTGGAGGCCAGGTCGATGGGCTGGTCAAAGGACATCCCCAGGTAATAGGCCCCCATCACCTGGTTGATCCAGATCAGCTGGGCGTTCGTTTCAATCACCATCCGCTCGGAAGGTTCATGGATGCGGATCCGGGCCTTAACGGCGATGGGCACCGCCATGAACAGGCGCAGGCAGGCTCCCGAGCGGCTCACGTCCCAGAGCTGCCCCACATAGCGCTGGTCGTCCACAAAAACTTCCACGGAGATCACGATTCCATGCACGGGAACGGAATACCGCGGTTCCTTGCGTTGGCTTGACTTGACCATCTCGACCCTTCTCCCCCTACATCCGAGTCTGGCTAGTCATGAGGCTTGAACAGCATGAATCTCCCATCATGGGTGCCATTGGGGTGGGTTAGGCCATTTTTGCTGGCTTGGGTTGGTTGGTCTTGCCGGCCGTTCCGTTAAGGGGAGGCTGGAAAGCCGCTCCAGCGTTTCAGCTCATCCAGCGATTGCACCCCCACCAGGCGAGATGAGCCCTTCACCCAAGTGGGAAAGGCCTTCACTTGGGCATCGATGCAGCGTTGACGGCCCCGGTCCTCCTTATCACATTCCACGTAGGGAAGGCGGCTGATGGCCTCCTTGCCGAACAGGGTTTTTTGCTTGAAACAGGCCGGGCACCACCAGGCTCCATAGAACTGGATGCCGCTGCGGCGGAGGTGGTCGCTCAGGGCCAGTTGCTCCTTGGTGGAGGGTTTGATCACCTCGGTTTGTTCCGCGCCACCCCCGCCGTGGGGATTCGCCTCGGCCCGGGCCGGGATGGTGGCGCCCATCGCCCCGGCGAGGAGGGCCAGGGTCACGGAGCTGAGGCCCCAAGCCAGCAGGCCTAGGCGGCGGCGCGGACGGGCCAGGGGCGGCGGTGGCGCTGCTGTCGTCGTTGTCTTGATCGCCATTGTCTTGAGCGCTCTTGTCTTGATCGCCATCCTGTCCACGACCATCAGCACCGGTGTGGGCTCACTGTATGGGTCCTGCACGGCGTGCTCGCCGCCCGGGCCCCGCGGGCTGGTGCACCGTTCGGCCTTCCGCCCCTCACGACCCCTGCGCCCCGGCCCCAGTGGCTGGAAGAATGATGAGGAGGCCTCCACCGGCCCAGCGTTAAGAACCGATCTCACGGATGCTGCCGCGATGAGTGCCAACGGGTACCGCGATTACTTCAAGGTGCTCGGGGTCGAGCGCGGCGCTGATGCCGACACGATTAAGCGTGCCTTTCGCAAGCTGGCCCGGCAGAACCACCCCGATGTGAATCCCGGCGATGAGGGGGCGGAGGCCCGGTTCAAGGAGATCAGCGAGGCCTATGAAGTGCTCTCGGATCCCGATAAGCGCCGGCGTTACGAGCAATTCGGCCAGTACTGGAGCCAGATGGGCGGCACCGGCGGCGGCCAGGGCCCCGGTGTGGACGTGGATTTCGGTCGTTATGGCAATTTCGACGACTTCATCAATGATCTGCTGGGGCGCTTTGGTGGCGGTGCCGGCGGGGGGTTCAGTGGGGCTCCCGGGGGCTTTGGGTTCGGCTCGGGCTTTCCAGCCGGCTTCGGCGGAGGGTTCTCGGGAGCGGCCGGCCCCCGGGGCGGGCCGGTGGATCTCGATGCGGAGGCCACCCTCACCCTCACCTTCTCCGAAGCGTTCCGCGGGTGTGAACGCACCCTGGCGGTGAACGAGGAGCGGGTACAGGTGCGGATTCCTGCCGGGGTGCGGCCGGGCAGCCGGCTGCGGCTGAAGGGCAAGGGCAATCTCCAACCCGGAACCGGCCGTCGCGGCGATCTCTATCTCAACCTGAAGCTCCAGGAGCATCCGATCTGGCGTCTGGATGGCGACCAGCTCCGTGCCGAATTGCCCCTCAGCCTGGATGAATTGGCCCTCGGCGGGGATGTGCGCGTGGCCACCCCCGATGGGGATGCCACCCTGCAGGTGCCGCCGGGCATGAGCCTGGGCCGCAGTCTCCGCTTGAAGGGCAAGGGCTGGCCCCTGGCCTCGGGCCGCGGCGACCTGCTGCTCACCCCCAGCCTGCGCCTGCCCGATGCCCTCAGCGAGCAGGAGCGCCAGCTGCTGGAGGCCCTACGGCAGGCCCGCAGCGCCGATCCACGCCAGGACTGGATCACGGCCGCCCGTCTCTAACGCTGCTTCGGGGGCCTTCCGTAGGATCCGGCCCAGCCCGACCCCTCCCATGGAGCTCAGCTATCGCCCCCGCCGGCTGCGCCGCACCCCGGCTCTGAGGGCCTTGGTGCGTGAGCACCACGTCCGCCCCACCGACTTCATCTACCCCCTGTTCGTGCATGAGGGGGCCACCAACGAGCCGATTGGCGCCATGCCCGGCGCCAGCCGTTGGAGCCTGGAAGGGTTGGTGGAGGAGGTGGGCCGGGCCTGGGATCTGGGCATCCGCGCTGTGGTGCTGTTCCCGAAGGTGGCCGATGGTCTCAAAACGGAAGATGGCGCCGAGTGTTTCAACGAGGGTGGCCTCATTCCCCGGGCGATCCGGCGCCTGAAGGACACCCATCCCGGCATGACGATCATGACCGATGTGGCCCTGGATCCCTATTCCTGTGACGGCCATGACGGCATCGTGAGCGCCGAAGGGGTGGTGCTGAACGATGAGACGGTGGCGATTCTCTGCCGGCAGGCGGTGGCCCAGGCTCAGGCCGGCGCCGACCTGATCGGCCCCAGCGACATGATGGACGGTCGGGTGGGGGCCATCCGCGAGGCGCTCGATGCCGAAAACTTCGAGCATGTGGGCATCATCAGCTATACCGTCAAATACGCCTCCGCCTATTACGGACCCTTCCGGGAGGCCCTCGATTCGGCGCCGCGGGCCGCGGCCGGCAAGCCGATTCCCAAGGACAAGAGCACCTATCAGATGGATGCGGGCAATGGCCGGGAGGCCATCACCGAAGCCCAACTCGATGAGGCGGAAGGTGCCGACATCCTGATGGTGAAGCCCGGCCTGGCCTATCTCGACATCATTTATCGGCTGCGGGGGGAAAGCAATCTGCCGATTGCCGCTTATAACGTGAGCGGCGAATACGCGATGGTGAAGGCGGCTTCCGAGCGCGGCTGGATCGACGAACGGGCGGTGGTGCTGGAAACCTTGCTCAGCTTCAAACGGGCCGGTGCCGATCTCATCCTCACCTATCACGCCTGCGATGCCGCCCAGTGGCTGCGCCAGGGGTGAGTGCCACCCACTGTTGACGGGGCGTTGGCCGAGAATGGAATCAGTGATCCCCTCCGCCATGGCACCGGCCTCTGTCCATCGCCTTGGCCATGTGGCCCTCCGGGTGGCCGACATGGAGCGGGCCAAGGCCTTCTACGGGGCCCTGGGGCTCCAGCTCACCTGGGATGCGCCCGACTGGGCCTATCTGCAATCCCCCCTCACCGGCGATGGTGTGGCCCTGCTCAGCCCCGACTACACCGCCGCCGGCCCCCATTTCGCCTTTCACTTCGAGGACCGCGCCGCCGTGGATGCGGTGCACGCCCAGCTGGTGGCGAGCGGCTATCCGGTGGGCCCGGTGCATGACCACCGCGACGGCACCGCCTCCTTTTATCTGCAGGATCCTGAAGGCAACTGGCTGGAGATCCTCTACGAACCCCCCGCCGGCATTCCCTCCAATGTGGGCGCTCCACCCATCGGCAAGCCCGGTTCGGCCGGGTGAGTGACACGGCGGCGATGGTGGTGGTGGAGCGGCGGCAGGAGCCGGCGATCCGGGGCGAAACCCTGGAGCTGCTGGAGTGGCCCCGGCTGGCCGCCCAGCTTGCGGGCTTTGCCAGCACCGCGGCAGGGGAGCGCGATTGCGCGGCCCTGCCGTTGCCGGCCAGCTGGGAGGCGAGCCGCGCCCTGCTGGCCGAAACCACCGAATTGCTGGGCCTCGACGGCCTGCTGGAGGGGGGACTGAGCTTTCGTGGAGCAGCGGACATCGCCGGCACCGTGGCCTTCTGCGCCAAGGGGGGCCGGGCCGGTGGTGAGGCCCTGCTGGCGGTGGCCACCACCCTGGCCACGGCGCGACGGCTGCGGCGGCAGATCGAGGACCCCCTGCTGCGCCCCGTCACCACGGCTCGGGTGGTGGATCTGCGCACGCTGCCGGAGCTGGAGCAGCGGCTCCACTTCGCCCTGGAGGACGGGGGGCGGGTGGCGGATCGGGCCAGCCCCGCGCTTGAGGGACTGCGCCGCCAGCTCCAGTCCGTCCGCGCCGACCGTCGGGAGCGGCTGCAGGAGCTGATCCGGCGCTGGAGTTCCCTCCTGCAGGACACGGTGGTGTCCGAGCGCAACGGCCGACCGGTGCTGGCGGTGAAGGCCGGTGCGGCGGGCCAGGTGGGCGGCCTGGTGCACGACAGCTCCGCCTCCGGCAGCACGGTGTTCGTGGAACCCCAGGCGGTGATCCCACTGGGCAACCGGATTCGGGAGCTGGAGGGCCGGGAGCGGGAGATTGAGCTGGCGCTCCTGGCGGAGCTCAGCGGCCTGGTGGGGGCGGAGGCGGCCGCCTTGGATCATCTGCAATCGGTGCTGGTGCGCCTCGACGCCGGCCTGGCCCGGGCCCGCTATGGCGCCTGGCTGGGGGCGGTGCGCCCCGAGCTCGACCCCGATCCCCGGGCCCCGTTTGAGCTACGGGAGCTGCGCCATCCCCTGCTGCTCTGGCAGGAGCGACGCGACGGGGGCCGGCCGGTGGTGCCGGTGAGTGTGGCGGTGGGGTCGGGGCTGCGGGTGGTGGCGATCACCGGACCCAACACCGGCGGCAAGACCGTGACCCTCAAGAGCCTGGGGTTGGCGGTCCTGATGGCCCGCGCCGGCCTGTTCCTGCCCTGCAGTGGCACCCCCCGGCTGCCCTGGTGTGCCCAGGTGCTGGCCGACATCGGCGATGAGCAGTCGCTGCAGCAGAACCTCTCCACCTTCAGCGGCCACATCCGTCGCATTGCCCGCATCCTGGAGGCCCTGGACGCGCCTGGGGCGGCTGACGCCAGCCTGGTGCTGCTGGATGAGGTGGGGGCCGGCACCGATCCCACCGAGGGGGCGGCCCTGGCGGCGGCCCTGCTCAAGCACCTGGCCGATCGGGCCCGGCTCACCGTGGCCACCACCCACTTCGGGGAGCTGAAGGCGCTCAAGTACACCGACCCTCGCTTCGAGAACGCCTCGGTGGCCTTCGACGTGGAGACCCTCTCGCCCACCTACCGGCTGCAGTGGGGCATCCCCGGCCGCAGCAATGCGTTGGCGATCGCCACCCGTCTGGGATTGGAGCCGGCGGTGGTGGCCGCCGCCGCCGAGCAGCTGGAGCCCGGTGGCGATGGGGATGTGAATCGGGTGATCGAGGGACTGGAGCAGCAGCGGCTCCGGCAGCAGGAGGCGGCGGAGGCGGCGGCGGTGATGCTGGCCCGCACGGAGCTGTTGCATGAGGAGCTGCTGCAGCGATGGCAGCAGCAGAAGGAGCAGGGGGCGGAGCAGCAGGAGCAGAAGCGGCAGGAGCTGGAGCGCTCGATCCGTCAGGGGCAGGGGGAAGTGCGGCGCCTGATCCGGCGCCTGCGCCAGGCCGGCAGCGTGGCGGTGGCCGATGGGCGCCAGGCCGGTGAAACGGCCCGGCAGGCGGGGCAGCGGCTGAAGCGGCTGGAGGCGCAGCACCGCCCCGAGGCCGAGCGGCGCGACCATGGCGGCTGGCGGCCGGCGGTGGGGGAGCGGGTGCGGCTGCTGGCCCTCGGCAAGGCCGCCGAGGTGCTCACGATCTCCGCCGATGGCCTGGAACTCACGGTGCGGTGCGGTGTGCTGCGCAGCACTGTGGCGCTGGCGGCGATCGAGGGCCTCAATGGGGAGAAGCCGGCGCCGCCGGAACCGCCGCGGGTGCAGGTGCGGGGCAGCCGGGGTGTCGGCGGCCGCGGCGCCGAGGTGCGCACGGAGCGCAACACCGTGGATGTGCGGGGCCTGCGGGTGCACGAGGCGGAGGCGGCGGTGGAGGAGCAGCTGCGGGGCGCCAACGGGCCGGTGTGGGTGATCCACGGCATCGGCACCGGCAAGCTCAAGCGGGGCCTGCGGGAGTGGCTGGCCACGGTGCCCTACGTGGAGCGGGTGGTCGATGCCGAGCGCGGCGACGGCGGGCCGGGCTGCAGTGTGGTGTGGGTGAAGTGACGGGGGTGGCCAGGCCAGGACCACGGCAATGGACCCGGGTCAGCCTTGCGGCTCTTCCGGGCACGACCCGCCGAGGTTGACCCTCCCGCTCACTCCTGCGCACCGTCCTCCGAGAGTTGGCGGAGGTAGTCCTCGTCGGAGGTGGTGGGACGGCGGGTGGAGCGGCGCAACTGGAGGCGCTGCCCATGGTTCTGCAGCTCCTACAGGAGCGAGAGATCGGAACCGGAGCGTTGGGCCAGGGCCGCAAAGCCCAAGGCCATGGCGAGGGAGACGAGGGCATTGCGGAGCAGCTCGGGCAGCAGCAGCAGGGGGGTGCGGGGCTGGCTGGCCTCGCGCTCGCGGCTGATCTGCAGGGCGGCCTGATCGAGCACGGCAGCCACCTGGGCCTACTGCTTCGCAGAAGCCTTCGGCTAGAGCAGGGGCAGGGGCTGGGCGATGTCGGCGGGACCGAGCACCGGGCCCTGGAGTTTCTGGAGTTGCTGGTTGAGAGCGGCGTTGCTGGCGGCCCCGGCCACGGCCTGGCGCAGGGCCTTGAGTTTGGCCTCAGCGCCCTGGAGGCGGGCGGCCTGGGCGGTGTTCAGCGAGCGACTTGTCTGCAGGCCCGCCACGGTCTGCAGGGGGAGCAGGAGCAGAAACCCGAGGGCGGCGGCCTCCTCGCCGGAATCGGAGCCATCAGCAGCGGATTACACAGAGATGGCTCGCGGTGGCTCCAGGCACCTGCTGGGGCTCAATCCGTTGATCAAAGCTCACCAGCCGGCCGCCCTGGGCCACGGCCAGGGCGAGGAGATAGGCATCGGTGATCTGACGGGCACCGAGAATGCGTTCCCAGCGAATCAGACCGTCCTGGAGCAGGCTGATCCGCTGGGGCCAGAAGGCATGGCTGGGATGGCTGCAGGCCTCGACCAGACGGGCCGCGACCTGCTGGGCGGGTTGCGTGTTGGGATAGGCGGGCTGCGCCATGATCCGCACCACACCGGTTTCGGTGAGCGGACAAGTGGCCCAGCCCTGGTCGAGATTCCGCTCCAGCCAGGTGCAGGCGGAGTGATGCATCACATGCCCACTGTCGAGCAGGGCGATGATCACATTCACATCCAGCAGGGCCCGCATCAGAGGCCTTCGAGATCGCGCAACTTGTCGATTTCTTCGTTGCTCACCAGACGCTGATCACTGGCCGCAAAGGGACGGAATCCGGCCACAACCGCAGCACCAGAGCGCTGCGCTGGTGCCTCACCGGTGAGGGCCGAGCGCAAGAGCCTCGAAACCACTGTCCCGGCGGAGACGCCCTGGCGCTGCGCCAACTCTTTGGCGGCGGCCAACACATCGTCCTCGATGTCGAGCGTGGTTCGCATCGCTAGCCTCAGCCTTAGCGCATCGTAGCATCAGCGCATCAGCGCATCAGGGCGTCTTTGGGGCTGCCGATCCCTGCGGCTGAGCTCACGGAGGTAATCGCCATCGGCGTTGCTGACGCGCCGACCGGAGCCGCCGAAGCGGGACCGCCACCAGGTGCTCTGCAGCTCCTGCAGCAGGGTGCGGGGGGAGCCCGGCCGCCGGGCCAAAGCGGCAAAGCCCAGGGCCAGCGCCAGGCTGGCGAGGGCATTGCGGAGCAGCTCGGGCAGCAGGCGCAGGGGTGTGCGGGGCTGACTGGCCTCGCGCTCGCGCTGGATCTGCAGGGCGGCCTGATCGAGCACGGCAGCCACCTGGGCCTTGATCAGAGGCAGGGGTTGGGCGATATCGGCTGGACCAAGCACGGGCCCCTGGAGTTTCTGGAGCTGCTGGTTGAGAGCGGCGTTGCTGGTGGCGCCGGCCACGGCCTGGCGCAGGGCCTTGAGTTTGGCCTCAGCGCCCTGGAGGCGGGCGGCCTGGGCGTTGTTCAGTGAGCGGCTGGTCCGCAGGCCGGCGATGGTCTGCAGGGGGAGGAGCAGCAGGAAGCCGAGGGCGGCGGCCACGGCCAGCTGGGCGCAGAGGCGTGCGCGGTTTTTCAGCTGTGGATCGTGGGGACCGAGCTCAGCGGCAATCTGGAGCAGGGCCAAGCCGAGCAGGGGGAAGGCGGCGGTATTGATCAAGGCGCCCGCCAGACGCAACTGCCAGGCGGGATCGAGCAGCTGCAACGGGAACAGGGCTGGGGCCACCAGCGAGGCGAAGAGCACGAAGAGCACCAGCGCCACCACGCTCAGGCCCGGGGCGGAGCGGAGCGCGGGAGTGCTGGTGCGGGATGGTTCGCAGCTGGGGGGCATGGCGAAACTCAGCGGTAGAAATCAGAGAAAGCAATCACCGCTTCTGGCGGCCACAAAAAAGCCCCGCCGATGGCAGGGCCTTGAAGGGGATCAGGGAAGTAATCACATCTGGAGCGGTGTGATCAAAGGAGTGGCGATGCGCTTGCGGAGGCGACGGCTCCAGCCGAAGGCAGCGCCGGCACCGAGCAGGGGCAGGGGGCCCGGGACAGCAGGAGCAGGGGCATATGGAGCTGTGCCTAGGCAAGCGTAAATGGGTTCGCTTGTGCCATCCAAGGTCCAGGAACCGATCAGGCCAGAGCTGATCGTGAACCCAAGGGAAGCAAGAGTTTTGCCATTTTAGGTGGCGCCGCTGATAATTGAAGTATTGGAAGTATAGGCGGAATCAATCACAAATTTTTTGTTATTGCCACCATCTAGGTCAGTAAATATTCCGGTTACACTAGAAGCAGGGAGAATAAAAACGCTTCCATTGAAAGTAGAGGGCCCCGTAGTATTGCAAGCCGGATAAGAGCCATTAGGGCCGGCACAAATAACAGCCAAACTAGAGGGTATTCCTCCATTTGGGCCACAACTGAAATTTGAAGTTAAAATTGCCCCGTTTAAATTAAGTTTGCCACTCGTCTGAACAACAACATTCCCTGCGGATTCAAAAATGTTGTAGGTCAAAACCGCCTTGGCATCCCCCTGGGTCAACAGCAGCGCAGCCGGTGCGGCCAGCAAAGGTGTCAAGCGCTTGCAGTGTTGAGCGAAAGTGCAAAGCTGCACGGTCAATGCGTTGGTAAGCAATTTCGCAGCAACAATGCTCCCCCCCCCCAAAAAAAAATCATGCCCCTGAGGCCAGTGAAGAGATTGGCACATGCAATAGCCGTTTCGGGTTTTCGGTAGGTGCCTTTTTGTGGGGGCGCCTCAAAGCGCCCCGTACGCGCGGGCGTCGTCCCATTCCCTTCCAGCTGAATCACCCTGGTGCGGCTCCATAACCAGGGGCCACCGTGATTTGGCCGCCAAGAGCCTGATCACAACCTCTGCCACATCCAGCAGCTTGGCGTGTTCGGTGGGCGTGAGCACCAGGGCATCACAGCTGAGCGGCAGCTCCGCCAGGGGCCAGGCCCACCCGCTCCAGGCCCGGATGCTCCGTCGCC
>Ga0209088_10002231_pt1 | contig 11987 bp, 12 predicted proteins | sample S_140625_EF_Meta_FD_187324 | JGI IMG/M metagenome (GOLD analysis project Ga0209088, IMG submission 187324) | Freshwater microbial communities from Lake Simoncouche, Canada to study carbon cycling - S_140625_EF_MetaG (SPAdes) (version 2) | ecosystem: Environmental > Aquatic > Freshwater > Lake ...
CAAAATTCTCTTTGTGATTTCTTCTAAATCACTCAGAGAATTTCGAGGTTAATTAACCTTAACTTCGTAAGTAGTCAAAGCAACTTACACAGTTAGTGTTATAGTCCCATTAAAACGTTAGCTTTTATCTAAAAAAATTTACCAAACCATTTTATAAGGTTGTTTATCTTCCCAAATCCGTTGGAACTAAAATACTACCCAATTAGTATTAAATTCAACAAAATAATATCCTTGATGAATCAATGGATCTGATGAATATTCGCGTATTCCACAGACCTTTTTATAAGCTCCTAATCTTAAGTAAAGGAGTAAATTATGTTTAAATTTCTCATCTTTTAAATTAAATTTTATGGCAGTTATTCAGTTAGTTCAGTTAGGCGATATATATCCGCTAGACATAAATAAAATTGTTTCTTTTGGCAATAAATCAGATGTTTTTAAAATTGAAACATCTGATTTTAACCTTCATAACAACCAAATATTATCTCAATTTCCAACAAACTTATTGGATGACTATTTTAGTGATTTTCATTATGATTTAAATAGTGCTGATTTCATAGTTGTTATAGTTAATAGAGAGTTAGAGGATAATTATTTCTCTAGATTATTACCTGGCAGACCAATTGTTGTGGTAACAATATTTGGAATTGAATCTTTAAATATACATGAAGGTATCTCCTATGAAATGTACTTAAATCGTTTATTGCTTGCTTTTTCCACTATGTTTAAAGTTTATGGTCCTTTTAGTAATCAATTAGCTGGTAATTTAATGCAGCTTAATACAACGGGGTGTTTGTTTGACATGGGTATTCATAAACCTGACATTGCTAAGTTTTTTAGAAACCCACATTTAAGCGAAAATGTTAAAAACATAATAGGGGATAAGGCTTATATTAAAAAACTAGAAAGGGCAAGCAAAAAGCTTGAAATTGGTAGTTTTTATAAAATTAAAGATTGGTTAAAAGAGAATCCAATTAAGGGCTTAATTTTTACTTTTCTTATTAGTTTTATTTTTTCAGGTTTATTGGGAAATTTCATATATGATTTGATTAAATGGTATTTCAATATATTTTAACGCGCTCATTTTATTATACATTTATTAGCACCCATTGACAAAATTTCATTACATAAAAAATAGAAAAATTCTTGGGCCATTTACTTTTGATGAGTTAAAGTATGAGTTTATCACGATTAATATTTTATATGGTATCCTGGTTTAAAAAATTGGGTAAAAGCAAAAAATGTAATTAGAAGATAAGTTTAGTGCATGCGCCGACTACAAGGAAGTAATAAGATTAGGGTTCAAATCATCTTTTGACTAGAAGCAAATCCTCGAGATTTAACCCAATTACCTAAACCAATATTTTGAAGAATGTCAATAATTAAGGCGCTTCACACGGGTTTGGCAGGAATGCCTGTTTCGAATTCTGCATTAATATTTGTGGCGAAAATTACCACCTTCGCCAAGATTGAAAACGTTACAGGTAAGTTTAAAAACAAGACGGTCTGTGAAAGCCAAAGGTCTGACTTCCCAATGTTACAAAAATGACAATAAAAAGTGGCGACCAGAACCCACTCAAAAAAACGGGGCGTATTCCGAAAAGCTTTACGAGTAGGAAAAATTAAAATTTAAACGACATGAAAAAACTAATTTTAATTATGACCATTTTAGTAACATTGGTTACATCATCTTTCTCACAATCATTTCCTGACCCGGAATTTTCTTTAAGACCATATTTCTTATTAGGGGATAATACTTTAAAAAATTTTGAAAGAGCAGATGTTCTAATAGATATTAAAATGAAAGCTATGGGTTATGGTGGGGCAGAAATTTATAACACAGCTTTCTCACCTAAATCAGATGTAAGGTTTTCTAAGAATGCAATACCAAAGATAATTGTTAAAATTGGACTAAACGTTGATCCCGCAGATATAATATCATTATCTTTAGGCGAGGTGAAAAAAGATCGAAGAAGATTTTTACAAAGCAGCATGGCTTTAGGTGGTAAGGCTCGTGACGTAAGTTTGTATTATGTGCCACTTGATTTCAAGAAAATTAGTGAAGGTATTTATGAAATAGTTTTGCCAAGTAATATACAGGCAGGTGAATATGCTTTCAGTTCTATCAATGACGGTAGTGCCAACCCATTAGTCAAAACTACTAAAGTCAAAATTTCTTGTTTTGGAATAGACTAAATAGCCAACATCAGATTCTCCCCAAAAGTGGCGCTTCAGTGGTTAAATCAAGCTTGCTGTAGCTATCAAAGTTTGTGTTTGGTTGGTATCTGTAAACTTCTACCCTTTCTTATGACAAGCTTAAATCAAAGCTATGGTAACATTTAGTACATCGCGTAAATTTGTTAACAGCTCAAACATTGGCGCTTTTAAGTGCACTTGCGTTCACAACATCTTTTGGACAAGAGATTATTAACAATTTTCAAGTTGAAAACTCAGAAATTATTTGGCAAAAAGTATTTGAGACAGAATTGACATTTGAAGCTTTAGCAGAAAAAGTAAAAGACTCTGAATAGATTGCAACTTAGTTTTACTAAGTTAATTTGTATATTTTGGAAAGACATAACCCATCGCTAAAAACTATTTACGATTTTCACCAACTAATTTTTAAACATTCATAATTCAAAAAACATGAAAAATATTTTGATGATTTCAATTATTCTTTTTTCCTTCATTCAAAGCCAAATTATTTGGGGACAGAATACTTGGGTTGCAAAAACTAAAGTAGAACAGGGTTTATTTGATTATGCTTATAATAAATTCCTTTTAAGGGAAGGAGCGAGTAAAGTTAATACAGGTGCTGTAACAACTGACTATTCGTTGACTAAAAATCCAGATGGTATAAGTTACGTACTCAATATAAAGGTAACATCAATAGTTAATGATGGATCAGGAGATAGAGAGGAAATTAAAACGAATAATTATAGAATTAAAAGAGTGCAGGTTAGAGATGATGCACCTGACGAATTAAGTTGGTATCCTCATGAGATAGATGGGAATACTTATGAAACGGGTCAGTCTAGGTACCATGAAATTTGTGTCATTTTGGAAACTAATGAAAAAATTATGATAAGATGGTTGAAAAATCCTATCTGTTTATCAAAATGTTATGTTATGGAAATGTTGTTTCTTAAGAAAAATGATTCTATTGGGACAGATGATATTTCAGCAGTGGTTGATCAAAGCTTACTTTTTGTCAAAAAGAATTAAAAGTTGGATAAATTAAATCCCCTTCACTTTGTTTTCCTTTAAAAAATGTAAAATATTATTAACTAATTTTAAATTCAACTTAGAATATTTGTGACTTTGATGCAGTCCTAAAATTGCATTGTTTTTATGAATCCTCATTTAAGCGAAAATGTTAAAAACAAAATAGGGGATAAGACTTATGTTAAAAAACTTGAAATCGATAATTATTTTAAATTGAAGGACTGGTTTTAGGCTAATTCATTAAAGCCGGTTATAGTAACATTTTTTTTAAGCATAGTTTTTCAGGTTTATTGGGAAATTTCATATATGATTTGATTAAATGGTATTTTAATATCTTTTAATGCTCTCATTTCATCATACATTTATTAGCAAACATTGATAAAATTTCATTACATAAAAAACAGAAAGATTCGTGGGCCATTTACTTTTGATGAGTTAAAGTATGAGTTCATTACTAGGAATACTTTGATTTGGTATCCCGGTTTAAAAAATTGGGTAAAGGCAAAAAATGTAATTGGCCTGAATGACATTATTATTTCATCAGCATTTAAACTAACTGTTTATAAAAGAGAGCTAACAAGTAATATTGTTGTTAATGATGCTCTTGTTGAGTTCGTTTTTAATTTAAATGCTTGCCTCTTTTTTTATGTTAAAGGTTCAGGCCTTTTCTGGGGTTCTCCAAGAGTCAAAAATATTACCTTCAGTAATAATATGGATAATGTATCCATTTATTTTTTTGGTTTTTTTCAGCAAGTTGTTAAAAATTATAGTTTTAATTTAATTGATTATAAAGTTCAAAAAATTAATTTTCATTTTAATAGCATCAATTTGAAAAATATGGGTGTCTCCTTAGTTAAATACGCTTTACCTGTATTGAACTTTAAGGTTGAGCCTAATATACCAACTTACAAAATTAATATTTCTCCACCTCCTTTAGAAAATTTACAATGAATCGCGACTATTACAATACGCCAAAATCAAATTTCTTTATGCGTGTCCTTTGGTATGCGGCGGGAGGTGATCGTTATATACTTGAAAGAGCAACCTATGGAGACCAAGTTAAATATATGACCCTTGGAGGTGTCATTTTTGCAACTAGTTTTATGGCTGCCATGTCAGGTGGATATGCATTTTATACCATATTTTCTCCTAGATCCTTTGGGGTGGAAGACACGACTGTTTTCACAGACGTTGTCTATTATTCCATTGTATTTGGCCTATTCTGGGGTATAATGATTTTTAATTTAGATAGATTTATTGTATCAAGTACAGGAAAAGGAGATGGTACGGAGGAGATTACCTGGAAAGAGTTTAAAGGAGCTATTCCCAGAATTATAATGGGTACCATCATCGCCATTACCATTTCGAAGCCTGTTGAAATAAGAATGTTTAAAACGGAGATAGATGTTAAGTTGTATGAAAATCAGTTGATAGCTCAAAAAAGATGTCAAGAATTGATTAATACAATTTATGATGAAAGGATTAAAAAAGTTGAAATTGAAATAGATAAAATAGGTTTGGAAAAGGAAAATATTCAAAATAAAATTTCAAAGCTAAACTCTGAAAGAGTTATTATTTCACCAACAATTCCTGGAACACTATACCGTCCAGCGGATGAAAATGGTATTCGTCAACCATATTCTGGTCCTGTACCTAATCCTTTATTTAAATCGTTAGATAATGAAGTGAAAAGAATGAATAAAGAATTGGATAAAATTGACATGTTAAATTCTGGAAGAAATGCTTCAAAAACCGCTGAAAAGGATTCTCTTTTAATTAGAAAAGGTGCTATTGATATTGAATGTGAAGTACAAGCAAAAAAATTAGACGGTTTGTTAGAAAGAATAAAGTTAGCGGATGAAGTGGCTGGTGTTTGGATTTCTCTTTTTATCACGCTGCTTTTCATGGCTATTGAATTAACGCCTATTTTCTTTAAACTAATGCTGGTGAAATCTCCTTACGATTATCTAAAGGATAATATTGATGAATTAATCAAAGCTGAAAATGGTATATATACCCTATACGATTATCACAAGGATAGGAAAGGTGTAGAGCGAGACCATACGGTTCATTATAATGTTGAAAAGATTATTTCAGAGAAAAAGGAGGCAGCAAAGGCTCAGGATATATTAGCAAAATATGCGGTAGAAAAGTTCATAGAACAAAAGAAAAGAGAGATAGATAAAAATCCTGAATCATTTATTCATCCTAATGCTTAAAGATATTCGACATTTAATTTACAGTTTAGCCGCAGAAGATGCTTTTATTCTTAAGAGCTGTGAGCCTAAGGTAAGTAGATATTTCTTACTTATTGGGTTAATAGTATTATTTATATATTTACTGTGCGCAGTAAGTATTGGCCTTTTTATATATAGTTTTATTAATAACTATTTTGTAATTTTTTTCCTGACATTATTTATTTCATTGTTTATAATAAATTTATATCTATTTATTCTACACAATATATCACCAAATCTGCTGCCTAATAATGCAACCAATACCTCTAACTTTTTTGAGTCACTATTAAAACTTGGTTTTTTAATTTTTCTAGCCATTGCCATTTCTAAACCAATAGAAATATTTATATTTAAGGATAACGCAGCCTTTCAGAGGGCTTTGGAAGGTTTTAAGGATCAAAAATTAGAAGATTTTAAAATTAATTTAAATGAATTAACTACAGATCGTCTAAATGATTTAAATGATTTATATAATAGAAGTAGCACTAATATTGAAAGGGAGAGCTTTAAAATTGACATTGAGCGTATCCATGAAATTAATCAACAGAGGATAGTTCAAATGGCGCTATCAATAGAAAAATCCTCCTTTTTTATTGAAAAATCAAAAATTTTGTTTAAAATAAAGGAGAGTAAATATGTTACATTCTTCATTTCATTTCTATTTATTTTACCATGGTTTTTAAAAATTATTTTGCGAAATAATAATCCCTATTATGAGTTAAAAAAGGATATTGAAATGAGAATGGTTAGGGAGGACTATGTCTCTTTTATAGGTCATAAAAATAGCTTGTTATATCGTTTTAAGGACTATCGGTTTAATATGCCTCCCAAATATCTTGATCCACCCTTCAATACCAAACTAATCCGGGATAATATGATAATGAATTCTTCAAAGAAGCTGATTGAAAAAATCTATGGCTGAAATAGACTATTTTAATCCTACCATTGAAGTTGAAAGAAATACGGTATTAGTTGGTACATTCAAAGGTAAATACATTGGAGATAAGGTTGATTTTATAGACTCAACCAATTCCTTTGAGAAATTATTTAAACTTGAAGTATTATCTGGAGTATTTATAATAAATGATTTTTCAAATTGCCACATAAAATGGAGCGATAATGCCGATAAAATTTATACTGGAGACTATTTGGAGTCTGGCATTATTTTTCCAAGAAATTTAACGATATATATAAGTGATAATAAGAATTATTTTAATGCCGATATATTTAACCCTGCTTTTAAAAATGTTGTATTAACCAATCAAACTTATGTTGAAGATCAAGTTTTAGGTGATATATCGTTAGATTTGGTTGTTACAATCAAACATATAGACATATTGCCTTATATAGGGCCGCCGAAGAAAACCCCTATTAGAACAGGAAAGGAAAGAAGAGTTGGCAATTACATTTGTTATGAATACTATTACAGCGACAGAACCACCTACTGGGGGGATGATTGTGATTACAAACCAGAATTCACAAAATTGTTTTCTGATGTTGTTTTAACAATATTAGTCATTTTATTAGTAGTTTTTTTATTATATTTAATCATAAATTTCCTTGAACCATTATTTTATTTAGTATTATTCATAATAGGTATTAGTTTAGTAACTTTATTTATAAGTTATTTCGAAAAAATCATTAGTTTTTTATTTGGTATTGCCTTAATTGGAATTATTGGTTTCGTCATTTATAATCTTTTTAATGATGGTTTGAATGCTGTTACAGAAGATAGAGAGCCAATTCAAAACGAACCCTTTATAAGTAAAAAGCTTTATTGGAAAAATTATGATGGACGTCCTGATTCAGTTTCTTATAAAATTAAATTAGCTGATTTAAGAAATTCTCAAAATTTCAGGAATTTTTTTAGTTTTGATAATTATCAGATGGATCAATATAAATTCTTGGTTTCTTCTTTATTAAAAAATGATAATGTTCCTTTATGGAATGTGTATAAAGCTTTTGATTCTTTAAGAACCAAAAGTAAGCTTGATAGAGTTCAATTTGCTGAGGCTATTGTTTCTAGTATCCAGTCAATTGATTACGTTATTATATTAGAATCGGCTTGTAATTATAAGTTATATGATGATGATTTCACGGTGAATTATTTACGTGAAGGAAAACCTTGTTATGGTTTTCAAAGATTTGGGATATTGTCACCTGTTGAATTTATTACATCACTAAAGGGAGATTGTGATACCAGAACACTATTTTTGTTTTCGGTATTAAAATATTTTAATTATGATGTTGTTATGTTAAATAGCCTTGAATATAAACACTCCATTCTTGGAATTAACCTGCCATATAAATCTGGATCCTTTAAAGTATTTAACAATAAAAAATATTACTTATGGGAAACGACGTACATAGGGTTAAGACCTGGTTTTATTAGCAAAGAGTACTTAAATTTAAATAATTGGGAAGTTGTCCTTAATTCAAAATAATTTTTATGTATCAAGCGTATTTTTTATTAGGCCTACAACTTGTATTAGGTCTATTCCTATTTGTTAATATTAATTTTTTATTAAAATTAATATATTTTAGAAAGGTCAAGGATTACAAGACTAATAGTACAGTTACAGCTTTTAAAGCAATGGCCATTCTTTCTTATGCATTATTGTATAGTAATTCTGGTATTTATTTAAATAAATTACTTGAATTAATTATAAATAAAATGGAATCTAATTTAAAAGATTTTGAAGCATACAAATACATCAGTTTAATATTAGTCATTTCTTTTCTTTTATATTGTGTATATTTCATTTTTAGTATCCTGCTTTTCAAGTTACTGACAAATAACAAATCTATTGTTGAGGAATTGGAAAATAATAATATTAGTTCAGTGATTTTTCTTGGCGTGATCATTTTATCTCTTATACTCCTTTCCGGTCCCTCCATTGAAAGTTTTTTCAGCTATTTTAATATTCAGCCTTTATTCCCAAGTTTTAATGGTATGTGAGTATGTATAGCCTTTATTATATTTCACTTTTAATGAAATTATTAATATTTAAAAATAAAAATTGATGATTATTCATAAGAATTTTGTTTATTTTTTGGTTAACGTATTTAAAGTTAAGGATATAATTTTAGTTTATTCTTAAATAAAACAATTTCAACTTATTAAAAATAGATCTCAAGAAGTTTTGAAATAAATTGCTTCAAAAGTTTTTAATAAACTATTTTTTTTTTGAGTAGAATAAACCAAATAGCTTATTAATTTTTAAAAACAAAATAATAATATTGTATAATTGTTTGAAAAGATAAAAACTAAGAAATTCCATTCCCCTTTCTGGTATGACCATTTTTTGTTAAAGCCTTTCGAAATAAAATATTAAATTTACAAAATTTCATTACATTAAAAACAGCAAAATTCGTGGCTCAATTACTTTAGAGGGGTTAAAATTTGAGTTTATTTAAAAACTGCCTATGGATTAATGGATGCCAAGGACATTGTAAAAAATCTTGAATCAATGAATATTATCTGCTACCCTTCACATTCCAAACGATTTATTCTTTTTGAAATAATGAATTTAGATAATCAAGCTGTATTTATAGAAGAGGTAGGAAATAAAATTCTGTAAATATTTGATATTAAAAGCTTATGAATAATTATTTGGACGTTCCACTTTTGGGTCTGGTTTTCTGGTCCAATCTTTTGCACCTTCGGGACAAAAGATTTCCACTACAAACACTAACGCAAACAGCCGCATAATTAGATAACTAAATGAACAATGAAGTTTTTTACAATATCAGTAAAATCATTGAAAGAGATAGCAAAACAACAACTTACAAATTTGCACTATTACGTGGTGTTATTGATATTATTCAGGATAATTCACCATATATTTCATTTTTAGAAAATCGAGTTCATATTCCGACTGGACTTCTTATTGAAAAATGGTTGATTTACTACTATCCAATTTTGCAATCTCAGACGTCAATCCCACAAATTAACGGTGAAACCAATTTAGCTTTCAGTAATCAGTTAAGTAAACTAATTTTTGATTATGAAGCTCGTGGTGGTTTTTCTTCCTTTTATAACGACTTAAAGAATAAAGGAATACCCGAAGATTTACAGACTGATTTTTTTGAACTAGCAAAAAAACTTAGAGATACTATTACTAAAATGCCAATGAAATATATTGGACGTTCTATTACTAATGACTTTTATTCCATTTTCAATTGTGAAAACCAAATAATCAGAAGAAAGTCAACAATAGACATTGAAACCTTAATCAAGGAATTTGGAACATTTTCAATACCTTTTGAATACTTTGAAGCATTTAAGATTTTAGGCAGTTTTATCAATGGGCAAGACTCAATTCTATTTAAATGGGCTGAATTTTCTGTAAATGCTTCTGGTAATAATCTTTCCGTTCACAAAGTCCTAAATGAGGTTTTAAAGAGTCCTATCACGTTTCGAGATATTAAGGAATCTAAAAAATTATATAAAGAGATTCTTCAAAAGGAAGGTAATGTTTATTGTGTTTGGACAGGCAGAAAAATTGCAAACTACGATATTGACCATTTGATTCCTTTCTCAGTATGGAAAAACAACGACCTTTGGAACTTGCTTCCTTCAGACTCAAGAATTAATAATCAAAAGCGAGATAAAATACCAACACCAGAAATTATTGATAGACAAAAAAACCTTATTATTAAATATTGGGGAATCATTTTTGAAAGTCAATCTAAACGATTTCAGAAGGAGATTCAAGTTGCACTTTTAGGTAATCATTCCTTTGATTCTTGGAAAAGTAATGGCATCTCCCAATTGCAAAACAGTTGTAATTATTTAATTGAAAATAGAGGCTTTGAGGGATGGAAAATTTAAATCTTAATTGTCGTTTAATAGGGAAAGAAAGAGTAAATCTCTCTTTTCCGGACCAATTTTTATGTAATCAGAATTTATTGGTTGGAAATGTTTTGGATTTTGGGTTTGGAGGTGATGTAAAATTACTTCAAGAATAAAGAGTTAAAATTGAAGGTTACGATAAACATTACTTTAAAGGTTATCCTTCTAAAAAGTCTGACACGATAATTAGCAATAATGTTTTGAATGTATTGATGCCAGAAGAAAAAGCAACCGTTTTAATGGAATTAGTGCAATTAATAAAATCAGCGGGAAAAGTTTTTATTGCTGTGAGGCGAGATTTGCAATATGAAGGTTTTAGGATGCAAAAACTCCATCAGAAGAAAACCTATCAATGCAATGTGATTCTGAATTCAAAATGATTTTTCAAAATTGAAAGTTGTGAGATTTATGAATATCATCATTACAATCGTTTAAAAAGAACTGGAAGACCCGATTGCCCTTTTTGCAAGCCAGACTCTGAAAGAGAACTTATCATTGAGTCTGTAACTGCTTATGTTATTTATGATAAATTTCCTGTCAATGATGTACACACCTTAATTATGTAAAGGTTGTTAGAATAAAATTAAACTATTTTAAAAATTAGTGACTAAAGTTTCCTAGCAAATTATTACACCAATTTGTAAGATATTTAAAGCTGGCGTAATGAATCTAAAACATTTTTTTTCATGTATTTATCTTGTTTTCTATCCGTTTAAATTGATAAACTTACCAACTGGCATTAATTTCAAGAAAAGAATAACCTTTTTGAGTAATTTGACTCAAGGATGTTTTTTACTTTATTTATAATGAAATATTTGAATAATACATTTTGAACACTTTAGTTTTCTTCAAAACAATACAAAATATCTTGCTATTTTAATTGCAAAAAAATAGATAATTTGCTTTAATAAATACATTCAAATTTTACAATACCTAAAAGGCAACTTACATGCCGACCTTTCCCTGCCTAAAAGTATATTTTATTTAAGCCTACAAACAAGACTATTTATTAATCCGTACATTAGCCAATGTTTGATTTGTCAAATAAAACAATTTAGTTTTGATGCAAAAATGGCAACCTAAAGAGTAAATGAGCCAATGGCATGGTATGGATGAGCCAAAACCAACTTGCAGAACTTTTTTCCACCTCCAGACAAAATATAGGCCAAAACATTATAAATATATTGGAAGACAATGAATTAGATTCAAAATTCAGTTGTAAAGAATTATTTTACAACTGCAGCGGATGGCAAACAATATGATGTTATATTCTATGCTTTGGAGATGGTTTTTGCCGTTCAATAGAGATACTCATAACCCTATAATTGCAAAATAAATTATCTGGAGCAAAGGGAACAGTTATTTTGATGGCTTGAAATTCTTGCTCATTCAGGAAGTTCAGTCCAAATGGGTATCATTGATAAAAATGAACTATATTTGAAAAGGAATAAAAGAGATAACTTATGCTATCATTAGTTGGGACGTACATGAATGGCTACTTGAAACTTGACAAAGAATATACAACAGAAAATCCCGTAAAAGTGATTGTTACTTTCTTGGAAGAGGTGCAGAATAATTCTGAAAAGGAATTGGTATTGGCAGACTTTTCATTTTCAAAAAGTAAAAAAAATCTTGAAAATTTTAAAGGCTCGTTTTCAGACACAGTAATT
>Ga0209088_10002233_pt1 | contig 11982 bp, 14 predicted proteins | sample S_140625_EF_Meta_FD_187324 | JGI IMG/M metagenome (GOLD analysis project Ga0209088, IMG submission 187324) | Freshwater microbial communities from Lake Simoncouche, Canada to study carbon cycling - S_140625_EF_MetaG (SPAdes) (version 2) | ecosystem: Environmental > Aquatic > Freshwater > Lake ...
ATAAATAAATGTCAATTTCTCGTAAAACGTCTTTCCATTTTGATTCTTAAGCTTTATTGTATGTTTAAATTCACTGGTTTCTGGGTCAAATTTTTGGTTATCAAAGGTAAAATCTAAAATGCCTATGCAATAAACCGCTTTCATATTAAAATCCCAAAAGCCTTTTTCCGCTTGTTCCCTGATAGGAAAAGTAGCGTAATAAAGGGTTCTTTCTCTGAAATAATTTTGTTTTGCCTTCTGAAGCTCAACTATGAATTTTTCGCCCTTTTCGTTTTCGCAATAAATATCATAGACGGCTCTGCGATTTGCGTCAATCTCTCCCAACTGTTCATTGTTCTTAAAAGTCAGGTCTACAATTTTGTCCGATTCAGGCAAAAGTGCGTTCAGGAAATCCAACAATAAGGGTTTACTCGCTTCCTCCCCGAAGATTTTCTTAAATCCAAAGTCTGTAAATGGATTTATAAATTTTGCTTTCATCTTTTGTTTTTACGACCAATTTCTTGGATATAATAAACATACAACTATTTGAGGAGGCAAACCTAAAAAGTGTGGTAAAGTAAGATATTTGTCCTTTGATCTGATTTTAAAAAATCATGTATTTTGTCCACATTTTATGATATCAAAATTTAAATTTGTTCCCCGACGATGAAAGGGCGAATGCCATTCGCCCCTACGGGATCCATTCAAAATCAATACCAATGTTGGAATGGCGTGTAATGAATAAGGTTTTTTCACAACCGTATGATACTGACCCGTCCTAAAAAAAGTTTACAGATTTAACAATTCTTTAAGGATAGTCCTAATACAAATTTACACTTTAATTTTAGTCCTAAAATAGTTTTACCTTTGTTGTCATTTACGGAAGCGGAAATTAGCTCTGCTGAGGAGCAACTAATCAGGAATACGTTGATCAGATATGGTAAACTCAGGATTTCGGTTCTGAGTTTTTTTATTACCAATTCTGTTGATATGCCTAGAAAAAAACCTATACCTTTGTTTCGCATGCCTGGTAGGGTTGATAGTAGTTTTTCCATAATCGTTTGATTTCTATGTCCGTATCGTTGCTATGCACTTTTGATGGCACTGCATTACCAATGCTTGAGTGAGGACGATCTTCATTGTATAACTTGACAACAGATTTTAAAACTTCTTTCGCATTTAAGAGCGTTTTTATCAGGTAATCAAATAAATATTCACCTTTGATTATTCCGTTAATACGTTCAGCTATAGCATTTTCCAAAGGATCGCCATTTTCTGTCATGGATATTTTAATACCTTCTTTTTTCAATATATTCACATATATTGAACTGCAGTATTGGGAACCTCTGTCAGAGTGATGAATGAGTCCCTTCGCGCTTATTTTCAATGTTTTAATGGCCATTTTTAAAGCCGTGGCACTCTCTATAGCCTCCATCGTGTCAGCAACATGATATCCAACTATTTTTCTTGAATAAGCATCTGTAATGAAGCTTATGTAATAATGTCCTCCTTTTGTTTTCCAATATGTTATATCACTCACCCAGACGTGATTTGGACCAATCGGTTCGATATCTTTAATTAAATGTGGATACTTCTTCATCCAATGGTTCGAGTTGGTGGTTACATGATGGCGCTTTCTCTGTTTAATTAGTAATTTATTATCTCTAAGCAAATCAAAAAAAGCATCCCTACCCATTTTTATATTATGTTCATCCATAAAGGTTCCTAGTTTAAAAAAGAGTTTTCTTCCACCTAAACGCTTATGGTCTTTTCGGATATCACCGATTTTGTCAAGCAAAATCTCTTGCTCGATTAAATCCTTTTCAACACGATTTTTACTTTGGTAATAAGCCTGTCTTGTTAAACCAAACCATGCGCATAAGTTGGCTAAACTTATACCCTTGAAGCTGTCCTTCATTACTTCTATGGCTTGGTATTGTACTTTTTTCGAATAGGAATATTAAACTCTTTTTCAGCAATATCTACCATGGTAGAGAAAGCTATAGCTTTCATCTCAGCGGTTTGGAGTTGTTTCTCCAGTTCTGCTATCCGCTTTTTGAGCTTGAGCGTCTCAAAATCTTCGGAACCAGTTTCATTGTCTTTCTTTTTCGTTGGCATGTCTTTAAAGTTGGTGGTTTTTAAACATTTATCCTTTATACCAAACTTACGCATCCACTTAGTTATTTTACCGTTCTCCGTCGAATATCCGGTATAACGACTGTAAACTACTCTTTTCACTTCATTGCCAGACAAATAATCTTCAATAATTCGTCTTTTTTCATCATCTGAAAAATACAGTCTGTTGTTGTGCCATTGTCCTAAAATAGCTTTCCTTTCTTTATTCATTTTACACTTTTTTGTGTAAACCTATTTTAGAACAAGTCACTATTTACAACCATTGATAAGATTTGATACGCAAATATACGATAACGATACAACACTCTTGACGTGAAACAAACCAAACTAATTCCATACATAAAACAAGGAATTCCCCTTTTCAAATCTTAATACCTGTTATTATCTTTCATTTGCTATTTTTGTATTCGAACTAAAATCAGGTATTAAAGCGAAACTAGTGGAATGCTTCAACGCTAGGCAGCAAATAATAAGGAAATTGACTCCGACAAGCTAAGCAATTTTGAACTAAGCGAGCGCAAGGCCTCTGTAAATAGCTATTTAAACCAGTTCAGCCTCTGAAAGTGAACAAAGACGAAAACCTTATAGATTGGCTGTCTGATTGCGTTCAGAAGCTTGTCAAGGATGAAAACGTGGCAAAAAAGACCATTAAAACATATGATAGAAGATTCAATAGAAAATAACACCCATTTGCCACTGCTTCAATTTGCAACATCTAAAGTAATTGCAGCGTCAGAAATTTATATTCCAGAAGGCAAGATATTTAAAAAGATATTCTACATTAAAAAAGGTCTTCTAAGAATTTTTTTTATCACGGAATCTGGTGAAGAAAAAACCTTTTTTTTTCGTTGGGAAGGGCATATAGCTGCTATTCCCGAATGTATTTTTGACAACCAACCAACGCGGCAAACCTGGCAAGCTTTGGAAGATTGCGAATTAATGGAAATTGATTTTGATATAGTAGAAAAATTAAGTGAAAATAATATTTCCTTCATTAAAACAAGGATGGGGTTAGCCGAAAAAATGTTTTTGGAGGCTTTAAAACGGGTAGAAAGTTTTGTACTGGATAAGCCTGAAGAACGTTACCAAAAACTGATTATACAAAATCCCGAAATCATAAAGAGGGTTGCAGATAAACATATTGCCTCTTTTATTGGCGTAACGCCTGTTTCACTGAGCCGTATTCGCAAGCGATTAGCTTCGCAGAAAAAATAGTGAAATTATCTTTTGCTAATTTTTATCTCCTTTATTAATTACATTTTTACATCATCAACTCATATTTTAAAAAACATAGCGGTGCAAAAACCAATCTTATTTTTAGTTGCCATCTGTTTTAGTACCCTTTTGGTGGCTCAAAAATCTAATGATAATTTTTCAGGCAATTGGAAAACTGAGGGAGACGTGATTATCGAAATTACTAAATCAGGCCCTTCATTTAATGGAAAACCAGCCAATAAAAATGTTTTTATCCTCAAAGATTTAACCTTTACCAACGGCAAATGGATAGGTGTTTTGACTAATCCTCAAAAAAACATAAGCGCCGATTGCGAAGCCTATCTGGAAGCTAACAGAATTAAATTTGTAGCGAAAAAGGGAATAATAAAAAAAGAAATATACTGGACAAAAGAAGATAAATTATGAAAAAAACGATAGCCTTACTCTATTTTTGGCTGTTGTACTTTGCTGCTTTTTCTCAGGAAAATTTGACTTCAACGGACAAACCATCTTATTTTGCATTATCAGTAGGTCCAAGTATTCCCCTTCAAGATTTTAAAAGTACCGATGGTAAAAATGCTAATGCTGGTTTTGCTAAAAATGGCAGGAAAAAAGACATATTATGGGGAAAAGAATTGAATAATGCTCATTGGGGCGTTACAGGATTGTTAAGAATTCATAAAAACCCTATAGATGAAGGAGAATTAGCATTAATAGCCAAAAAGGTCTATCCTTCATTTGATTATAGCATATCCGCAAAAGAATGGAATGTATATACTTTAATGGCAGGTGCCTATTATCGAATACCAGTATCCAGGAAATTGACCGTAATGCCCAAGGCAATGGTTGGCCTAGCCTATATTTATTCCCCTGAAATTAATGCTGTCCCCTTTAATAATTCAGTCCATGTAGCTAGTTCCAATATGGAATCTTCTCATACTTTAACTACCAGTTATCTATTCGGTCTCGGGCTGAAAAATAATTTGTTTCATCGAATGGTACTGATATCCAATGTTGATATTCTCGGGGCTTTACCCACATTCAATGATGTGAAGACTATTCATGGAAATGGAACAACTATTTTTAGAACAAAATCCCCAACCATTCTATCCTTTAATTATGGTGTAGGTATCGGTTATACATTTTAAAAAACAAAAAAATGGTCACTAAAAATCTTGCTTATTTATTAATATGTTCCATATTATTAATTTTTCAATCTTACGGCATTAAAACGGCCAAAGAAGCTGGACTAAGTTTTTCCACAGAAAAATCAAAACTGCCTGAGGTACTGAATTGGAAGAAAATAGGTTTTGCAAAAGAATTAATTAATCAAATAGAATGGATAGTAATAATTAGTGTCAGTTCAAATCCAATTCCATTAGAAAAGTGGGACGATTTTAAAGTGTCATTTCCTTACAAAAAAAATATTAACCGTCATTTGCTTTTTCAACAAACTGCATTTTATCGCTCACCGAATACCGATGCAAATTGTAAAGGCGCTAACTGTATCAAAGTGCGAGAATATAAAAGTTATACCTGGGTAGAAATGGCAAAACCAATTTGTGTAGATTATGTAGGAGGTAAAACGGATATGATCAAACCGGAAAAAGGACATTTGGTAATAAAGACAATTCAAAAATGTCAAATGGTAATGTTTACAGATAGTATTTTTCAGTTGACGGACAATAAAGGCAATTATTACGTAATGCACGCAACCGAAAAAAGAAAAGTGGACACAACTGTAAACTTACCAAGTGGTTGGACATTAAAAAAAATAAATCTGAAAGAGCCTTTAATCATTTCACCTTTTGGAGGTGGTAATGAGTGTTACTTCAACATTGTAGGAGATCATTTAGGCCAAGGTTATCATCAGTATATTTTTGCAAGTAAATTTTATCCAACAGATGAAAAATAGCTTATTCATACTTCTATTTTTAAGATTGGGTTGCAAACAACTACCCGATGATACTTTATCAAAAAAAATCCTGAAATAAATAAAATAATAAAAGCAATTCTTTCTGCCTTTAAAAGATTGGATAACGCAATGCCTCAAAAATCAATAGGTATTTAGTTGAAAGCACCTGGAAAAGACAGATTGTCTTTGGTCAGAAAATAGGAACTTAAACGGACGGCTACCCAATTTTCACAATCTTTAGCTAATTATAGTGACTTATTATAAATAAGATCAGGTGAAAATCTCTTTTATCCTCGAGATTTTATCTCGCCGGTAGTCTATTTTTCCTCATCGTTTAATAGAAATCTCAAGGTGTCCCCCAAGTCCAATTTCTACCATTTTTTGTAATGTTGAAATTCGAACTTCTTTTATTTTAGAAGTCGTACTTGTTGAATAAGAAAACCAAGTTTGAAGGATTCAAACCCTTCCTCAAACTTTTCACGTTTTGAAGTCCCCTTTTTACCATATTGTTCCTCAACAAATTGGTCAAGTGCCTTTAAATTATTTTTCTTTTTCATATTCCTTTTTAATTTTTAGCGCTTTTTATGTTTAAACAATAAAAAACTTTTACTTATACATGCCTTTTTTCGATATAAACTATAATTACCTATATAAAAAGTGGACTTTAGGTTATGTTTAGATAATATAATTACTTTCCTATACAGAATGTAACTAAATGTATTAAAATATTCATTTACAGTTATTTAATTAAATATTATATTTTTGAGGTACAAATAAGGTACAGATACTTTAAATAAATTCATTTTTAAGGGGTTATTCCCCTATTATAAAAAAATCGAATACCAGTTAATTTCCGATTATGTTTTCTACAAAATTCATATATAGAATTATTATCTTTTGCAGAGGTTTATTACTTAATTTAAGTTATACTTGAATATTTTCTTAACTTTATAAAAAATCAATACAAAATGGAAAACAATACCGACCAAAATCCTAAATCGGGAAATTTCAAAACTGGATGCTTAGGCTTTATTATTTTATTTGCCATAGGAATGTGGTGTATGAGGGGTATAGGCTCAAATGAAAACAATTCATCTGAAAATGAAAAAAAACCTGAAACTGTAATAAACGAGTTCCCAAACTTTAAATATGAAATTATTGGTGATTTAAAGGGGTTTAGTGGAAATGAATTTGTTAAAAGTGATATAGTATTTATCAAGGTAAATAATTGTAATGATGCTGAATTAAAATATTTACAAAAATTAATTCAAAACGATAACAGATTTCCACCAAAAATTAAAAGTGGTAAAATTGAAAAAAATGTATTCTACGAATATAAAATATTTTTAGTATCTGATATAAAACAAAAAGTGGATTTAAAGAATGTAAAAGCTATTTATGATACTTCAGAGGATATTGTTGACTTAAATAATTATTTGAGAAAAAATACAAAAGGGTTTTGTGCTATGTTGTATAAAATGTGGGACTTAAAGACTTACCCAACATATGAGGAAAATTTTGCAATGTTTATGAGACCTTAAAATCCGACTTATGAAAAGTTTTTTATTTGCCTTATTTATTTTAATTAGCTTTGATTTGTTTGCTCAAACAATTACCCCTAAACCAATTTATGAAGGTAGTCAAAGTCTTACAATAGACATACTACAATCTGGAAGAATTTGGTTTGGTTTCCAAAATCCCGACTACCAAACAATTGTTGATATAAAGTCTTTTACCGTAAGTTCAAAAGAAAAGGCAATCGAACTAATTGATAAAGCAATTTATATTTTAGCAATGAATAAAACTGACAGAAATCAGAATATTAGAGATGAATATGAAAATGTTAGTTTAACACGATATGGCTTTGCTCAAAAACAAGTGTATTTAAGCAATGATTTAAGTTTAAATATTAATGAATGTAATAAAATTAAACAGGCGCTTAAAAATTACCAAAATTAAAATTTATCACCTTGATAAGACCCTCTCTAAAATATTGTAACTAATACTTTCAGAGATCTGTATTTGCTGTGTAAGTCTTAAAAACTTTTTAGTGGGTTTACCTGCATACTGTTTTTTAAAATGCTTTTTGTAAAGTTGCTCAAACAGTTGGTCGCTTCGGAAATATACCCCCAGCGTTTTATCTAAATACCTGCTCTTTTTACTTTGGGTTTGCTTTTCGTACATACAACCCCTGAACGCTGAACGGTGGTAAAAATAGGTGTCGGCTAAATATAACTTTCGGCAACGCTTACCAGTACGGGGGCAAACGAAATACCAAACAACCCCTTTGCCTAAATTGGAAGGGACCGAAACAAGTTGCACCCTGTATTTTATCGGGGCTTCATTGCATTTGTAATCCAGTTCAATGTATAGTTGTTCGCTTGTGGTGTTTACCTGTATTGAAATACTGCCTGTTTTGTTTCCGTTGCTGCTCCACGTTATTGTACCGCTTTGCCATTGGTTCGGCTTTAAATATCGGTGCTTTGTCAAAAAGGAAATACTAACTGTTTTCACCTCATCAAACAAGGTCGGGAAAGTGTGGGGCTTTGGCATCTGAAATTTATTTTGAGAAATTGAAACCTAAATCATTAAAGAACTTACCATTTAAACCCGTTGTTTTCTGTTTCGTTTTCGGGTTCGCCCTGTGTATGAGTAACGCTTTCAACCTTTGGTAATACATAGGGAATAAGTTTACAAAGTACGTTCAGGCGTTGCACGGGTTCAAGTTCTTTGAGGGTGTCGGGTAAACTTTCAATTTCTTTTTGCATCATTTCTTTGAGGGTGTCCCGTATGTTTCCAGTCAAAGGCTTGTTATACTCAACCTTTGGTTTATCATTTTTCAGCCTTTCGGTTTGGCTCTTTAGTAAGTCCTTTACTTCGGTTAAATCCAATTCGCCAAAATCGGAAACCCTTACATACTTGTAAACCCATTCATAAACAAATAACTTTTGGGATGGGGTTAATTTCTGTTTGTCGTTTTCTGCTGCAAATTCCTGAACTGCTTTTAACGGTGTTTTGTGGTATTCGGTAAAAATGTCTATTGAATTACTGAACAGGTGTAAAGGTGTTTCAGGGTTTTCAAAATTACCTTGCTGCAATACTTCGCAAAGCATTTCAAGTGCATAGCCGTTCCAATGTTTGTTTTTTGTTTTAAAGTAGCCTTCAAGGCTTTGAATTTCCTTAATACTCATTGAAATTTAATTTATTAATTAACAATTTTAAAGTTAGTTTATTTTCACCCCCCCTATAAATATTGAACCCGTGTATGTCTCGCTAAACCGAACGATTATCACTATACTTAATTTATTTCTATCCTAGCCCCGTCTATTTTGAGTTAAAAATTTCAATTCCTGTAATCGGTTAAGGTATGGTAAAAAGGTTTGTTTGCCGTTGTTCGCTTTCACGGTGGAAAAATGGCTTTCAATGAATAGGGAACAGTTTGTTATTGTGCTAAACCTGTTCAGCTTTATAGGCTGGGTTGGTAGTGCTATTCCTGAAAAGTAGTTTTCAAGTTCAGTAATATCCTGTTCCCAGTTTTCGAGCTGTTCAAACGGTTTCACCTCAACCAATGGTTGAACGGCTGGGGGTGGTTCGGGTTCAGGTAGTGCAAACTCTTTGTAATCGTATTTTATTAAATAATCGGCAAGGTCAAACCCTTGTTTCTTTTCTGCTTCGGTGGCTTTAAGTTCCAATAAATCGGAAACGGTAAATATTGCAAGGTGTGAGAGTTCGTTTGCCTTGTTACTCCATTTCTCAAACCCGTCGAGGTCGGGAAATAGTGTAACGGTTCGCCCTTTTAATATGCTGCACTTTTCAGCGTTCAGGTTGGTAAGGCTGCCAACGGCAACCCAAATAAATTGGGGTAAATAAACGCTGGCAATTATAGCCGTTTTTTCGCTTTCAACTATGGCAACGTGTTTTGTTTTATCAATTAGTAAGTGTTCACCAAACAAACATTGTCTTAACTCAAATTCAGGCTTTTTAAGGGCTTTGTGTACCCAGTTAATATGGTTAAATGGTTCTTTTATTCTTTTGCCTGTGGTGGGGCTGTAAAGCATTATTTTGCCCGTTCTAACTTTCCCCTTTATATCTATTTGCCAAAATACCGTTGCACCGTTCCAATGTTTTGAGGTGGCAATAAAATAACGGCTTACCAGTTTGCTGGCAACCTCAACCCCGAACAGATTAATAAGGAACTGTACAAAGTGGTTCGTTTCGTGTGCTTTCAGGCTGGCTTTAAAAACCTCAACGGGAATAAATGAAACGGGCTTTGGTTGAGGTGTAACAGGTCGGTGGTTGTATGCTTTGGGCTGGGGTGTATCAAATGAAATATTGTTATACTGAAAATATTGTTTCGGGGTATAATGATAACCGCAATTACTTTCACGGTTGCACCTGCCAACGCTGGGGTGTATTTGTTCGCCTGTTTCCGTATCAATGTAAAGCGAAAAGGTTTTATCCCTTTGCTGGCAATCGGGGCAACGGTGACGGGTATTCATTCCCTTGTATGGTTCTAATATGTATTTATGTTCACTCATTAGTAATTTATGTTTGCAATTTGCAAAGGCGTGTATAAGGGTTTGCAAACTTACAAACGTGAAAGGTTGTTTGTAATTAACCTTTGCAAACGTATTTTGCAAACTTGCAAACCTTTGATATTAAAAGGGTTCATTAGGAATAAGTTTATAGTAAACTGTTTTTTCTTTGGTTTCCTTTGATAGTTTACAGCCTTGCCCTTGTTCGTTAAAAATCTCAATATCTGAACTCATTATTTCAGTAATACGGCTTTCAATAGTTCGCTGGCTTGCTTTGAAATCTTTACAAAGTTTATCCAGTAACTCAACCCGTGTTAATGTTGCCCCGTCACCTAAATACATTTCAATAAATTCAGTCATATCCTCATTACTGGCTTTGTGCTTTCGGTTATTTATTACCCCTGAAACTTCGTTTACATCTGCCAAAACCAGTCCTTTAGCTTCATTACTGTATTTGATATAAAACGGGGTGTGCCTTGCTGTACTTCTACATTTCAAATATTTCACCCGTATAATATCAGTATCATTTTGGCTGGCATCTTTTTCAAATCCTACCTGCATAACTGTACTGGCTTTATTCATTAGTTCAGTTCCAAAATGTCCCCTTGCTTTGTCGCTCTTTGGGTTTTCGTGAATAAGGCAAAGGAATATTACATTATGTTCGTTTATAGCCATATTCATAAGGTCAATAAGTTCCATACTTTTATCAGTCTTATTGAAATCCTCAATACAATCCGTTGAAACGTCCAGTACAATAAATAAAGGGTTGTTTGTGCTTTTCTTAAAATGGTTCAAACATTCGTTTAAGGTTGCAAACCTATCTTTACGGTTTATTTGCAACAGGCTTATGTACTCAAAGTTGCTGGGGTGGTCGGCTCTATTGTACCCAGCTTTCATTTGTATTGACTGTAAAGCATACGGCAACTGTTCCGATAAATTTCTTTCTGTATCTACATAAACAACGGTGTGGGTTGCATTAAAATTAAGTCTGTTAAATCCCAATAGTTCGTTTTGGTTTCCGTTCAGCTTTAAAAATGCTGCACAAATATTTTCTGCCAACCTGCTTTTATGTACCCCAGCTTGCCCCTGAATTACATTGATAGTGTGGGGAAATATTACAGCGTTTTCGCCTTGCCTTAAAACAGGTTCAGAAAACCTTATTTCACTTGCTTTTATTACCTTTAGCTTTTCACGGGTTGCAAGTACCGTTTTTAGATTATCAGAAATACTGGCTTCATTGCCTTGCTTTAAAAGTTGTTCAGCTTCGGTTTTAATATCCTCAACCCCGATACCGTATTTCTCAAATTCAAACGTGGGGGTAATAGTGTTTAAATTTGTATCTTTGTCCCCGTCTTTAGTGCTTAACTTATTAGGGGTAATGTTATGTTCCTGCATAGCTTATCCCTTTTTAGTTTTCAAATACTGTTCGGCTTCGCTGGCTGTTTCTGCCAACGTCTTTTTCTTGCCGTCCTTAATCCATTCAAATAAACTTTGCTTTGAGAAATACAAACGCTTACCACGTTTGCAAACAGGAATTTCAGCCCTTTGAGAATATCCATACAAAGTAGGTACTGATAAATTTAAAAGTTCGGCTGCTTGTTGAACCGTTAAAAGCTGTTCAGGTTCGGTTCGTTCACCTTGCTCTTTTGGTGTATGTTTGAGGTCGAGCAATAAGGTTTCAATATTGTTTAACCTTGCCTCAATTATTTCAAATGGGTTATTCATTTTGTACAAGTTTTTAATTTTCTTGCACAAAGGTTGGTTGACTTAAAAGAGGGTAACTGGTTATAACTGGTTACAACTTTTATTGATATTCATTTTCTAATAAGGTTTTCAATATTTTTATTTCATCAATAGCCCTTTGTTTGTTGTTATCTGATAAATGATTAACAACGCTTTCAAACAGTTCAATTTTATTCTTTAGTTTTTTAGATGAATATTCTGTTGGAATTCCTTTCCTGTTAGCCGTACTGCAAAAGTAAGTGTAATCCTGAAACAATCCTTCACCTGAATTTTTAGCCGTGTAACCGTGTTTGGCTGCAATTTCCCCAGCGTTTTCCCTTGTTATCTGTAATCCTGCATATTCCGGTGATATAGTGCCAGTGATTCCGGTGATATAGTGCCACTAATAATTGCTATTAAGTTGTCCTATTCATAACGTTGTTATATTAGTAAAAATAATAATAAATTTCAACCTTTTAG
>Ga0209088_10002234_pt1 | contig 11981 bp, 8 predicted proteins | sample S_140625_EF_Meta_FD_187324 | JGI IMG/M metagenome (GOLD analysis project Ga0209088, IMG submission 187324) | Freshwater microbial communities from Lake Simoncouche, Canada to study carbon cycling - S_140625_EF_MetaG (SPAdes) (version 2) | ecosystem: Environmental > Aquatic > Freshwater > Lake ...
CCTCTCGAAGGTCGTTCCTGACAGCGGCAACCCGAAGCTCGACCTGGTGGTCGCGCTTGCCGAGGCACTCGACTGGAGCATCGGCGACGTTGCCCAGTGCGTGTGGGACGAGCCGATGCAATTGCCCCCCTGCGGGCTCGACTTCGCTGCGCTCGATGCGCAGGCGATGGAAGCGCATCGTGCCGGCGACTGGCGTCGGCTGGTGGCCGGTGGAGCAATGCTGCTCCGTGCAGCCTCCACGCCCGCGGAACGTGCCCGTGCGCTCAACCGCATCTCCGGCGGCCACGACGGCCTCGGCCGGCACGGCAAGTCGCTCGAGTGCATCCGCGAGGCGCTGTCGCTTGCACCGCTCACGCCGGGGCTGGAGCTGATGCTCCGCGTCAACCTGTGCGGCGCGCACTACTCCCTCTGGCACGTGGCCGAGGCGCGTGCCGCGGCGCGTGAGCTGGTGGATCAGTTCGAGGCACGGGCGCCCGAAGGCCGGCTCGAGCGCGTGGCGCAGGCATTCGCGCTGATGTACCGCGGGCAGTGCGCGCGGCGGGCCATCGCGGCCATGCCGGACACGGCGAAGCGCAACGCCACGGAGGCGCGTGCGGACCTGGAGCGTGCCGGCACGCTCTTCTCGAAGCTCGCGCGCGAGTTCGGCGACGACAGCTACGGAGGCGTCGCCAACACCTGCCGCGGTGCGCTGATGGAGGTGGACTGCGCGCTCGGCACGCTGGATCCGGTGGATGCCGTGGCCACCATCACCGAGGCGCTCGGCGGCGTCGAGGATCCCCAGCTGGCGCCGCCCGGCGACTGGCTGGAGAGCTACGGGTGGTGGTGCATCTTCGGATGCAACATCGCGGTGCGCTACCTGCAGGACCCGCAGTTCCACCGCGCCATGGCCATCTTCACCAACAAGGCGGTGGAGATCGCGGACCGTCTCGACAACTGGTCGCTCCGCGAGCGCGCCTTCAGCCTGGAGCAGGCGCGGCGCGACCGGCTCCAGAAGTCCACCGGCTTCGATGCCGAGTGGGTGCTGGATGAAGACGAGGTCCGCACCATCACCGGCACGATGGGGCGATTCCCGTCGTTCCGCGAGACCGGCTGGAAGATCCTCACCGAGGCACGCATCGTGGGTTCGGCATGAAAGGAGACACCATGAAGCACGCAACACAACCATCCCACAGCAACCATCCGCCCGGCGTGCGCCGGTGCGCGCCCTTCGCGGCGATCACCATGGCGGTCCTCGCCGCGTGCATCGCTCTCGTTCCCTCGGTCCATCGCGCGTCCGCGTGCGCCAGCGGCGGCGTCGTGGTGGCGGAGGAGGATCCCGGCCCGCCCCGCGACCGCAAGCGGTGGTGGCTGAACACCTGGTGCCACTCCATGCAGGAAACATGCTTCCTGCTCTGGATGGATGACACCACCGGCAGCACGGCCTGGCGATGGACCATGAGCGTCCGGCAGGTGAACACCCTGTACATCTGGTGGAGCATCTCCATCTGGCAGGGCACGAAGGGACCGTGAATCGCTGCGCCCCCGGGCGGGGTCTCCCATAGACTCCGCCCGATGGGCGCCAGCGGGCACGCAAGCAACGACGGAACCGTGGTCGGTTCCCCCTCCAGGCCGGGGGAAACCGGGCTGCTCCTCATCATGGCCGGGCCCTCCGGCGTGGGGAAGACCACCATCGTGCACGAGCTCATCCGCCGCTTCGGCGGCATGTTCTCCGTGAGCGCCACCACCCGCGCCCGCACCGCCAACGAGCGCGAGGGCGTCGACTACTTCTTCCTGGACGAGGCGACCTTCCAGCGCTGGATCGACGAGGACCGCTTCCTGGAGCACGCGCAGGTGTTCGGGCGTTCGTGGTACGGCACGCCGGAGGCAGCGGTGCGCGCGCAGCTTGCCAACGGGCAGCTGGTGGTGCTCGACATCGACGTGCAGGGTGCGGAGAACGTGCGCCGCCGCATCCCGGAGTCGCTCGCGGTGTTCATCCTTCCGCCCGACGAGCACGAGCTCCTCAAGCGCCTGCGATCGCGCGGCCGCGAGGACGAGGAGGCCATCCAGCGCCGCTTCGCCGAGAGCAAGCGCGAGATCGCGCGTGCGCAGGCGGGCAGCACCTTCGACGCATTCGTGGTGAACGACACGCTGCCGCATGCCATCGAGCAGGTGGCGGCCATCGTGTCGGCGCGCCTGCCGGCCGCGCGACGGGCGTGACGGCGCGGCGGGCGGAAGGCTTCGCGACGAGTAATTCCGCGATTCCAAGCCAATCCGCCTCCATATTTTGGCTCGAGGACGGGAATTCGCCGCACCCATCGTGTGTGCCGGGGTACCGTGCAGCACCGGCGCATCGGACGCCGTCCCGGCGACCGCGCCACACACCACCGACGGCCCCACGTTGACCACCGAACGGATCCACCTGAAGCGCCCCGCGGCCACCGAGCCCCGGCAGTTGCTTGCCCGTTATTTCGTCCCGATCGTCACCGTGCACCTCCTGGCGCTGCTGGTCTTCGTGCCGGCGCTCTTCAGCTGGACCGGCGTGATCCTGTGCGTTGCGGGCGTGCACGTCTTCGGCCAGACGATCACGATGGGCTACCACCGCCTGCTCGCGCACCGCAGCTTCGCCACGCCGCTCTGGTTCGAGCACGTGCTGGTGGTGGGCGCGCTCTGCTGCCTCGAGGACTCGCCGGCCCGCTGGATCGCCACGCACCGCATGCACCACGCGCACAGCGACGAGGAGGACGATCCGCACACGCCGCTCGTCACCTTCCTGTGGGGCCACCTCTGGTGGATCCTGGTGCGCAACCGCGAGCTGCACCACCGCACCAACTACGACCGCTACGCGCGCGACATCCTCCGCGACCCGTTCTACATGTGGATCGAGAAGAACGCGTGGAGCCCGCTGTGGTTCTACATGGCGCAGGTGGCCGTGTACGCAGCCGCGGGCTTCGGAGCCGCCCTGCTCTGGACCGACGCCGTGGGCGCCGCGTGGTTCGCGGCCAGCGTGGTGGTCTGGGGCGTGTACGCGCGCACCGTGCTCGTCTGGCACATCACCTGGAGCGTCAACAGCCTGACGCACCTCTTCGGGTACCGCAACCACGACACCGAGGAGAACAGCCGCAACAACTGGGTGGTCGCGCTGTTCGCCGCCGGCGAGGGCTGGCACAACAACCACCACGCCGACCCCGCGTGCTGCACAGTCCAGCATCGCTGGTGGGAAGTGGACGTCACGTACTGGGAGCTCCGCGCGCTGTCGCTCGTGGGGCTGACCAGCAAGCTCAACCCGCGTCGCGAAGTGCGCGCTGCGGAAGCAGTGGCGCGCGCGCAGGCTGCGCGGGTGCAGGCGAAGCCCACGAACACCCAGGCTGCGGGCGAGAGCGCCGTGGCGGGAATTGCGGCAGCGGCCGCGGGCGCCGGTGGTGGAAACCGCAGCCAGGCTGCGATTCAGGCCTCGCCAGGCTCCTCGAACACCTGAGGCGGGCCGATCACGGCACCGCCGACGCGCACGAGGTTGGCGCCGCATTCGACGGCCACCTCGAAGTCGCCGCTCATGCCCATCGACAGGATGTTGAAGTGCTCGCCGCCGGCACCGGTCTGGCGGATGTCGTCGTAGAGCTCGTGGCAGCGCTCGAAGCAGGGGCGCGCTGCGGCGGGGCCGCCCTCGAGCGGCGCCATGCACATCAGACCGCGCGCACGCACGTTGACCATGGTCTCGATCTGCGCCACCAGGTGACGGGCAGCGCCGGGCGCGACGCCGTGCTTCGATGACTCGCCGCTGACGTTCACCTCCACCAGCACTTCCACGGGCGACTCGCGCTTGGCGGCGGCCACCTGGAGTTCCTCGGCCAGGCGGAGGCTGTCGACGGACTGCACCAGGCGCGTCACCTCGACGGCCTTCTTCACCTTGTTGCGCTGCATGGTGCCGATCATGTGCCAGCGGATGGCCGGGGCAGTGCCACCGAGCTCGGCGTGGCGCGCGCGCCACTCGTCGATCTGGGCGGCGCGCTGCAGGAGCTGCTGCACGCGGTTCTCGGCGAAGTCCACCTGGCCCATCTGCATGAGCTCGCGGATCTGCTCGACCGTGCCGCTCTTGGAGACCACCACCAGCATCACGTCCTCGGGGCGGCGCCCGACGCGCTTCGCCGCGGCGGCGATCCGCGACTTCACGTCCGTGTAGCGCTGCTTGAGGGTGGTGCCGTTCGCGTCCTGCGTTCCGGTAGTCATGCGCGGAGGATACGGCGCGGGGAGGGTTGCGCTGCCGGGCGTCCGTATCCTGCGGCCGATGAGCCAGAACCCCACGCCGGCCACGCCCCGCAACGCCCCCTGCATCCTCGTCATCCGCGACGGCTGGGGCATCAACCCGCATGCCGAGGAACGGGCGGCGGACGCCACGCGCCTGGCCACGGCGCCCGTCTGCGACCGGCTGGAGCGGGAATGGCCGCACACCCTCGTCAAGACCAGCGGCGAGGACGTGGGACTGCCCATCGAGAACGGCGAGCCGGTGATGGGCAACAGCGAGGTGGGCCACCAGAACATCGGCGCGGGGCGCATCGTGGACCAGGAGCTGATGCGCATCACGCGGGCGATCCGTGGCGGAGACTTCGCGCGCAACGCGGGACTCGTCGGCGCATGCGAGCACGCCAAGGGCATGACCGACACCGGCCGGCCGCGCGCGCTGCACGTCATGGGCCTCGTCGGCGACGGCAAGGTGCACAGCGACTTCGCGCACCTGGAGGCGCTGCTGCGTCTCGCGAAGGCGCAGGGCGTTCCCGCGGACCGCGTGTTCGTGCACGTCTTCACCGACGGCCGCGACACGGCGCAGCAGAGCGGCCTGCCGGTGGTGGAGCGTCTCGAGCGCGTGCTGCAGGAGACGGGCGGTCGCATCGCCACCGTGATCGGCCGCTACTGGGCCATGGACCGCGACTTCCGCTGGGACCGCGTGGAGCGCGCGTGGAGCGCCATCATGGGCCGCGCGGGCACCGCCGCGGGCACGAGCGCCGTGCAGGTCATGCGCGACTACTACGCGAAGCCGGTGTCGGCCAACATGTCGGGCGACGAGTTCATCCCGCCGACACGCATCCTGCAGGGCGCGGGCGTGCCGCAGGACGGCGATGCGGTGGTGTTCTTCAACTTCCGCGGCGACCGTCCGCGCGAGCTCACCATGGCGTTCACGCTTTCTGACGAGGCGTGGGCGAAGGTGAAGTCGGGCGGCTTCAGGCGCGATCCGCGCCCGCACGGCCTGCATTTCGTCACCATGACGGGCTACGAGGAAGGCCTGCCGGTGCGCGTGGCGTTCGAGCGCCCGGCGAAGATGGCGCACATCATGGGCGAATGGATCTCGGGCATGGGACTCACGCAGTTCCGCTGCGCCGAGACGGAGAAGTTCCCGCACGTGACGTTCTTCTTCAACGACTACCGCGAGGAGCCGTTCCCCGGCGAGCGCCGCACGCTGGTGCCGAGCCCCAAGGACGTGGAGACCTACGACCAGAAGCCGGAGATGAGCGCGTACGGCGTGCGCGACGCGGTGCTGGCGCGCCTGGCGGCGCCCGACTGCGAGCCGTTCATCGTCGTGAACTTCGCGAACCCGGACATGGTGGGCCACACCGGCAACCTGCAGGCCGTGGTGAAGGCATGCGAGGTGGTGGACGAGTGCGTCGGACAGCTCATGGCCGCGGCGCTCGCGCGCGGCGGCAGCCTGGTGATCACCGCCGACCATGGCAACGCAGAGCAGATGAAGGACCCGAAGACGGGCCAGCCGCAGACCGCGCACACCAACTTCACCGTGGAGCTCTTCGTGGTGGGCGAGGCGTTCCGCGGCGCCACGCTCCGCGAAGGCGGCAGGCTGGCGGACGTGGCGCCCACCATGCTCGCCATGATGGGCCTGCCCAAGCCCGCGGAGATGAGCGGCGAGAGCCTGATCGCCCGGTGATCGCCCGTTGAACGAACGCGGCCCGCCGGAAGCCGGCGGGCCGCGGAAACATGCGGAAATGGCGCGAATCGGCCGCGATTCAGCCGTGGATCAGGCGCCCCTCGGCCGCGAGCGCTGCCTCGTGCATGCTTTCGGCCATCGTCGGGTGCGCGTGCATGGTGGCGATGATGTCGTCCACCGTGCCCTCGAGCGCCTTGGCCACGCAGATCTCGTGGATCAGCTCGCTGGCGTTCTCGCCGATGATGTGGCCGCCGAGGATCTCGCCGTACTTCTTGCTGACGATGATCTTCACCAGGCCCTCGGCCGCGCCGTCGGCGATGGCCTTGCCGTGGCTCTTCAGGCCGTACTTGCCCACGCGGTACTCGATGCCCTTCTCCTTGGCGGCGCGCTCGGTGAGGCCCACGCTCGCCACCTGCGGGTTGCAGTAGGTGGCGCCGGGGATGGCGTCGTAGTGCACGCCCGTGGACGCGTGGCCGAACATGCGCTCGACCGCCACCACGGCTTCCTCGCTCGACACGTGCGCGAGCCACGGCGGGCCGATCACGTCGCCGATGGCGTAGATGCCGGGCACGCTGGTCACGTACGTGGCCTTGTCCTTCTTCTCCATGTAGTCCGTGGAGATGTGGCCCTTCTCGGTCTTCAGGCCGAGCGACGGGTCGAACAGCCCCTCGAAGCGGCCGGTGACACCGATCGCCACGAGCACCTTCTCGGCCTCGATCACCTCGGTCTTCTTCGTGGCCTGGTCCTCGATGGTGACCTTCGCGCCGCCAGCGACGAGCCGGACGTCGGCACCGGATGCCGTCTTCTCGACGGCCTTCGTCATGCAGCCGAGCTTGAATTCGATCCCCTGCTTCTGGAAGATCTTGAGCGCTTCCTTGGAGATGTCGTCGTCCTCCACCGGCATGATCCGGTCGAGCATCTCGACCACGGTCACCTTGGTGCCGAACGCGTTGTAGAAGTAGGCGAACTCCATGCCGATCGCGCCCGAGCCGACGATCACCATCGACTTCGGCCGCTCCGGCAGGTTCATCGCCTCGTAGCTCGAGATGATGGTCTTGCCGTCCTTCGGGGCGAACGGCAGCTCGCGCGGGGCGGCGCCGGTGGCAATGAGCACCTTGTCGGCGGTGATGACCATGTCGTCCTTGCTGACGGCACCGGTGCCCTTGTAGTAGTCCTCGTCGGCCTTCGAGACCTGCACCTTGCACGGGCCGCCGGCGGTCTTGCCTGCCAGGATCTTGGCGTGGCCCTGGATGTGCTCGATCTTGTTCTTCTTGAAGAGGAACCCGATGCCGCTGTTCAGCGTGCCGGCCACGTTGCGCGAGCGACCGACCACCTTGGACCAGTCGAGCTTCACGTTCTTCGGGTCGACCTCGAAGCCCATGTCCGCGCCGTGCTTGAAGGCCTCGGTGTAGACGCTGGCCGCGTGGAGCAGCGCCTTGGTGGGGATGCAGCCCCAGTTGAGGCAGACGCCGCCGAGCTTGGAGCGCTCGATGCAGGCAACCTTCTTGCCGAGCTGCGCCGCGCGGATCGCGCCGACGTAGCCGCCGGGTCCGCCGCCGATGACGATGAGGTCGAAGTGCTTTGCGTCAGCCATGGGTCAATTCCTCGGTTTGGTGGATTCGGTCGAAGGCCACATATCGTAGGGATCCGGGGCGCATCCGGGGCCCTTCGGGGCCCCATCCGGGCGGCGCGGGATTCCTGCGGTTTTTGCTAGTATCCGGCCCCCTCAGGACCCTCCTTGCGCACCGCGATCATCAGCGACATCCACTCGAACCACTCCGCGCTGGAGGCCGTCCTGGCCGACATCGACCAGCGGAAGGTCCAGCGCATCATCTGCCTGGGTGACCTGATCGGTTACGGGCCGGATCCGGTGGCCTGCGCCGACCTGGTGGCCGAGCGCTGCGACTGGTCGCTCCTGGGCAACCACGACTTCGGCGTCCTCTACGAACCCACCAACTTCAACTCCGCCGCCGAGCAGGCCGCGTACTGGACGCGCCGACAGTTCGAGGAGGCGGCCAAGGGCGACAAGGCCGCGGGCGAGCGCCGCTGGAACTTCCTGGGCCACCTGCGTGTCCGCGTCAGCGACAACGGCTACCTGTGCGTGCACGGCACGCCGCGCCGGCCCATCAACGAGTACCTGTTCCCCGACGACGCGGTGAACAACCCGCACAAGCTCACCAGCATCTTCGACCGCGTCGAGCGCATCTGCCTCGTCGGCCACACCCACGTTCCCGGCGTCTTCACCGAGGACCAGGAATTCTGGAAGCCCGAGGAGCTGCCCGACCACACCTTCGCCGTCGACCCGACGCAGAAGGCGATCATCAACCCCGGCTCCGTGGGCCAGCCGCGCGACGGCGACAACCGCGCCTCCTACGCCATCCTCGACACCGACGGCGGCGAAGGCAAGCACCGCATCGAATTCCACCGCCTGCCCTACGACATCGACATCACCGTGGCCAAGATCCACGCGATTCCCGAACTCCATGACTGGCTCGGCGACCGCCTGCTCGAAGGCCGCTGACGCGCCGACGACGGCGCTCACCATCAGTCCGCGCGGCGCGGCGCACGCGCCACACAGCCAAACACCATGAACAGCACGTCTCCGGCCTCGCCGAAGAACCCGGCCTTCAACGTTCGCCGCTTCGTCCTCACGCTCGCCCTGGTGGCGATCGTCGGCGGCATCGTCGCCATCATCGCCCTCGGCAAGAACGGTGCCGGCATCGGCGCCGCGCCCGCAGCCGCCACCGCCCCGGAGCAGGCCGCCACCGCGACGCCCGCCGGCGCGCAGGCTCCGGCAGCGACCGCACCGGCGACCAACGCCGCTGCCGCAACCACCACGCCGACCATGCCCGCGGCTGCCGCCGCGCCCGCCGGCGACGAGCGCCCCTGGACCGCCAACGCGCCGGGATCGCCCAGCGAATCCGCGACGGCGATCGGATCCATCGACGCCACCCAGGCGCGACTGATGCTCCGCCTGGTGCCGCAGGGCGCCGGCATCGAGGAGATCGTCTTCAGCGACCTCTGGCGCACCGCAGGCGATGCAGCGCAGGCGCGCGCCGGCGATGCATCGGCCGACGGCCGCTACTCGATCGCGACGCCCGGCACGCTGCAGGGCTTCAGCGTGCCGCTCCTGGCCGCACGCGTCATCGACGTGGACGGACGCCAGATCGGCGTCTCCGGCAAGGTCTGGAAGGAGACCGCGCCCGGCACGTTCGTCACCGAGATCTCCGACGGCACCGGCGCGCTGCAGATGCGCGCCACGCGCCGCTGGGTGGTGGATGCCGGCAGCTACGACATCCGCTGCGAGCAGCGCGTCGAGAACCTCTCGGGTTCCCCGCACGTGGTTCGCTGGGTGCAGTTCGGACCGGTCGACCTCCGTCGTGACCAGAACGATTCCGTCGACGGGCGCCGCTTCCAGTCGGGCTACCTGATGAGCCCCGAGCGCGACCCCGCGCAGGAGACGGTCATCGTCCACGGCGCGATGATCGAGCACTCCAAGCTCCTGACCCAGATCACCGCCGAGAACTACGGCGTGTGGCCGGACGACCGCCAGCAGGCGGAGAAGTACGGCCTCTCGTGGTTCGGTGCCACCAACCGTTACTTCGCGCTGGCGATCCACGCGCCGTACGCGCAGCCGTCCAGCCCGTCGAAGGCCATCGCGCCCGCGGTGGCGAGCATCCAGGCGCAGGCCGGCGACGGCATGCACCACGGCGAGCCGGAGCAGGTGATCTTCACCACCTGCACGAGCGGCGCGGTCACCATCGCCCCCGGCGCGGGCGCGTCGTTCGACATGGGCGTCTTCGCCGGTCCGCTCGAGCGATCGCTCCTCAGCAACTCGCAGCCGTTCGCCGCGCTCAACATGCACGGGCTCATCCTGTACCTGATGAGCGGCTGCTGCAGCTTCTGCACGTTCAGCTGGCTGGCCGACCTCCTGGTGTGGTTCCTCTCCTTCCTCCATGACCGCGTGGTGTTCGACTGGGGCCTGGCGATCATCGTGCTGGTGATCGTGGTGCGCTCGATCCTGCACCCGCTCACGCGGCGCGCGCAGATCTCCATGCAGCGCGTGACCAAGCAGATGGCCTCCGTGAAGCCGGAGCTCGAGGCGCTGCAGAAGCGCTACAAGGATGACCCCAAGAAGCTCCAGGAGGAGACCATCCGCCTGTACCGCGAGCGCGGCATCAACCCGCTCGGCTGCGCCGGCGGCATGCTGCCCACGTTCCTGCAGATGCCGATCTGGATCGCGCTCTATGCGGTGCTCTACTTCGCGTTCGAGCTGCGCCAGCAGCCGGCGTTCTTCGGCGTCTTCCAGAAGATGGGCGGGTGGCCGTTCCTCGGTGACCTGAGCGCGCAGGACCGCTTCATCCCGCTGCCCACCGAGATCAACCTCTGGATCGTCCACCTCACCTCCATCAACCTGATCCCGGTGCTGATGGGCGTGGTCTTCTTCATCCAGCAGAAGTACCAGGCTCCCCCTCCGACGGCGAACATGACGCCCGAGCAGGAGCAGCAGCAGAAGATGATGAAGTGGATGATGGTCTTCCTCTTCCCCATCATGCTCTACGGCGCGCCCAGCGGCCTGACGCTCTACATCGCCACCAGCACCCTGGTGGGCATCTACGAGAGCATGCGCGTGCGCCGGGAAATCGAGAAGATGGACTTCAGCAAGCCGCAGGCCGCCAAGAACAACTGGCTTTCCAAGGCCTACGCCACGGCGATGAAGCGCGCGCAGGCGGCACAGCAGCAGAAGCCCGGCAAGCAGGCACCGAGCAAGAAGTTCCGCGACCGCTGACAGGCACGGGCGCCCGCGCCCGGACCATCCATGGACACCACGAGCGTCATCCTCGCCGTCGCCAGCCCGCCCGGGCAGGCGGCGCGGGGCATCGTGCGTGCAAGCGGCGGGCAGGCGTGCGCGGTGCTGGCGGCGAACATGGCGGAAGGCTGCGCGGGGCGCGCGGCGGTGCATGCGGGGACGCGCGGCGTGCACGTGGTGCGGCTGCTGCAGCCCGCGATTCCGGCGCTGTGCGTGGTGATGCCGGGGCCGGCGAGCGCCACCGGCGAGGACTGCGCGGAGATCCATGCGGTGGGCAACCCGCTGGTGCTGGAACGGATCATCGAGGCGGTGATCGCGCGATCCGGCGGCGAGGCACGACGCGCGCATCCCGGCGAGTTCAGTGCACGCGCGGTGCTGGCGGGACGCATCAAGATCGGTGACGCAGAACGCGTGGCGGCCGCCATCGCGGCCGAGACCGACGCCGCGCTCACTGCCGCGGGCGCGCTCCGTGCCGGTGACGCCGAGCGTGCCACCGCGCGCGATGCCGAGGAAGTGGCCACCGTGCTGGCGCTCGTCGAGGCGGGCATCGACTTCACCGACCAGGAGGACGTGGTGGCGATCGCGCGGCCGGAGCTGGAGCGGCGGGTGCGTGCCGTATTGGCGCGGATCCGCGAACGATGCAGGGCGTCCGCCGGCAGCGAGCGCACTGCGCGTGCCGCACGGATAGTGCTTGCAGGACCGCCGAACGCCGGGAAGAGCTCGCTCTACAACGCGTTGCTCGGCCACGCCCGCGCCGTCGAGGGCCCCGAACGCGGCACCACGCGCGATGCGGTGGAGCACGCGATCATGCTGCCGAGCGGCGTGGAAGCCGTGCTGGTGGATGCACCCGGTCTCGAGGACGCGGTGCACGAGATCGACATCCTGATGCAGTCGCGCGCGGCGGATGCGCTGGCGCGCGCGGATGTGGTGATCGACTGCGGGGCGGATCTTGCAGGTGCCACGGACGCGATCGTCATCCGCGTGGAAACGAAGTGCGACATGCGCAATGGCGCGCCCGCCGGCGCGGCGGGAACCATCGCCACCAGCGCGCGCACCGGCAACGGCATCGATGCACTACGCGTGGCCATCGCGCGCGCGGTCTCCGAGCGTGCCCCGCGCACCGCGGGCGAATCCACGCTGGGCGCCGCACGCGCGGCGTTGCTCATGGAAGCGGCCGCCGCGCTCGAAGAGGCGCTCGCCATGGATGCACCGGAACTGGTGGCCGCCTCCCTGCGCACGGCGCTCGATCGACTGGGCGAGGTC
>Ga0209088_10002236_pt1 | contig 11976 bp, 10 predicted proteins | sample S_140625_EF_Meta_FD_187324 | JGI IMG/M metagenome (GOLD analysis project Ga0209088, IMG submission 187324) | Freshwater microbial communities from Lake Simoncouche, Canada to study carbon cycling - S_140625_EF_MetaG (SPAdes) (version 2) | ecosystem: Environmental > Aquatic > Freshwater > Lake ...
GGCTGCTGGATGTGGCCTGCGGTGGCGGCGATAACGCCCTGGACCTGGCGGCCCTGGCCCAGCGCCATGGCTTGGCGTTGAGTGTGGAGGGCTGCGACATCAGCCCCCAGGCCGTCGCCCTGTCCGAGGCCAGGGCCCGCGAGCGGGGGCTGGAGGCCTCTTTTTTTGTTGCAGACGTTCTGGCCGATCCCCTGCCCGATCGTTTTGACATCATCGTTAGTTCGCTTTTTCTGCATCACCTCGATACGGCCGACGCCGAGACCCTGTTGGCCCGCCTCGCCGCCAGCAGCCGCCGGCTCCTGTTGATCAGCGATCTGCTGCGCACTCCCCTGGGCTACGGCCTGGCCTGGGCAGGAACCCAGTTGCTATCGCGATCGCGGATCGTGCACATCGATGGCCTGCTTTCGGTGCGCGGGGCCTTTCAGCTGGACGAGGTGGCGGCCATGGCCGACCGGGCCGGCCTCCAGGGTGTTGATCTGCGGCGTTGCTGGCCCGAGCGTTACCTGCTGCGTTGGTCCCCGCCCCCAGCCATCCCCACCCCCGCGGGTTTCCGTGCTTAATCCATTGCCGACCGGTCCCTGGCCCGTGGTCGTGGTCGGGGCCGGTCCCGCCGGCGCCCTGGCCGCCCTGGGCCTCGCCCGCCAGGGGGTGCCCGTGCTGTTGGTCGAGCGGCGCCGCTTCCCCCGCTGGAAGGTCTGCGGCGCCTGCCTCAGTGGCCAGGCCCTCGCCGCTTTGACGGAAGCCGGGCAAGGCCCCCTGCTCGATCAGCTCGGCGCCCGCCCGCTGCGGTCTGTGCAGCTGGGCCTGCAGGGGGCCCGGGCGGAGCTGGCCCTGCCGGCCGGGCGGGTGCTTTCGCGGATGGCCCTGGATCAGGGGCTGGTGGCGGCCGCCGTTGCCGCTGGCGCCACGTTGGTGCCCGAGGCGATGGCCCAGCTGGGGCCCGCTGATGCGGGGGCTCGGGCGGTGCAGTTTCGCCGCGGCAAGGAGGTCACCACGGTGCAGGCCCAACTGGTGCTGGTCGCCGCGGGGCTGGCCCACCGATGCCTGCCGGAGGTGCCTGCAGCGGGCACCCGCATCCAACCGGGCTCCCGCATCGGCGCCGGCTGCTTGCTGCGTGTTGCCCCATCCGGCCCCCAGGATCCGGCGAATGGGGCCTACGGCGATGGCCGGCTCCACATGGCCATCGGCCGCCACGGCTATGTGGGGCTGGTGCGTCTGGAGGATGGGGCCATCAATGTTGCCGCGGCCTTCGATGGCGCGGCCCTCGCCGCTGCCGGGGGACCTGCCGCAGCGGCCGCCCAGGTGCTCGGTGAAGCCGGCTTCGATCCCTTGCCGGCCCTCGCCCCGGCCGCCTGGCAGCTCACCCCCGCCCTCACCCGCAGCAGTCGCCCCCTGGCGGGGGATCGTTATCTGCTGCTGGGCGATGCCGCTGGCTACGTCGAACCGTTCACGGGCGAAGGCATGGGCTGGGCCCTGATGGCGGCCCTCAGCAGCACCCCCCTTGCCCTCGCCGCCCTGGACAAGGGCTGGGATGGCCAACTCGCCCAGGACTGGAGCCGATCCCAGGCCGCCCTGATGGCCCGCCGCCAGCGGCTTTGCCAGGCCCTGGCCCTGGTGCTGCGTAGGCCCTGGAGCAGCCGTGTTGTCTTTGACGCCCTGCGCCGCTGGCCCAGCCTGGCCGATCCGCTGCTGGCGGCCCTGCACCGGCCCACCCTGCACGGGTCCTCCCTGCCAGGTGCCGCCCTGGCGCCGCTGCCGACCCCATGTCCGTGACCCTGCTGGGGATCGGCACCGCCCTGCCGTCCCATCGCCTCAGCCAGGCCGAATCGGCCGCCATGGCCCAGCGCCTCTCGGCGACCAATGGCGCCCAGGCCACCCTGCTGCGGCGTTTGCAGCGCCGTTCCGGCGTGGCCTTCCGCCACAGCGTGCTGTTGGCGGACGCCGACGGCCCCCTGCCCGATCGCCTGCCCTTCTACACAGACGCCAATCCCACCACCGCCGAGCGCATGGCCCGCTTCGCCGCCGAGGCCGGTCCCTTGGCCCTGATGGCGACCACTGCGGCCCTGGCCGCCGCCGCCGTCGATCCGGCTTCGATTACCCACCTGGTGACGGTGTGCTGCACCGGCTTCCAGGCCCCCGGCTTCGACCTGGACCTGATCCAGGGGCTGCCGTTGGATCCCAATGTGGCCCGCACCCAGGTGGGCTTCATGGGCTGCCACGGGGCCCTCAATGGCCTGCGGGTGGCCCATGCCTTTGGGGCGGCCGATGCCGGGGCCCGGGTGCTGCTCTGCGCCCTCGAACTCTGCAGCCTGCACCAACAGCTGGGTTGGCATCCCGAGCGGGTGGTGGCCAATGCCCTGTTTGCCGATGGCGCCGCCGCCACGGTGTTGGCCGGTGCTGACCCGACTGCCGCAGGGCCGTTACCGGCCGCCCCCCCCTGGCGGCTCCTGGCGTCCGGTTCCACGGTGCTGCCCGATAGCGCCGATGCCATGGCCTGGACCATTGGCGACCACGGCTTTGAAATGGGCCTGTCGCCGCGGGTGCCGGCCCTGATTGCCGCCCGCTTGGCCCCCTGGCTGGCTGGCTGGTTGGATGCCCAGGGGCTCGATCGGGCGGCCATCGGCTCCTGGGCCCTGCATCCGGGCGGGCCGCGCCTGCTGGAGGCGGTCCGCGAGTGTCTCGACCTGCCCGCCAGCGCCATCGAACCCTCCACCGCGGTGCTGCGGGAGTGCGGCAACATGTCGTCCGCCACGATCCTGTTCATCCTCGATCGCCTGCAACGGGCCGGGGCGCCCCTCCCCTGCGTGGCTTTGGCCTTCGGCCCGGGCCTCTGCGTCGAGGCGGCCCTGCTGGGCTGAGGGGCATGGCACCATGCAGCCCCCTGCCTTGCGGCCGCCATGATCGATACCGCCTTGGACCCCCAGGCCCAGTTGGTGGCGATCGCCGGCGCCTTCGATCTGCCGGCCCCCGTCGCCAGCGTGGAGCCCCTGGGCAACGGCAATGTCAATGCCACCTATCTGGTGGCGTTGGCCGGCGGCGAGATGCGGCGTTATGTGCTGCAGAAACTCAACACCCAGGTCTTTGCCCAGCCGCAGCCCCTGATGGCCAACCTGGCCGAGGTGAGCGCCCATGTGACCCGCCGCCTGGCCGAGCAGCCGCAGGCCCCTGATGGGGGCCGCGGCTGGGAGATGCCCCAGGTGATGGCCGCCGCCAGCGGGGAGCAGACCTGGGTGGAGATGGACGATGGCTTCTGGCGGCTGATCAGCTTCATCGAGGACACGGTCTCCCTTGACACCCTCGATGCCGTGGAGCAGGCCCGGGAGCTGGGCTATGGCCTCGGACGCTTCCATGCCCTGATCAGCGACCTGCCCCCCGAGCTGCTGGCCGACACCCTGCCCGGCTTCCATGTCACCCCCACCTATCTGCAGTCTTATGACGCGGTGCTGACCAGCAGCGAACGCGCCAGCGAGCCGGCCGTTGGCGCCTGCCGGTCCTTCGTGGCGGCCCGGCGATCTTTTGCGACGGTGCTGGAGGATGCGGTGGCGGCGGGGGTGTTGCGGCCACGCCCGATCCATGGCGATCCCAAGGTCAACAATGTGCTGCTGGATCGCTCCAGCGGCCGAGCCATCGCCCTGGTCGATCTCGATACGGTTAAGCCGGGATTGGTCCATTACGACATCGGCGACTGCCTGCGATCGGGTTGCAATCGCCTCGGCGAGGAAACCGACGACCTGGACCAGGTGGGCTTCGATCTCGATTTTTGCGAGGCGATTTTGACGGGCTACGCCGACGCCGCCCTCCAGGTGCTCAGCGATGCCGATATCGACCATCTCTATGACGCCATCCGACTAATCAGCTTCGAGTTGGGATTGCGCTTCCTCAGCGATTACCTCGCCGGTGATGTCTATTTCCGGGTCACCCATCCCCAGCAGAACCTGAAGCGGGCCCGGGTGCAATTCCGCCTCACCGAAGACATCGAAGCCAAGGAGAACGCGATTCGCGCCATCATCGAGCGCCTGCGCTGAGCCCCCCCATGCTCCCCCTGGAACCCTTCGGGGGCCTGCCCCATCCCCCCGATTTGACCGTCTCCGGCCAGGCGAGTCGTAAGGGCGGGCGCCAAGCCGGCCGCCTGGAGCTGGTCTGGCGTCTGACCGGCGATCTGGATGCCCTCGTAATGCCCGATGCCAGCCAATCCCGCCGCCGCTGCGATGGCCTCTGGCAGACCACCTGCCTGGAGGCCTTCTGGGGCTTTGCCGGCCAGGATGCCTATTGGGAACTGAACCTGGCCCCCAGCGGCGACTGGAACCTCTATCGCCTCAACCACTACCGAGGGCCGCTGGAGCCTGTGGCCCTGGAGATGCCCCCCGCCTGGAAAGTGCAGCGTACGGCAGGGGAGTTGCAGGTGGCGGTGGATCTGGATCTATGCGAAGTGACCGGCGGGGACGACCCCGGGGAGTTAGGTCTTCCCCTGGAGATCAGCCTGACGGCGGTGATCGATCAGGTGGGCCAGGGGGTGAGCTACTGGGCGCTAGCCCATACCGGAGCGGAGCCGGATTTCCATCGGCGGGATAGTTTTCGGTTGGGGCCGATCAATCACGTGCCATACGTACCGCACCGAGGAGATGCAGCTCGATGAACAGCTCTGAGTTCGATCGTCGCTTTGAAGACGGAGAGTCCGTGTTCGATGCGCTCGACCTGTCCGCAGCTCGCCGCCCACGGTTGGATCAGAGGCGCGTCAACGTCGACCCCTCCGCTCGGGTTAATCCTCAAGATCAGAATCGGGCCAATATCTCTGCATTAGAAGCAAGCTAGGCTTGTGTCTTTGTATCTTAATATTTGTCTTTTGCTTAGCCTAATCTGGAAGACTCGGAAGCAATATGTCCAGCGAGAGAGGATATAAAGGTTTTGAGGCTAGTCATGTGGGAAATCTCTGAAAATTCGCCTGTCGATGCAGCCTCACGTGGAGAGGTGAGAAGACAAGCCGAACTGTATAAACCTTCCTTCACCAGCTTTTGGCACAAAAGATCATATCTAATTAGGTATGATGCACCTTGAAATTCGGGCAAAACAGCAAAGTGTGGAGAGGCATCACGTACGGCCTTTCGAGATTTAGGCGAGTCTTCGACCATCATAAGCCAGCCGACAAAGGGCCTTGGCTGGTTGCCAATGGCTCCTTCTCTGTAGGCGGTCCAAAGATCATGCGCAGTTCCTATGGCTTCTTCCGTACGGTTATTGAAGTTGTTCCCAAACGAACCGACCTGGCTCTTTAGTTCGACAGCAGCAATAAGCTCTCCTCGGTGAATAACTAGAATATCCCAAAGCTTAGTTGGTCGAAAATATCCTGGCAAAGTCAACATCGCTCGATTTGTATGGATCTCTGCGTGAGGAAGACCATTCGAGCGAACGATGTCTACTATCAGAGACAAAAAACCATTCATGTTTTTACCTGATGTGACTCCTGATCGTTCCCCCTGATCTGCTTTGCCGGTTGCGAGTTGTCTTTCCTTGGCGGCTTCACGATTGCCCCAGAACTCCTTTACAGCCTTATGAGCTTTGTGCTTATAGTTACACAGATCTAGCGTCATTTAATCGTTGATTCATGGAGAGCAATTAGATCATCAATATCGAGGTCGTAAACTTTACAGACCGCCTCGTTGCAAGCGTCAATATCTCTGGTCGCAGCAGCTTCACAAAGCTCAGCTCTCATTACTCCAGATACCTGGTCCCAAGCAGGCACGCGAATGCGCCTTAGATACTGAGCTTGAAAACGCATGAATCCCCCTCTCATTTTTGTCGAATATATCGAGATGAAGGCGCGTGACAGAGAAGACATAAGAATAGCCTGCAGGCATCGAAGATCCCAATGAGAAGAGATCACGTAGTATAGGTTGTGGTGGGGATAAAAAAGACCGGAATCGTAGACAATGTGCGAATCCCCTTTGATGTCTGGGATAAGAAGCTTTGGAGTGGCTAGTAAAGAAGGAGTAATCCGATCAATAGTTCTGTACCAGCTCTTCGGATTTTTCTGTGCGCAATGACGAGAAGAGATAATCTCTTTGCGATCTTCTAGATATTTTTTAAGTTTGGGATATGATTCGAGATCTACCAATCCACCGCTATCGCAAAATGGATTGATAACTCCCTTTCCCAGCCAATTGACTTCACCACCAGAAATATCCTTGGTTCTGACAAGGCGCAGTTTTCGGTCGGATTCAACATCAAGCTTGTCAAAGTCTGCAATAAATGCACGATCAGCACCTGTTGCAACACCTATGCCAACTTTACAACCCGAATCTTCAAGTATCGGAAATTCAGCCTCGAGTTTTCTGATTATTCCAATCTGCGTTGCCCCACCAAGCAGCCATGGCTGAGAACTAACTGCTACATCCTTTGCGGTATAGACATGGTCACTTGATGGGCACTCATCTGAACTGAGTTGCATCAAAAGCTTGGTAAATCCTTCCTTTGAGACGGTTGGATTTCTTGCGATCTTCGTTGTACTTGGCGGATCATTGGAAATAATTGTAATCGCAGGGTAGGCTACTACTTCAGTCTGAAAGGCTTGAGTATTAACCATGTCAACATAGACTTTAAAATGAAAAGAGTCGGAAATCATTCTTCGAAGTGGTCCTCCATATTTGTTTTTCATCCAACGATCAGCGCAAATGAAACCCAAAGTGCCGCCAGGTCCAAGTAGGCTGAGAGATCTTTCGATAAAAGGTATATATATATCGGCTCGGTCGTAAAGGGTCTTAAACCGAAGCCTGTATTCACGCAACAAAGTGGGTGGTATTAGTTCTTGCCGGACATAGGGCGGATTCCCAAGCACAAAATCGAAAGAACCTTTAATTGGTGCAAGTAGGAAGTCATCATGGTGTAGCCAGTGACTAACGAGCTTCTCGGCATCAGTATCAGTAAGTCCTTCTTGTGCAAGCAGACTTATAATTACCCTTCTTGTATGCTCAAATGTAGGCTTGTGAAGTTCAAATGCTGTAATCGAGGTTTCCAACTCTTTTCGTGTTGGATTTCTGCCTTTTTGTTCACGCCACGAGGCAAAGATTCTTTTGACTAACGGAAGTATAAAGTCTCCACCACCAAAAGAGGGTTCGAGAAATTTTAATCTCGTGAGATCACGTGTAGCAAAACAGTTTGATAGGTCAAGTATAAAATTAACTACTTCTGGCTTCGTAAAGATTGCACCTCTAGCTTCAACCCCTCCTCCCGTTGCTAAGTGCTCAATTGCCTCTTTAACTCTTTGGGAGCGGCCTGCAAAAGGGATGCTGGGGAATGGGATTTGCAGCTCTCCTTGCCTTGCCTGCACAGTGCCATCCCGCTCAATTGATTCAAGTGTACTATGGACTTGGTGGCTTGCTCTGCCGTATCTATTTAGAATGGTTTTAACGCTCCAGATCAGAAGCGAGCCAGTAATTTAGAACGATGAAAAAGCTTATGCTCCCATCTTCTGTAGCTGGATGTTAAAGTGTAAAACCCTCCAAGCCAGGCGAAAATATTTAACTCATATGTTAGATAACTTCGGCCAAATTGGTGCTGGTTAAGTGACCGACAATGTCAAGAATGAGAGCCTGATTAGCGGTAAATAGCTTTCCTATGCGGATAAAACTGTCTCGCCTTAGACCACCGTCTGAAAAGTCAGCGTAAATTAATGACAGCGGATGAGAATCATCGTATGGCTTGCTGGTGATTTGACAAAGGATAAAATCACTCCTGCCTACATCGGCGACGACGTGGGATGAAAACTACATCACCTACTGAAGGTGTGCCCATGCCTCATCTTCCTCTGGACTAAGCCAATCAGCCAAAAGGTTCGGTTCACTTAACGCGATGCCAGACGCGGCAGAATCAACGTCTTGTGTCGTAACTGCAACGACGTCCCTAAGATCTTTCTCTAGATGAATGGATGTTTTTAGGCGTATTCGGCCATCAGGCTCGACGATAGCGTCATAGAAGTTCCCCATTGCCTGCTCGTTCCTCCATGCCTTCTAGTGTGATCCTAGCCTGCAATCCATCTTGCTGACTCTGCGTCAGCCATGAAGTGAGCAGGCGCCCTGCAAAATGTTCGACTTATCTGCCTTCACTCATCCTTCTAACGCCCCGGATGAGAAGCGCGCAGGTACTTGTGCTTGCAAGAAGTGAGCCTACTCCCCGTATTCTGCATCTGCATCTGGATAATGCAATGTTCATTTGCCAATGTATGTTGTAGCTGTAAACTCTGATATGTCCAGCGCACTAGCTTCATCAGCAAGGTAATACTTATTTTTTACATAGTTTAGGACAGCATTGCAATCTTTTCTGTCTACGGCTGAATCAACCCAATACACCTCGCCTGCTTGATCGAGTTCTACTGTGTCGATGACACCATCTAGAAGCTTGCGAGCAAACATGCTTTGCTTCATTTTGTCGAACCTCTCGGAATATGGGTTTAACAATAGGCTGATCGATGAAATCGTTGAGACGACCGAAGCATCTAGGCTATGGCGATGGGTAAAAAATACACTTTCTTTAAAGAAATGGCAAGCCTTGCCTTCTTCTTCCTCATCTGCCCAATCAACTACATAGGTTGAGCCTAAAAGCAAGTTATGGAAACGTTCCTTGTCTGCTGAATCTTGATGACCGAGACAAAGAAGCCACAGTACACGCAAAGTATCAGCCCCAAGGCCTGGCATTGAATTCAGCTGTCTACGTGCGTCATCGACAACCGAGCGGTGAGAAGCTCTTGCATTAAGCTCGAGTACATCAGTGTAAATATTAGAGTATTCTAAAGCTAAGTTTCTTTGTGACGAATACTCTGCAGATTCATGCTTTACCTTTAACTCCAGTAAATAGTTTTGGCCTTCAGCATCGGAGACATAAAAGTCCGGTCTCTTGCTCTTCCCCTCAGGAATCTTGGCACAGTTGAAGCCCCATTCACTGATCACTGTATGAATCAATTCTTCTGGATTCATCGCTAAGCACTTGGCGTTCACATTGATTTATAGGAATATACACTATAGGGATAGAGGTGGCAGTGCAAGCGGTCAAAAAAATGATGTTGACGTAACAAGGCTTTCTACTGAGAATTCTCTGTCGGCGACTGAGGTCTTACTGGTGGAGGTGCTTTGAAAGCACCAGTTAGGCAAAACTCAAGCCAACTTGGTACTAGCTGAGGAACAACAAACTCACGCCCGTCAGAATTCTGTTTGCCAAGGGCAGTGTTAATTGCATTAAGTTCAGGAACAGATGATTGCTTGAAGCCGGCGCGAATAGCGCCAAGATTGATACATTTATCATATTTCTTCCAGCGATCACCAGTCTCGCCAACAAGCTTAGTCTCGATTAATTTACGGAGCTTTTCCGACTCCTTCTTCTGTCTTTCATCTTCGACCGCATCTCTCTTTTCTCTGCGTTCGTTTGCCATTCTCCCCGTGTACTCATTTGCTCTATATGAACCATGCTCGGAACCTAGATACGCAGCAATAGAAATCACAACTAACGCAATGACTGAGATGCAACCTATGTTGTTGGATGAAGTGGGCTTTGATGAATTATCCATTCGCGTTTGGTCGAAGTGAAAATGTGAAAACTTCTAAGGTTGGCAAATGGCTGGCCTTGGCTATAGTTTACCCTATCATGGGATTTCGATCATGCAATTCATCCAACAACATAGTTTACCTGCGAGCGAGTCAACAAAAGCGAGCGAAGCGAACAATACTTAAATTGCTCGTCAGGTTCAATTACTTTTTGGTGATGCGCATCTAACTCCTGGTTACGATCTGCGCGGGTCCTGAATCTTGGCACGTCGCTCATCAACTTCTTGGATTAGTTGGAGGCGCCCTTTCGGATCGAGAAATGCAGGCTGGCGATCTTCGTGGTACCTAATGAATGCCCAAGGCGCAGCGGAGTGAATTGCGCGAAGAATATCCTGAACTATATCCTCATTGGTTTCGCGCGTATGGATGCCACCAAAGCGTTCATAAACGATGACGGAATTGACCTTTGAGATAAGAATAACTCCATAAAGACGTGTCGTGGTTAGCTTCGCGTGTGCCCAGATCAGATCATCAATATGAATCGGCGAAAAGCGCATCCATGTCGGGAAAAGGACCCAGTTCTGCGTGATTCTGACGCCGCTCAGCTTGAAGGGTGGCTTCGGTAACTCGGCCTCAAGTGTCCTTACAACTTGAGCGCGATGCGTGCCAATTGCCGCTCGCATGATGGCAGGGTGAGTACTAGGCTCACGCCAAATACAGATGATATTGCGACACCACTGCAGGACGAAGTAAAGCCCCGCGAGTGTTGCGGCAGACCAGGCGAATGAGCTGAAATGAGTTAGGTCTGCGAGGCTGCGAACTAAGACATATCCCAGGCTCGTTGCGAGAACTAGGGCAAGAATCGTTTGGATGAACGTGACTCGATAGAGTGTCTTGCGAAGCCAATCCATGCCAAGTAGATCTGGCGGGATGGGCGATGGAATAGCGGCGTCTGTGGCGTCGTCCGGGGACGTCAAAGGATCACCGCAATAGATACACGAAACGGCGCGGTTGGATACCTGACGCCCACACGCAGGACATTGGATGAGGAGAACTGACACGGTCTGGTCTTTGTGCGTTTAATCTCAAATTACACGACTTGTTTAGCTCACCTAACTCTGTATTGGGTAGTTCCGTTAACAACGCCCCCCGAGTGCCCCCCGTTTCCGAGAACTGCGCTGGGGCTTCGGGTTGTATGCCCGTAAAACCATTGAGGTGCAGAACCCTTGGCATAGGAAATCCAATCATAGGCGTAGTTTGCGGGTCCGCAACCACATATTCTTCGCGAAACACAACCTTGATTGAATAACCAGACCAGCTTCTAGCACTATTGAAGACAAATGTACACAGTCTGACCAATCCAATCCCTCTAACGCTGGAGTACAGATGTGTAGGTGCCGGCTTCGTCAGCTGCAATGACTTGTTAGTTGGCCCTCGTCAGAGAGACACCGTAACTTGACAGTCTCTCGGAGCGCCTACTCCGCTGGTGGCTCAATATCTCTATCTGGTAAGGCCTTGATTACATCGCACAGCTTAGGTATATCAAGTACGGCAACCCATGGGCCACTGCCACGCCTCTCACCTGTCAGTACGACTTCATGGCGTTGGAAATCCACAGCAAACGATGATTTATCTGGCCGCGGGTCCATGTGCGCAATCTTGTTCATGGCTTCTCTTAGTCCTAGCTGCGTCGCCCCAGAAACTACTATCGGTGGAAATTTTCCGGGAGTAAGCGCAGATTCGACCTCGGCAGAGCCGGCATTGCTTAGTAATGTCCCGACCTCTGCGTTGGCATCTGTCAGGAGGCCGAAGTCCTGCTCCGGTCTGACCGAGAGGGCGAGGATCTTTAGGATATCGACACCGTCTTTTGATGTACTCTCTAACTCTTGGAGCCTCTCCTGTGGATCGAGTGACTGACCGCCAACGAACGCATCACGAAAGCGTTCGCTTGCTTGCTGCAACTCAGACGCACACATATGGTAAGTGAGTCGTTTCCACATTGGTTTGGTTGTCGATGAAAGCTGATGCCTACTGTACGTCGCTTGGGATCAGATGTGACTATCATTTTATCTGTTCAGCAGTCAGCACCGAAGTGCCAATCTAACTGGGACTGGCTGTCGTTTGGGCGCTCTTGACGCAGCCTTGTGCACACTTCTTCCAATTCAAGTTTCGTCACTCAAACGTAGCCTTTGCAAATAGTACATCCAAAGGGCCGCGATTGTTCAGTATATTCGACTGTTTTGACTTGATCGATTAGCACGGAAGCTGTTACGGCATCATCATTTGGAGGCCGCTTGCGAAGCAGGTGGGCTATCCAGCGCCCCTTGCTCGATTTCTGCAAAGTTCATCCTAAGTAGGGACTACTGAGAAAGCCAAATCGACTGCAGCGCAACTTGTCTCAGCGATCGAGAGGCCTTAAACTGGCGACGAACAGGGCAATTGTCGGTTG
>Ga0209088_10002239_pt1 | contig 11965 bp, 10 predicted proteins | sample S_140625_EF_Meta_FD_187324 | JGI IMG/M metagenome (GOLD analysis project Ga0209088, IMG submission 187324) | Freshwater microbial communities from Lake Simoncouche, Canada to study carbon cycling - S_140625_EF_MetaG (SPAdes) (version 2) | ecosystem: Environmental > Aquatic > Freshwater > Lake ...
CGTTGTGTTGAAGTTAACTCCTTGAATTACGGCGAGGTTGGCCAAGGATCCCATCCGACGTTGACTGCTGTCCGCCGTCACCGATGGCTGGCCGAGAATGGGAGCGATCCCCCATCCCGCACCTGATGACCCCGGCCCTGCCCGCCAGTTCCCCGCCGCCCAACTGGGTGGAAGCGAATCATCCGCTGGGCTGGCTGATCAACCGGGTGCTGGCGGTAGAGCCCTTGCGCCACCTGCTGTTCTGGCAAGCGCGGCGGCTGATCATCCGCACCGCCGAGGGCCGCGGCATCGCCTGGCGCCAGCGGCGCGAATCGTTGCAGGCGGCTGCCGAGCCCCTGCTGGCGGCCAGCACCCGTCCCTCGCTGGCCATGCCCGCCTACTACCGGGCCCGCTTCCACGCCTACGACCAAGGCAACCTCTGCTGGGCCGCCGCCTGCGAGGCCGAGCAGGCCACCGATTCGATGGCCCTGCGGGTGTGGCCGGAAGAGCGGGACTTGGCGCCCGAGGTGGCCCAGCTGCGATTGCGTCGCGCCATCTTCAGCGCGATCGAACCAATCCTCACCGCCCCCGTGCGGCGGGCGCTCGATCTGGGCTGTTCGGTGGGGGTGGGCACCTTCGCCCTGCGGGAGTGGCTGCTGGAGCGGCAGGCGGCGGAGGGTGACTTACCGCTGGTGGAGGGTCTCGATCTTTCGGCCCAGATGCTCGCGGTGGCCCGGGTGCGGGAGGGGGAGCTCCTCGCCGCATCCGGCTCCCGCGCCTCCCTCCCTCCGATCGCCTGGCACCACGGCGCCGCCGAAGCCACCGGCCTGCCCGCTGCCGCCTACGACCTGATCACCCTCCAATTCGTCTGCCACGAACTGCCCCAGTCCGCCACCCGCGCCGTGCTGGCCGAGGCCGCCCGCCTGCTGCGGCCCGGCGGCGTGATCGCCCTGGTGGATCAGGACCCCGATTCCGCCGTGATCCGGCGCCTGCCCGCCCCGATCGCCACCCTGCTCAAGAGCACCGAGCCCTACCTGGAGGATTACTTCCGGCTCGATCTGCCGGCCGCCCTGCGGGAGGCCGGTTTCCAGGGGGTGCGGTGCACGGCGGCCGATCCGCGGCACCGGGTGCTGGTGGCCCGGCGCTGAGCAACCGCCGCCCTAACCCAGGGCGGGTTCAGACGGGTGCCGCATGGGCGGCTGCGGGGCCGCCGGCGCTTTCCCACCCCTGCAGCACGATCTTCCCCAGGGTGCGCCCCCCCTCCAGCAGAGCGTGGGCCTGGGCAAGGTTCCCAGGGCTGATTGGCTCCAGGTGGGTTACCGCCGTGCTGCGGATCGCCCCGGCCTCCAACAGTTCCGCCAGTCGCTGCAGGATCTCCCCCTGCCGGCCCTGGTCGGGGGTGCGGAACTGGGGGCGGGTGAACATGAATTCCCAATGGAAGCTCACGCTCTTGGCCTTGAGGAGGTTGAGATCCAGCGGGGCGCGGTTACCCACGATCGCCACGATCGCCCCCTGGGGCCGGATCAACTCGGCCATCACCGACCAATAGGCGTCGGTGTCGCTGAAGTTGGCGATGGTGTCCACCTCGGGCAGGCCCAGCGCCGCCAACTGGGGGGCCAGGGGCTGGCTGTGGTCCACGACATGGCTGGCGCCCATGCGCTCGCACCAGGCCCGGCTTTCCAGCCGGGAGGCGGTGGCGATCACCACCAGGCCGGCCCGCCGGGCCAGCTGGATGGCGATCGAGCCGACCCCGCCAGCGCCCCCGATGATCAGCAGGCTGCGGCCCGCATCGGCGCCCTCGGGATCCAGCCGCAGCCGCTCGAACAGCGCCTCCCAGGCCGTGAGGCCGGTGAGGGGCAGGGCCGCCGCTTCGGCAGCAGTGAGATTGGTGGGCCAGCGGCCGCAGATCGACTCCTCCACCAGCACCCGCTCGGCGTTGCAACCCGGCCGGCTGATGTCGCCGGCGAACCACACCCGATCGCCCGGGACGAAGCTCTCCACCGCAGCCCCGGTGGCTTCCACCACCCCGGCGGCATCCCAGCCCAGCAGCCGCGGCGGCGTGCCAGACCCGGGCCCTAGCAGGCCGGAGCGCACTTTGATATCGACTGGGTTCACGGCCACCGCCTCCACCCGCACCAGGAGGTCGTGGGGCCCGGGCACCGGATCGGGGAGGTCCACCAACGCGAAGGCTCCCGGATCGCTGCAGGGAAGGCTGCCGTAGGCCGCAATCGCTTTCATCTCACCAGCCTTTGGCCTGGCCGGAGGCCTGCTGCAGGGCCTGGATGCGGGCCTCAAGCGGCGGGTGGCTGGCGAACAGGCGCAGGAAGCCGGGCGGCTCGTTGATCTTCAGGCTGGCGAGGGTGGGCTCATCGCGGGGGTCCTGCAGATTCACCACCTGGCCCAGGCTCTGCAGGGCCCCGACCATGGCGCCGGGGCTGGTGAGCCTGGCCGCGCCGGCATCGGCGCGGAATTCGCGGTGGCGTGAGAACCAGGCGGTGATCAGGGATCCCAGCACCCCCAGCAGGATCTCGAGGGGCCAGATCAGCAGCATGGTGGGCGGCGGCGCCATGCCGCGGCCGTCCTCCCGTTCGCCGCGGGGCAGCAGGAAGGCCACCGCCCGCGAGAGGAACATCACGAAGGCGTTGATCACCCCCTGCAGCAGGGTCATGGTCACCATGTCGCCGTTACCCACGTGGCTCATCTCATGGGCCAGCACCGCCTCCAGCTCCTGCGGCGGCATCCCCTGCAAGATGCCCGTCGACACCGCCACCAGGGCCCGGTTGGGGGAGGGGCCGGTGGCGAAAGCGTTCCATTCCGGTGAGCCATAGATGCCCACTTCGGGCATCGGCAGACCGGCCTTCTGGGCCAGGCCCGCCACCGTGCCGTGTAGCCAGCTTTCGGCCGATCCGCCGCCTTGGCCCACCAGTTGGATGCCCATCATCCGCTTGGCCGACTCGGCCGAGAATTGCAGCGCAATCCAGGCCCCCAGCACGCCCCACACGAAGCTGGTCACCAGCAGGGGCAGCAGCGGCAGGTCGGGGGGCAGCAGCCCGATGGCGGTGAGCAGGTTGAGGATCAGGGAGATCGTGAGCACCACCGCCAGGTTGGTGATCAGGAACAGAAGGGTGCGCAGGGCCATGGGGTTGGATGTCAGGAACGCAAGGCAGCTGGGCGACAACGCTCCGGGGACTGACTGGGGCGTTGGGAAGGGAGCCTGGTCGCCATCCCTTCTGTTGGAAAGGTAGCGATGGCCAGCCAATCTGGTGGTTGTTGATTGGACCCTTCCCGCCTCGATCGTCGAACGCCTTCCCCCGAGCTTCCGGTTGCGCGCCACGCCAATCACCGCCGCATCCCCGCCGCCCCACCCCGGCCAGCTCGGGCACCGGCTCCCTCCCTGGCGCATCGGCGTCAAGCGCGACAGCATTCCTCCAGGACACCGCATTCCGCCGGCATGATCCGCGAGCACGTGCTGCTGGGACCGCACCGCCGGCCGACGGGCCAGGCGGCGGCGGCCGTGACGCCCCCGCCGGCTCCAGGCCCCACCCCACCAGAGCGTCCCCGGCTGGTCGGCCTCACCCCCGGCCTGCCTCCAAGCGGGCTTGAGGCCGGTGTGATTGCCCGCCTGCTGGAGGGGGATCCGCAAGATCCGCTGGCCGCCTCCCTGCTCGACACCCTCGCCAGCCTCACCGCCGCGGCCCTGCAGCAGACGCCCAACGGTTCCGCAGGCTCCACCCCCGCTGAAGTGCGCGGTGTGGCCGCCCGCATCGCCACCGGCCTGGCCGTGGCCCTGCTCGAGTCCGACCTGACCGACCGCATCACGGCCCGGCTGGCGGAGGAGGCTCCCTTCGCCGAGGGCTGGCGCTCCTGTCCGGAGTAGACCCCGGCGCTCCGCGGGCCTTGCTTGCGGCGCCGCCCCCCAGCACCCGTAACCTCAGCGGCATTTCCCCCGGCCGCCCCATGCCCGTGCTCAACCGCTGGTCCGACGCCGATGCCGCTGCGGCGGTGGCCCACTACGGCGTCCAGGGCGTGGCCGAACCCCTTGCCCTGCGCACCTACTCCGCCCGCCTGCTGGGAGCCGATCCGGATCTGGTGCTGCACGGCGGCGGCAACACCTCGGTGAAAACCACCGTGACCGGGCTGCTCGGGGAAACCATTCCTGTTCTGTGCGTGAAGGGTTCCGGCTGGGATCTCGGCACGATCGAGCCCCCCGGCCACCCGGCGGTACGGCTCGAGCCCCTGCGCGCCCTGCGGGCTCTGGACTCCCTCAGCGATGAGGCGATGGTGGCCGCCCAGCGCAACAACCTGATCGATCCGGCCGCCCCCAACCCCTCGGTGGAGGCGCTGCTGCATGCCTTCCTGCCCCACACCTTCGTGGACCACACCCACTCCTCGGCGCTGCTGGCCCTGGCTGATCAGCCCGATGCCGCCGAGGTCTGTCGTCAGGTGTTTGGCGAGCGGGTGGTGCTGGTGCCCTACGTGATGCCCGGCTTCGCCCTAGCCCAGTCGTGCGCCGATCTCTACGAGGCGGCCGCCGAGCGGGCCGCCGCCAGCGGCATGGAACTCGAAGGCATGGTGCTTCTCAAGCACGGCCTCTTCTCCTTCGGCGCCACGGCAAAGCAGAGCTACGCGCGGATGATCGAGCTGGTGCGGCTGGCCGAGCAGCACCTGGCCACGGGGAACCGCCAGAGCCAGCCGGCGGCGGTGCCGGAGCGCCCGGCTCCTGCGGCGGAGCTGCTGCCGCGCCTGCGCGGTGCCCTGGGCCGGGCCGCCAATGCCGCCGGCGCTCGCTCCCACTGGCTCCTGGATCTGCGCGCCACACCCTTGGCCCGAGCTGTGGTCGATGACGCCCGCCTGGCTGACTGGGCCCGCCGCGGCGTCGCCACGCCGGACCATGTGATCCGCACCAAGGCCCATCCCCTGGTGCTCCCCGCCGCCCCCACCGCCGGGGACGCGGCCGCCCTGGAGGCCTGGAGCGCCGCGTTGGCACCGGCCCTGCAGGCCTACGCCGCCGACTATCAGGCCACCTTCGAGCGCCAGAACGCCCGGGTGGGGGGCATCAAGAAGCCCCTCGATCCGCTGCCCCGGGTGGTGGCGATCCCGGGATTGGGCCTGGTGGGAATCGGCAAATCGGCCGCCGATGCGGCGGTCACCGCTGACATCGCCGAAACCTGGGCCACCACCCTGCTGGCCGCCGAGAGCATCGGCCGCTTCGAGCCCGTGGGGGAGGACGACACCTTCGACATGGAGTACTGGAGCCTGGAGCAGGCCAAGCTCGGCAAGGCCGCCGAGAAGCCCCTGGCCCGCACCGTGGTGGTGGTCACCGGCGGGGCAGGGGCGATCGGCGCCGCCACCGCCCTCGCCTTCGCGGCCCAGGGCGCCGATCTGGCCGTGCTCGACCTCGATGGCGAGGCGGCAACGGCCGTGGCCCAACGCTGCGGCCCCCGCGCCCTCGGCCTGGCCTGCAACGTGACCGATCCGGCCCAGGTGGCCAGCGCCTTCGCGGCGGTGGCGGCCCACCTCGGCGGCCTCGACATTGTGGTGAGCAACGCCGGGGCCGCCTGGGCCGGCCGCATCGCCGAGATCCCCGAGGCCGACCTGCGGGCCAGCTTCGAGCTCAACTTCTTCGCCCACCAGCACGTGGCCCAGGCCGCCCTGGCCCTGTTCCGCCTCCAGGACCAGGTTGCGGCAGGGGGGAATGCCGCCAACGCAGGTCCGGATGCCGCGGCCGGTGGCGCGGGTTCTGGCGAGGATGCCACCGCCCGCCTCGGCGGCCAGCTGCTGTTCAACGTGAGCAAGCAGGCCCTCAACCCCGGCCCCGGCTTCGGCGCCTACGGCACCAGCAAGGCTGCCCTGCTGGCCCTGGTGCGCCAGTACGCCCTGGAGGAGGGCGGCGCCGGCATCCGGGTGAATGCCATCAACGCCGACCGGATCCGCTCCGGCCTTCTCACCGACGCCATGATCCGCGAGCGCTCCGCCGCCCGGGGCCTCTCCGAGGCCGACTACATGGGCGGCAACCTGCTGGGCTCGGAGGTTCGCGCCGAGGATGTGGCCGAGGCTTTCGTGGCCCTGGCGCGCCTGGAGCGCACCACCGGCGCGCTGCTCACCGTGGATGGCGGCAACGTGGCGGCGATGGTGCGCTGAGGTCTTGCCGGCGCCGGCCTTGGCGATCCTGCCTGGCTGATCCGGGCGGCACACGATCAGCCGCCTGAGCTTGAGGTTCCCTCAGGCCGCCGGGCCCGCCTGCGCTGCCCGCCCGGCCAGCACCAGGGCCAACACGATCCACAGCACCACCAGCCCCAGGCAGAGGCCGCTCCAGAGGGGGAGGCCCAGGCGGGTCACGGCCAGGGGGGCCACCACGGTGATCACCCCCCCGGCGATCAAGGGCTGGAGCAGCAGCTGCTTGATCGAGAAGGCCGGCAGGGCATCGGCCTGGTCGTCGGGGTCAGCCATACGCAGCAGCAGCAGGCCGCTGGCCGCCACGCCGGTGGCCTGGCCAAATTCCAGGATGCCCCGCTCAAACCATGGGGCGGGCAGGATCCGCGGCCCCAGCACCAGCACCACGCCCAGGTTCCACACCAGGCCCGCCAGGGCCAGAGCGGTGAGAGGAATCCAGTCCTGGGCGAGCAGCGAGAGGTCGAGGCAGGCGGTGGCGGAGGTAATCAGCAGATCGGCGGCGAGGGTTGCCACCAGCCCCTGGATCGCACTCGAGGCCACCGAAGCGTTGCCGCTGCGCTCCAGCACCAGCCGCACCAGCAGCGAGCCGATAATGGCCAGGGGAAACACGGGGAAGGCCTCGATCACGGCGGCAAAGCCGCCTCCCACGACCCCGGCCCCCCAGCGCAACCCCTCCAGGGCCAGCCAGCCGATCCCCACCGCGATCCCGGCCAGCGCCAGGTTCACGGCCCAGGCAGCCAGGCTGGGGCTCAGGAAGCCGGTTTCGGCGACTGTGGTGTTGGGGGGTTCAGGACGATCGGAGGGGTCAGGCAAGGAGCCGGCAGGATCCGCCAGCGATCCCCCCTCCCTGGCGTCGCCAGTGAAGGCCGTGGCCCCACCCCCCATCAGCGGGAGTGCTGCGGTGGTCGGATCCGCTATCGGAACCGCGCCGGCCTCGCCAGGGGGGGCGGTGATCCCGGCCGCGTTCTGGGCCGCTGGCGCCATGAAGGTTGCCTCCGGCGCCGGGGCGGACCCGCCCTCTGTTGCCAACACCGGTGCCACCACCTGCAGCCAGCCGACACGACGGGCCACCACCACCACGATGCCGCCCACCAGCGTGGAGCTGAGCAGCCCCACCGTGGCCATCGCCAGGCCCAGCGCTTCGCCACCTGGAAAGCCGAGACGCGCGTAGGTGGGTCCCATGGCGGCGGCGGAGCCGTGCCCCCCTTCGTAGGACACCTCGATCAGGCAGGCCATCAGCGGATGCACCCCCTCCAGGCGGCCCTGCAGGGCCATCACCACCAGGGCCGCCACCAGGTACTGGCCAAAGGCCAGGGTGAGAGCGAGCAGCACTTGGGCGGAGAGGGGTCGCCAGAGCCCCCCCGGCCGGGGCAGGGGTTTAGCCACCAGCAGGGTGCCGAACACCAGGGTGAGCAGGATCAGCGGCAGCTCCTGCCACACCGCCAGCACCCCCGGGGGAATCAGGGGCAGGGGTCCGGAGGGGGCCAGCAGTAGGCCGATCACCCCCGCCAGCAGGGCTTCCGGCACGCCCCATTGGCGGCTGCCCAGGATCCGCCCCAGGCCGGTGCCCAGGGCCAGCACCAGCACCAGAACCGCCAGGGCCAGGCCCCAGCTGGCCGCCGGCGCCAGGGCTGCGGTGGCCGCAGGGCTGAGGGACAGGAGCAAGGAGGGCGCGATCACGGCATGAATCCTGCACCCCCGCGGGGTCCGGACCGGTGCCCTTCGCTGCCGTCAGGGCAGATCGAGATGGCGGCGGAAAAAGGCTTCGGTGGCCTCCAGCACCCGCTGCTGCACCCCCCGGTCGCGGAAGCCATGGCCCTCGCCGGGGAAGAGATGCACCTCCACCGGGATCCCCCGTTCCCCCAGGGCCAGGGCCATGCGTTCGGTCTGATCCGGCGGCACCACCGCATCCTCCAGGCCCTGGAAGAAGATCACCGGCACCGCGATGCGGTCGGCGTGGAGCAAGGGGGAGCGCTCCCGGTAGGTGGCCGCCGCCTCCGGCCACGGCCCCACCAGGCCATCGAGATAGCGCGCCTCAAAGCGGTGGGTGTGGCGCGCCATGCCCTCCAGGTCGGCCACCGCATAGCGGCAGGCGCCGGCCCGGAACACCGCATCGCCACAGAGGGCCGCCAACACCGTGAAACCTGCGGCGCTGCCACCCTCGATCGCGATCCGCCGCCCATCGACTCGCCCCGCCGCGACCAGGGCGGCGGCAGCGGCCGCACAGTCGGCCCCATCCACCACACCCCACTGCCCGTCGAGCCGTTCGCGGTAGGCCCGGCCGAAGCCGGTGGAGCCGCCGTAGTTCACATCCACCACCCCCCAGCCGCGGCTGGTCCAGAACTGGATGGCCAGGTTCAGCCCCGTGCGGGCCATCCCCGTGGGTCCGCTGTGGCCCTTCACCAGCAGGGGGGCGCCGGGGTGGCTGCCGCCGCGGGGGGGGTAATACCAGGCCTGGGTGGGACGGCCGCCGTGGCCCTCGAACCAGAGGGGCTCTGGGCGGCTGATGGCCGCCGCCGCCAGGGGGCTGGCGGCGGCGGGGGTATGGCGCCAGCGGCCGCTAGCGGTGTCGAGTTCAAGCAGGCCTGCCGGATCGGAGGGGGAGGCGGCGATGGCCACCAGGCGGCCCCGCTCAGCCACCACGGCGGCCAGATCATCGAAGGGCAGGTCGTAGGGCTGCCAGCTGAAGGCTGGGCCGCTGCAGGCGCTTTGCTGCGATCCCCCCTGAACGGATTCCAGATCTCCTAACGGAACGGTTGTCTGCCCACTGGTCGTGATGGCCTCCTGCCCTCGCGTCGCACCACCGTCTTGTCCTGCCACCACCAACCGGCCCAGGCGCCAACGACCTTCGAAGCAGGCGGCCGCGACCAGCGCCTGGCCATCCCAGGCGCTGGTCGCCATCCCATACACCCACTGGGGCATGCCGAATTCGGCCTGCAGCGGCAGCAGGGGCTGCCAGGCGGACTCCTTTCCTGCGGCCAGGGCCTCGGCGGCCTCAAGCCGCTCAAGGTTCCACCAGCCGCTGCGGTCGGAGCTCACCACCAGATCGGCCGGCTGGCCCTCCCGGGGAATCCAGAGGGGCTGAAACAGCGAAACGGCTGGAGCCTCCCCAGCCATGGTGCCGGCGATCAGCCGGCAGTCCTCAAGCAAGCCCTCCAGCGTCAGCCGCCCCAGCCAGAGCTGGCTTCGCTCCCAGGGCATGGCCGGCCGCTGCCACTCGATCCAGGCCAGGTGGCTGCCGGATGGACTGAGCACGGCGTAGCCGCAGAAATCAGCGGGTTGACGCAGCAGCTGCGGCTCGCCGCCGGCCAGGGGCACGCTCACCAGGGCCTCCTGATCGCCCGTTTCAAGAACGCCGATCCAGCGGCCACGGGACGAGTCGATCAGGCCATCGGCGAAGCGGCGCTCCGGATCGGCCTCAGTGAGCCGCCGAGGCTGACCACCCTCCATCATCTGCGGGCTGGCGGTGGGGTCTGCGGAGGCGCCGGCCTCAAGGGGGGGCAGATCCAGACACCAGAGGCAGCGGTCACCGTCATCGACCCACACCACCACCGCGGCCCCGGCCGGCATGCAGCCCACCGTGTAGGCGCCGCCGCCATAGGCATGGATGCGGCTGCGCACATCGGCCCCGGCCGGGGTGATCTCCTGACCGGGCGACGCGCAGGCGGTGAGGGTATCGGGAAGTCCCACCGGCCCCGCCGGCCGCATCACCAGGCGGGTGCGGCCGCCATCCTCCGGCCTGCGCTCCAGCCAGAACAGCCTTCCGTCTTGCAGCCGCGGCTCAGACCAGATCGGGATCGCGCCCACCACCTGTGACGCCGCTAAAGGGGCATGCCAACCCACCGAATGCTCCCGCCCATGGCTCCTACAATCTGAACCAACGTTTCAGGATCTGCCCGTTGGCGCGCAGCTTCGCCCAGATGGCCCGGTCGGCCGAGCAGGGCAACCGCACGGTCCACGTGCCCAAGGAGCCCCTGGCCGAATCACCGCTGCCGATTCACACCCTCGGCGCCCGCGAACTGCGCACCGCCGCCAGGCGGATCAGCAAGGTGGATGAGCCGTTGCGCGATCTCGTCCGCGACATGCTGCGCAGCATGTACACCGCCCGCGGCATCGGTCTGGCGGCACCCCAGGTGGGGGTCCACAAGCAGTTGCTGGTGATCGACCTCGATCTCGAGGAGGCCGCCACCCCGCCCCTGGTGCTGATTAATCCAGAGATCACCGCCGCCAGCGCCTCGTTCAACACCTACGAGGAGGGCTGCCTGAGCATTCCCAAGGTGTACCTCGAGGTGGTGCGCCCCTCCACGGTGGAGGTGAGCTTCCGCGACGACCAGGGTCGCCCGCGCCGGATCAAGGCCGATGGCCTGCTCGCCCGCTGCATCCAGCACGAGATGGATCATCTCAATGGCGTGCTGTTCGTCGATCGTGTGACCGACGAGCAGAGCCTCCATGAGGAGCTGCGGCAGCACGGTTTTGAGCGCAACCACGTCCAGTCGATCCGCTGACATGCCGATGAAACCCCTGGCGGGCCTCTTCCTGGCCCTGGCCTGCGTGCTTGGCATCGCTGCCACGGGCTCGGTGTTTGAGCTGGCCTATGGCGAGCCCGATCTTGGTGTCACCACCACCCGGTTGATCCTGGGGGCCTGCCTCCCCGGCACTGTGGTGGCCCTGGTGCTGGCCATCCGCATCAACCGCCCGGCCTGAGCAGCGGCATCGCGGCAACAACGCATCGGTTCCGACATGATCCCGCTGCCTGAGCGCGCGTCGATCGGCTCCGGCCCCCCTTCTTCCAGGACCGGCTAATCCGCTAACGGACCTTGTCGAGCCTTCCCGGCCGGCCGCAGGAGGGGCCACCGATCCCCTGGGGACGCTTGCCCCCTGCATACGATTCGCCCAGCAGCCATCCGCCGTGAGGTTCCCCGTGCGTCTTTCCTTCCCCCTCCGGAATGCGTCCCCTTCGGCCCGCGCCGCAGCGGTTTCCCTGGTCGGATGTCTCGCCGGCGGGGTGGTAATGGGACCAGGAGCCCTGTCCGTGGGAGCCCAGGGCCAGGCCCCCTCCGCTTTCGCCAGGCCGGCGCCCTCCCTGTTCGGCATGGCTGAGCTCGATCCCCAGAAACTTCTGGTGGTGGCAGCGCCGATCGGCAGCAGCAGCCGCTCCCAGCTGAATATCTATGAACAGGTGAACGGACGGCGCCCCTGCTTCGCGGTGGCGGAGGGGCGCCCGGCGGTGGTGAGCCCCCTGCTCAGCACCTTCGACTTCACCGGCATCTGCGGTCGCTACATCGATGCCAACGGCTACTCCGTGCGGGTGGGGGACACCGATCTGGCCACGGTCTACCGCCTGAGCGTGGTGAATCAGGGCGCCGACATCCTGCTGATGGCCCTGCCCACCCGCCCTGGTGCCGGTCCGGAGATGGTGGTGGGCCGCACCCTCGGCAATGGCACCGGCTTCTTGAAGCTGGAGCTGGAGCCCGGCTGGCGCCTCGCGCGCCGTACCTTCCGCGGCCGCTCCTTGGGCCATGTCTACCTCTACCGCGACAGCTGGCCGGCGGAGTCGCAGACCCCCGCATTGGCTCCGGCTACCCGTGTCCCCTCGGGGGCCGTTGCACCGGCCGCCGGCCACTCGACCCTCCCCTCACCGCCGCCGGTAGCCCGTTGAGGGTCGGTTGCTAGGGTGGAAAGCTGTTGGCGTCTCCACAACGTTTCATGACCCAGGTCACCGTCGGCGAAAACGAAGGGATCGAATCCGCCCTGCGTCGCTTTAAGCGCCAGGTGTCCAAGGCCGGCATCTTCGCCGATCTGAAGCGGCTGC
>Ga0209088_10002244_pt1 | contig 11957 bp, 10 predicted proteins | sample S_140625_EF_Meta_FD_187324 | JGI IMG/M metagenome (GOLD analysis project Ga0209088, IMG submission 187324) | Freshwater microbial communities from Lake Simoncouche, Canada to study carbon cycling - S_140625_EF_MetaG (SPAdes) (version 2) | ecosystem: Environmental > Aquatic > Freshwater > Lake ...
AGGCCCGGGGCGCCGCGTCGGTGGCACAGGAGCTGGATGGGGCTGCCCAAGGGGGGGAGGGATTGCCCTGGCAAGCCTACGGGCCGGCCCTGCACCAGGCAGGCCCCACAGGCGCCCGAGTACCATTTGTTTTGCAGACCCCAGCCCAAGTTCAATAATCACCAGCAACTACCGCTGTAGGTAGCCATAGCTCTGAACAGCTCAGATCAAGCTGAGCAATTCGAATTATTACCAGAAGCGGATAGCTTGCTTCAAGGGCAAAGCCGATCACCTACGCCGTATCCGAGGCAACCCAACCCTGGGCAGGCAGTCTGGCTAGTGTCACAAACTCCTGACTCAGCTATTGACCAATTCCAATTCCTAACCTTATATTCGTATCGTAGATCTCTATTTCGAGAACCTTGGCCTTCACAACGGTAACCGGCTCCAACGGCGTGACTTCCCTGGTCGGTACCAGCGGAATTGACGTAGCAACCATCGTCACTCTTGCCAACAAAGTTTTTGTTGGCGGTCAACAGGCCAACGACACCATTTATGTCAACTTGTCTACTGGCAGTGATGTCGTTACTGCTTACACCGTAAACGGTGGAGCCGGTGACGATATCATCAACTCTTCGAACACTGTCCTTGACTCTATTTTTAATGGCGACGGAGGCACAGGGGTGGCTGGCAACGATACCCTCACCTTCAATGGTCTCCTCATTAATTCTCAAGTTAATGCGGGTGCCGGTAATGACAACGTCTTTGTTTTTTCTGGTTTCAACAACAGCAGCTTGGACGCCGGTGATGGTAATGACGTTCTTTCTCTTTCCAGCCTCAATAGCAGCAACGTCCTCGCAAACAGTGGTAATGATGTCATCAATTTAGGTGGTGCTATTGGCAGCAGCACCGTGAACGGCAATGCTGGCGATGACTCCATCACAATTTCAGGTACTATTGATACTTCATTTATATACGGTGGGCAAGGCACGGATCTAATTTCCTCTTTCGCCAATGCGTCTAGCCTTCTTATCAATGGCAATAAGGGTTCTGACACCATTAATCTTGGCGCTGCAGCATTTGTCGCTAGCACCGTTTATGGCGGACAAGGCAACGACATAATCAACGCCATGAATGTAACTAACTCTACTGGAGGGCTTCTTTTAGGTACCGCTGCAGGTGCCACTCTCTCTGGTGATCTTGGTGATGATTCGGTTTACGGCACCAATGGCATCGACACTGTCAGCGGTGGCGATGGCGATGACACAATCCGCGGTTCTTTTGGGGGTGACGTAATTACTGGCGGCACCGGTAGTGATCTGTTCAGTTACGTTAATACTGTAGAAGCAACCGTTAATGGGAGCACCGGTTTTGATACAATCACTGACTTTGTTGCCAATACTTCCGCTGGTGCTCCCTTCGACGGAGATCGCTTTGACATCTTTAACCCTGCTGCTGGCATCCAAGCCTTCGGCAACATAGGAACTAACTTTGGCGGTGCAACTACTCTCGCAGCTGCCCTTACTAATGTCATGGGTGGTTTGGCTGCCAACCGGGTTGGATTGGTCACACTGACAGCTGAAGCAATAGGTGCTTCCTACGCAGGCAACTACTTGGTCGTCAACGACGGTACAAATGGTTACCTGAATACCGCTGATGCTGTGGTCAAGTTGAATACCTTGGCTGGCATTACTGCAGCTACATTTGTTTGATTTCAGTTTTTTGTTTAAGTAAGACCTGCCCCCCCCCTATATATATGGGGGGGCTTTTTTTTGAATTTATTTTTCTTGTTTTGCCCCTGGGTATGAATATACTGTTTGTCCATCAAAACTTCCCTGGGCAATACCGGCATGTCTTGAAGGCTCTAGCCATGTCTGCCAATATGAAGATGGTTGGGCTTGGTGTTGAGGCACTGCAAGAGCCCATTCCAGCTGGCGTGCAGGCAATTCGTTATGGAATTAACCGCCGAAATGCGGGTGATATTCACCCATGGGCCCTTGAAACGGAAACCAAGGTGATCCGCGGTGAAGCGTGTGCTAACGCAGCCCATCAACTGAGTCAGGCTGGATTCAGTCCAGATCTGATTTGTGCTCACCCTGGCTGGGGTGAATCCCTGTTTCTCAGGGAGATCTGGCCTAATGCCCCAATCCTTCACTATCAGGAGTTCTACTACCAATCCATCGGCTTCGATCTCGATTTTGATCCGGCTACCCAGGGAGGCACGAGTTGGCAGAAAGCGGCGCGCGGCAAAATGAAGAATGCATCCTTGCTCATTGCTATAGATAATGGCAACTGGAATGTGTGCCCCACATCATTTCAACGCAGCACCTTTCCCGCCCACTGGCAAGAGAGTATCAGTGTGATTCACGATGGCATTGACACCAACGCCGCCAAGCCCAATCCTGCTGTTCAACCGCTCAAGCTACCCGATGGCACCAAACTGCGCCGCGGAGAGCCGATCATCACCTTCGTGAATCGCTCGATTGAGCCCTACCGCGGCTGTCACACATTTATCCGCGCCATTCCCGAGCTGCAGCGTTGCTGCCCCAAGGCCAGAATAGTTATCGTTGGACGACAAAGTGGCGTCAGCTACGGCGCTGTCTGTCCACAAGGGGAATGGAAGGATATGTTCCTTGCTGAAATCGAGGGGCAGTACGACCCCTCCCGGGTGCATTTCACTGGCCAGTTGCCCTATGGCTCTTTCCTGCATCTGCTGCAGCTCAGCCAAGCCCATGTCTACCTCACCTATCCCTTCGTTTTGAGCTGGAGCCTGCTGGAGGCGATGAGTACGCAGTGCGCCATCGTCGGCTCGGCCACGGCTCCTGTGCAGGAAGTGATCCAGCATGGCCACAACGGCCTACTGGTGGATTTTTTCGATCACCAGGCCCTGGCCGAAAGCGTGGCTGATCTGCTCAACAACCGTGAACATGCCGAAGAACTTGGCCGCAACGCCCGCGCCACCATCCTCAAGGATTACGGCCTTGAGCAGTGCGTGCCCCGCCATCTGGCGCTGATGGAACTCGTGGCCTCAGGGGCCCTGAGCCGGCGCTGAGGCGTTGGCCATGCAAGCCGGCACAAATCTCAGAGACAGGAAGCGCCGCAGCGCTCACAAAGCCCCCTTGCTGGCTTGCACCGGGTTGGCGGGCGTGCGCAGCGGCAACCGCTCCAGATGCAGCAGAAAGGATGGATGGCCATGCTCAAGGCACAGGAAATCACGTTCCGCCCACACCGGCTTGAGCACCGGAAACTGGCCCAGCACCGTGCCGGTGGCAGCCGTTTCCAACGGCCCCACAAAAACCGTGGGCTCGGCAGCCCGCTCCAGCAGCAGCTGTCGTTGCACCTCGCTCAGGCAGAAGCTGCCGGAATGGGGATTGCTGGCCACCGCAAACCCCACCGACCGCCCATCCCAATAGGTGCCGCGAGCGAACTCCTGCTCCTGATCAGCCCACACCGGCTCCTGCTGCTCCACCGGTTTCACCGGGCCATCCACACACAGCCGCATCGGTGCCTGGGCCACGCAAGGCTCAAGCCGGTGGGGCATCAGCACATAGCGATGCTCGGTGCGCTCGGTGAACCACACCAACTTGTCCACGTAGCGCGGATCCTGAATCACCAGATCATCCTCGAAGTAGAGGTGCAGATCGGCGCCGATCTCCTGGCTGCGCAGCCAGGCTGCCGCCGCCAGCGGCAACTGCAGCGGATCCTCCAGATCCAGCTGGTGGATCGACAACCGATTGGCAAACAGGTCGGCCACCTCCTTGAGATAGTGCTCTCCGGTCACAAACAAGTGCAGCTCCACCTGCACCCCGACCAGCCGGGTGCCGGCTAGGGGCGTGGCCGGCGTTTGCTCCAGCATCTGCTCCGCTGGATTGAGGATGAAATCGATGGCCTGCCGATTCAGCGCCAGTACTCCCGCCAGGCAGCGGCCCAGCGCCACACTGCGCGCCAGTTTGGTGCCCACCCGCGTGGAGCCATAGCCCAGCGAGCTCTCACTTTCGCGGTAATAGTGTGGAACCACCACCCGCAGCCGGCACGGTCGCATGGACTGCATCTGCGGCACAGGCATTCAGGTTCCTGCAATTCTGCAACCCCAGCACCGCAACTTCCGTCCCCGCCATGGAGCCCCCACCCGCCTACCTGCCTGCTGAGCAATGCGTAACGCTGCTGTTGGCCCAAGCCCAGCGGCTGGGAGTGTTGGTGCGCTGGCAGCAGCCGTTGGGCACCACAGCACTCGCAGGCGCCTATCACGCCCTGCCGGGCCAGCCTGGCGTGCTCGAACTCAAGGCGCCGGCATCAGCACCCGCCAGCCCCGAGCTCTGCAGCTTGATCAGCCATGAGATGGTGCACGTGCTGCAGCACTGGCGCGGCCAGCTGCAGGCCCTGCTGCCCCTGGGCTGGCCTATTGATGGCGCCCCGCCCGGCCAACTCCTCTCGCTCCACGAGGCCGAGGCGTACACCGCCCAAGGCCAGCCACAACTAGTGCTGGCGGCGCTGCGGCAGTTGCAGCCTCCCTCGGGGCAAGGGCCTCAGATCCAGCTGAAGCCATAGCGGCTCTCCACCCAGGCATAGGTGGTAGCCAGCTGCTGCCGAAGCCGCTGGCGCACGGCGAGCGGCACCGCTGCGGCTTCACCATGGCCCGCATTCGCCGGTTGCAGGAGCACGGGCAGCGGTGTGGGCTCCAGCTCCAGAAAAGCCAGCACTTGCTGCCAGGTGGCTGCGGGCCGCTCGAACAGATCTTCGCTGCGCAGCACCAGCAGTTGATCTGTCGGGAACAGCCTCTCCAACCGCTGCAGTTGTTCGCCGTAGCGGCTGCGGGCCAGGTAGCTGTGCTCTTGGTGGCTGCGGTGGCAGCCATCGGCGGCGGCCAAAGCAACCTCCGCTCCCACGAGCCGTTGCGACTCGGCGGCCAGAGCCGGCTCAAGCTCCAGCGGCTCCAGGCCCAGCCGCCGGGAGTGGAAATACTGCGACAACGTCCGTTCCACCGGATCCCGCAACAACACGATCAACTTCGCCCGAGGCAACAGCCGCTGGATGCGGGCCGGTGCCTCAGGATGAAACAGGTAGTAGGGCGTGATCTCACCGCAGCGCTGATCCGGTCTGGCCGCCGCAAACTTGTTGCGATACCAGGCTTCCCCTGCGGCGTAGTGGAGGCTGAAGTAATGGAGTTCCTTGGCGGGCGGCAGGTATGCGCCCGGGTGCTGCTCCAGTAGGAGCTGCAGGCTTGTGGTGCCGCCTTTCTGCACCCCAAGGCCAAGGAAATGGGGAAAAGGTCCTTCCATCAACTCCTTGCCCCCGTCCACATCGCATGGCTGTCAAACCACCCCGGCAGGGGGATGTGCTGGCCATCCGCCCAGGCGATCAGTCGCCGCGGCAGACCGCCGATCCAAGGCGATGGCCGGCGCGCCAGCTCCCGAAACCAGGAGCGGGGCCCCACCATTCGATAGGCGCAGAACAACAGGCTGTAATTAAGCAGCACCCAGCCCAGCGGGCGCCAGGGCCCCCCGCAGAGCTCCGGCACCGGACCAGAGCAGCCCGGCTCGAAGCTCCAGAGGCACCCATCCGGACAAGGGACCTGTGCGGCGCATTCCAGATAGGCTTGTTGCACAACCCGGAAGCGGCCGTAGCCCAGCCTGGCAAGGCGGCGATGCTGGCGAAACACAGCTCTTAGGCTCTCCTTGCCGGTTTCCCAGCTCACGTAAGTGGGGCGCTGGGCCAGCAGTGACAGATCTGCCAGCACCGCCTCATCGGCGCCTTCGATATCGATTTTTAAAAAGTCGGGGCAGCCGTAGTGAGCTATCAATTCTTCCAGCGATAGGGCCGGCACGGTCACCGGTGGACCATGCGGCAGGCCATGGGCTTCAGCATTGCGGCTCACCCATCTCCCATCAACACTGCCCCACTCGCTGCGCTCAGGATGGGGATAAAAAAGCAATTCGGCCTGCTTCTGCCGCTGCGCCGCTCCCACTACGGCCGCATGCACCAAGGTGAAGCGTCCGGCAGCGTGCTCGGCAGCAAATCTCTCCCTACCAGCTGCCACCAGCTCCCGATTGGCCTCCACTGCCACCACCCGCCGGCCCATGGCCAGGTAGTAGCCACTGTCCTCGCCGCGGTGGAAGCCCAGATCAAATACCAGGTCGGCCTGGCGGCCCAACCCTTCACCAGCGGATGCCCCATGGGTATGCTCCATCGCGCCAAAAATAGAGGGTGCAGCTGCTCTAGCAACCAGCTTCGCAGGGTGGCACTGCATCGTTGTTAGTGCGGCCTGACCGCCTTCCATGCGGTCGATGCGATCATTCAAATCTGAGTCCAAATCCCACCATGCCATCCCCGCCCCCCCTGATCCTGGTGGTGGGCATGCATCGCAGCGGCACATCGCTGCTGGGCTCACTGCTGCAGGGCCTTGGGGTGGAGTTGCCCGGTGAACTGATCGCTGCCGATCATCACAACCCCGAGGGATATTTCGAGTGGCAGGAGCTGGCGGCGCTGCAGGAGCGGCTGCTGATTGATCTGGATCGCTGGTGGCCCTCCGCCCAGGGCTGCCTGGCCCTGCCCGAGGGCTGGCTGCAGCATCCCGCCACGCGGGCGGTACGGGCGCAGCTGGCCGATCTCCTGCGACCGGAGGTCGCCCGCCAGGTCGGCCCCTGGGCGATCAAGGATCCCCGCACCAGCCGACTCCTGCCCCTTTGGCTGGATGTTGCCGCCGAGTTGGGGGTTCCCCTGCGCCTGCTCCTGGCGGTGCGTGATCCTGCCGAGGTGGCCCGTTCGCTGATAAGCCGCGACGGCCCGATAACTGGGATGGACCTGGATCGCGCCCAGCAGCTCTGGTGGCGTCACAACCTGGAGCCAGTGCACGCTGCTCCCGCCACACTGCCGCTGGCCGTGGTGGATTTCGAGGCCTGGTTTAGCCAGCCTGAGACCCAGCTCCAACGCCTGTTGGAGGCCTTGCCGGAGCTGCGGCCCAGCGCTGAGCAATGTCGTCAGACCCTGGCCCTCATCAAGCCCAAGCACCGCCGCAGTCTGGCCACCGCCGCGCAACTACCGCTGCACCGCAGCTTGCGCCAACTGCATGGCGACTTGCTCACACCAGGCCAGCGCCGTTGGCCCGCAGCTACTCCACCTCCTGAGCTGGGCCGCTCTGCAGCGCTGCCAGCTTCGCCCGAGGTTCGCGTCGCCGATCCTGCAAGCTGGCCTGGCTGGCTGGAGCGCCGCTGCCATTTTCCCGCCCCGCGCCATCCCGGCCTGGCCGCCTTGGCGCCCCAGGCGCTGATCAGCCTCTGTGGTGTGCCCCTCACCAGCTGGCAAGCCCATCTCTGGCTGCAACGGCTGCCAATTCCAGACCTGGGTTTATCCAGCCTGGCGGATCAGCTTGGTGATCCCCACAATCTCCCGCTCAAATGCCACGCTGCAGGCGCTCAGAATCGTGGTCTGGAGCGCATCGCGATCAACGTGGAGCTGCCACCTCCCGATCGGGTCCAGCACTGGCTCGCCCATCTGCGCGGCCAGCAGGCGATCTGGGATCCTGATGCTCCGCGGGTGGGCCTGCTGCGGGCTCTGGGATTACCGGCCTATTGGCTTGACCCCTCGACGGCGCCAAATGGTTGGCTTGACCTGAGTGCAGGAGTTGCTGATCAGTGGGGCGCATGCTTTGGATTGCCTCAACCTTTGCCCTGCCATTGCCTCTGCCTGGGGTCTGGTGGTGAAGACTGGGAACACGCCCTGGCGGCTTGGGAAGCTCAGTTAGGTAATCCCGTCTTTCATTACCATCCCCAATTGCCCCTGCATGCAGCAGAAACCATTGATGGGGCACGTTTATTGGCTTCCTGGCTCATGTCTTGTGCAAGTGCGGCTCAATTCGTAGTGGCACTTGGTGATCAGGGCTTCGGCCTCGATCCTGCCATCAGCTGCCTGCGAGGCGAACCCCTGCGCCATTTCCGTCCACCCTTAACGCCGGCGGAGCTGCTGGCCGAACTGCAGGGCCGACCAGTGGCCGCTGCCACAGACCCTGCCTCGCCTGGCGTTGATCTGCTGCTGGATTACGGGGCGACTGAAACACCGTCTGCTGCCGTGGTGATCAGCCTCTACAACTACGCCGACAGGATTGAATTGGCGCTCGACAGCGTGGCAGCCCAGACGCTGCAGCCCCTGGAGCTGGTTGTTGTTGATGATGCCTCAAGCGACTCCAGCGCTGAAGTGGTGCGGCTCTGGCTGGAGCGGCAGGCCTCCCGCTTCTGCCGGGTTCAGTTGCTGCGACATCAAACGAATGCTGGCCTCGCTGCTGCGCGCAACACAGCATTCAGCCATTGCACGGCGGAGTGGGCGTTTGTTCTCGATGCCGATAATCTGCTCTTCCCTGAGGCGGTTTCCGCCTGCCTTGGGCAGGCTCAGCTGGCCGGATCCGCCGTCGCTGTGGTGCATCCGTTTGTTGAGGTGATCGGCAATGGCAGGCATGGCCATGACGGACGGAGCATGATCAGCCGGCTCAGCTGGCAGCGTCAGGCCTTTCACCATGGCAATGTGATCGATGCCATGGCGCTGGTGCGATGCCGCGCCTGGCAGGCCGTGGGCGGTTACAGCCACATCGATGGCGGCTGGGAGGACTTCGATTTCTGGTGCAAGTTGATCGATGCCAACTTTCATGGTGTGCTCTGCCCTCGGGTGCTTGCCAGATATCACACCCACAGCGATTCGATGACGGCCACGTCCACGGCCAGCAACTGGCGGCCCCTCAGCCGTTGCCTGCAGCAGCGCCATCCCTGGCTCTCGCTTCCCTACGCCCTTTGACCCTCCAGCTGCTGCGTGAGTGGCCCCCGGGCTACGGCGGGGTCGAACGGGTGGCCCATGAGCTGGCCTGCCACTGGCAGCAGCAGGGTCAACCCGCCGCGGTGTTCAGCCTGGCGGCCCAGCCGGTTGCCCTGTCCGAGCGCGATCCGCTGCCGGCTCCCTATCAGCGTGTGCCGTTACCCCGCCTGGCGCTGGGTCGGTTGTTGTTGCCGTTGCCGAGCGTTCCCCTCTGGCGACTGCTCCGCTCCCGCGAGCCCCTTCATGCCCATCTGCCCTGTCCGGGGGTGCTGTTGCTGCTGCTGCTGGCCCGAGTCATGCAGCCCCGCCGTCGGCTCAGCGTGCACTGGCACGCTTTTCTCCAGACTGAGATCACGCCCTCGGGCTTGCTGGTGGGTTTTTACCAGCAGTTGGCCCTCCTGGTGGTGAAACAGATACCCCTTGTGATCACCACCTCGCCGGTCCTGGTGGCGGAGCTGATGCGCCGCGGTTGCAGGCGGGCCCGGCTGCGGACCTTGCCTTGTTGTCTTGATGCCGGCTTGGAGACGGCTGCGCTGGCCCTGCCGCCACGGCCTGACACTCCAGCAACCCCGGCCGATCCCTTGCGGGTGCTGTTCATCGGCCGCCTCGATAGCTACAAGCGGGTCGACTTGTTGTTGGGCGCCCTGATCCCCCTGCAGGCCCCATGGCGGCTCGATGTGGTGGGGGATGGCCCCCGCCGGCACCAGTTCGAGCAACTGGCCCAGGGGTTGCCCGTGCAGTTCTGGGGGCGGCTGGATGAGGCGGGCAAGCTGGGCCGCCTCGCCGCCGCCCAGGTGCTGGTGTTGCCTTCGGACCGCTGCAACGAAGCCTTCGGCATCGTGCAGCTTGAGGCCATGGCCGCCGGGATCCCCGCCGTGGCCTTCCACCTGCCCCGCTCGGGGATCGCCTGGGTCTCGCACCTGCCAGGGTTGACCTGGTCTGGGGCCCCCGCCGATCTGGGCCAGCTGCTGCTGCGGCTAGCCACTGAGTCGCCGTGGCGGGCCGCCCTGGGCCAGCAGGCCCGTCGTCGTTATCAGCAGTTGTTTGCCCGCAAGGTGTGGCAGCGTCGGTTGCAGGGCCTGGGCCCCTAGGCCAGCGGTAACCTCGCAAGGTTCAGCATGATCGGCGGCCTGCTTGCGTCAGCATCCTCCATCCATCGCTTTCCCCAGCGACTCCAGTCCCCAGTCGGCCATTCAACGCGCCCTGGTACTCGAGTTGCGTGACGTGCGGCTGGACATTCCCGTACTGACCACGGAAACCCGCAGTCTTAAATCCACCCTGATCCGTTCGGTCACCGGCGGCATGTTGAAACGTCGCAGTGGCGGTGCCGTCGTCACGGCTCTCCAGAATGTGAACTGCATGGTGCGGGAAGGGGAGCGGGTCGCCCTGATCGGCCACAACGGTGCCGGCAAGAGCACCTTCCTGCGGTTGATCTCCGGGATCTATCAGCACACCGCCGGCCACTTTGAGGCGCGGGTGCCCGTCTTCCCGATGATTCACAAAGGCTTCATCACCAGCCCGGAGCTCAGTGGGCTGCAGGCCATCAAGGCCCACTACCTGCTGGTGAAGGGCAGCTTGCGTGGTTTTGAGCCCTTCTGTAGAGACGTCGTGGAGTTTTCGGGCCTCGGGGATTTCGTTCACCTGCCGGTCAAGACCTACAGCCAGGGCATGGCAGCCCGTTTGCTTTTTGCCGTACTCACCGCTGGCAGCCACGACTGCCTGGCCATGGATGAGGGATTCGGGGCCGGGGATAGCAGCTTCTATGACAAGGCCCAGGAGCGTCTGCATACCTTCCTGGCCACCACCGGCACCCTGCTGCTGGCCTCCCATTCCGATGAGCTGCTGCGGCGTTTCTGCCAACGCGGTCTGGTGTTTCAGGAAGGTCAGATTGTGTTTGACGGGCCGCTGGACGCGGCCCTTGCCTTCTACCACCACAGCTGATGGTCAAGACGTCCCTGCACACCGCTTCCCCAGGACGAGGCGTCCGCCGCCAGGCCTCGGTGCTTCGCACCCTGGGCGAGGCCTGGGCCATGCGCCGCGTCTGGTGGTTTACGGCCACGGCCCGCACCAGGGCTCGATTTGTGCGCACATTTTTCGGCAGTTTCTGGCTTGGGCTTTCCAATCTGTTTTCCATCGCAGCCCTGGCCCTGGTCTATGGCACTGTCTTTAAGGTAGAGGATTTTAACACCTATGTTGTCTACCTTGGTCTTGGCTTGGTGGTCTGGAACAGCATAAGTGCGGCGATTGGCTCGGCGCCAAATCTGTTTGAGCACAATCATTCCCATGTGCACAATACCAATCTCAACCCTATTTTTTACACCCTGGAGGAGTGGGCGTTTCAGCTACAGACTTTTGCTCAGTCGTTTATCCTGGTTGTGCTGGCACTGACCTGGTTCCAGCACAGTCTGCTGGTTAATTTGCTGCTGGTTGGCTGGTTTCCTTTGCTCAATATGTGTCTTTTCCTTTACTGGTTTCCGGTCTTGGTGTGTCTGCTGGGGGCCAGGTTCAGAGACATCTACCAATTGGTGCCGATTCTATTGCAGTTGATTTTTTTGCTGTCGCCAATTCTTTATAAGAGAAAGAACCTTGGTTCGATGGCCTGGACGGCCGACTTTAATCCTATCTACCGTATTCTCAGCCCAGTCCGAGATACGTTGATGCTGGGGCAGGTGCATTGGGCAACTGGATTCGTCCTGCTCCTGTTCAATATCGTCGGCATCTGGGTGGCTCTAAAATTGCTCAATCGTGAGCGTCCAAATCTTCCCTTCCTAATTTGATGTCCTGATTTGATGTCCTGATCTGCATCGGAGTCTGTTTTGCCACAGTTGATCAACCTGCTTTCCTGGCTGCCGGGTCACTCCGGATTTGGCAGCTATGTCCAGCGGGTGGTGCCCCAGTTGCCCGGGCTGCGGCTTCAACTTGACGCCTCCGGCCGGGGGATGTTGATTGATCCGTTGACCTGGCAGCCCGAGCCACCCAGCCAGGCGCCCCAGCGGCGGATGGCGCTACTGCAGCGTTACAGCCTCGTTCAGCACGGCCTGGACCTGCCCCACCTCCTGGCCGATCGGGGATTGGGTCTGGAAGATCTGGAGGTGATCTATTCGCCTTTCTTCGATGCCTTGCTGCAATGGCCCCATGTGCCGCAGTTGATCACCTGCCACGACCTCACACCCCTGGTG